>Ga0316205_10001251_pt1 | contig 34483 bp, 27 predicted proteins | sample 3monthpyrite_MG_FD_204941 | JGI IMG/M metagenome (GOLD analysis project Ga0316205, IMG submission 204941) | Microbial mat bacterial communities from mineral coupon in-situ incubated in ocean water Damariscotta River, Maine, United States -... | ecosystem: Environmental > Aquatic > Marine >...
TTTTCTGGCTAATACTTGATAGCTCATTCAGTTTTTTAAGACCTGGGATTTATTGCAATCATTCTCATCTGCCCATTATAAGATAACCAAGCGCTAGCGCAATCAATTAAATCATTAAGAGTGGTTACTTGAATATATAAGATCGGGATATCGTCATTCAGCTTACGCGCAACTATGTCGAAAGACGAGTTTTTTGAAGTTGGTGTGAAGACTTTTATCGATTCAGGTTGCAATTGAAAGTGAGAAATAGATTGTGGTTATTCGGATTGCCTCTAAAATTTGTTAGTTTGAGGCAAAAAATGTGAGCATAGTACTTTATGTGACCATTTTTGAACGAAGAAATAACTAATTTTAGAGGTAAGCTGGGTAACTGCAAAGTGGAGGCAGTCCCACCAGCCACATCCCGGCACATGAGTCGATTGCTACCGTTGCTCCCTTCCGGGCCTGGCGGAGTTCACAATGTATCATTGCGGGAGGACCAATAGGACCACCATTTTGGGTAAATCTAATGCTTTACTGGCGGTGAGTGAGGGATTATTCCGTACATCCGTGTACTTCACCTCTTCGAGGCCAGCTTACGCTGTTCTAAATTGTTCCTGACAATTTAGTCAAACCCTCTATCAGGTTCAAATCCCTCACGATCCAGGCATATGTTTTATCAAAAAAATGCCTATTTATCGTCAGTTTTATCTAACTCTTTATTGGCGGTGAGTGAGGGATTCGAACCCTCGATAAGATTGCTCCTATACTACCTTTCCAGGGTAGCTCCTTCAGCCACTCGGACAACTCACCTATATTCTTGACCGCCGCGGGTTTAATACCTGCTTCAGCTCAGAGGCGCGTAGATTATACAAAAAATCAACCAATGGCAATGCTTTATAAAAGATATTTTTGTAAAAGAATGAGCTATAATCTTAAACTGATTGGTAAAATCGATTTTTAAGTCAAATTTTGGCTAACCCCGAATATAATAATTTAATCATGAGACAAATTAGTTAATGGATATCAAGTTGTTGCTCCGCCTAATGGCCGAAAAAAATGCCTCAGACCTGTTTTTTAGTACCGGTGCACCGCCGCACATGAAAATTGAGGGTGTTTCAACCCCAATGGGTCAAGGTGCCCTACCCTCTGGTGCCATCAAAAATATTGCATATGATGTAATGACGCAAAAACAGATTGACGAGTTCGAAGAAGAATGGGAACAAAATTTCGCCATTTCAGTAGATGATATCGGTCGATTCCGGGTCAATGTTTTTATGCAAAGGGGCGAAGTCGGTATGGTAATGCGCCACATTAAATCCGATATTCCTAATCTTGAAAAACTTCGATTACCAGCGACTGTTAGCAAACTAGTAATGGAACGTTCTGGATTGGTATTGATCTGTGGTCCCACCGGTTCAGGAAAGTCCACCACCTTAGCTGCTATGATCGACTATCGAAATCGCCGAGATACCAGCCACATTCTTACCATTGAAGATCCAATTGAATTTTTACATGAACATAAACTTTCGATCATTGACCAACGGGAAATTGGGGTTGATACCAAAAGTTACGATAACGCGCTAAAAAACGCTATGCGAGAAGCGCCTGATCTGATCCTTATCGGTGAAATCCGGGATGAGGCGGCAATGCAATACGCTTTAAGTTATGCACAAACCGGCCATCTTTGCCTGGCAACTATTCACGGAAATAATTCCAAACAGGTTCTAGAGCGAATAAGAAACATGATCCCAAAAGAACAACGTTCTACTGTCATGAAAGAGCTCTCAAGCGTGTTAAAAGGTATCGTTTCACAGCGATTGGTTATGAGTCAGGATGGCAAGCGGGTGGCCGCTTTAGAAATATTAATGAAGGCGCCAGATATCCAGGAAATTATCCAGAAAGGGAATTTAGAAGAACTTAAAAAAGCCATTGAGAAACATCACATGGATGGCATGATGTCTTTTGACCAATCTCTGTTTAAACTCTATAAAGACGGTGTTATCACCAAAGATGATGCGTTACGATTTGCTGAATCTCGAACCGATCTTAATTTACAAATGAGGCTTTCAGAAAGCGGAAAATCGAGCCTATCAAATCCATCTAAACCCGCAAATAATCAGCCTACGTTTTCTACTAAGTTATAGGCCATTACAAATAGTGTATTTATTCTGAATAACATCAGAGGTTATTTAGAATAAATACCAATCCAACTAACCATCTTACCTTTTAAACTCCACCATCCGAGTTAATGGCCTGAGAGCCTGTTCAATCAACTGCTCCGAAACAAATATTTCGTTGTCTTGAGGATTAAATACTTCGGCCATATTGGTTAATTGGTTCATTTTCATCCACGGACATTGTGCGCAGCTTTTACAGGTAGCTCCTTCACCGGCAGTTGGTGCAATAATTAACTCTTTATCGGGTGCAGCTTGCTGCATTTTGTAAAATATTCCTTGATCAGTCGCTACAATAACTTGCGCTGAGGCGCTAGATTGAGCGGCTTGAATCAACTGCGAAGTCGAACCAACATGATCGGCCAACTGAATAACATTGTCAGGAGATTCAGGGTGCACCAACACGCTGGCACCCGGATAAAGTGCCATCGTATTTTGTAGCGCTACATGCTTAAACTCATCATGCACGATACAATGGCCATCCCAAAGAAGCATATCCGCTCCAGTTTGTTTTTGAATGTAAGCCCCAAGGTGTTTATCAGGGGCCCATAATATTTTTTCGCCTTTATCATCAAGATGCTTAATTACGTCCACTGCGATACTGCTGGTGATAACCCAGTCAGCCTGAGCTTTAACTGCGGCCGAGGTATTGGCGTATACAACCACCGTTCTGCCCGGATTGGCTGCTATAAAACTCGCAAACTCATCGGCTGGGCAGCCTATATCAAGGGAACAAGTGGCTTCCAACGTGGGCATAATCACGCGTTTGTGAGGACTGAGCATTTTAGATGTTTCACCCATAAATCGCACGCCAGCTATGACCAAAGTATCCGCCGGGTGTTTAGCGCCGAACTTGGCCATTTCTAAAGAGTCACCAACAAAGCCTCCTGTTGCTTCAGCTAAGGCTTGTATTTCAGGATCAGTGTAATAATGCGCAATCAAAACCGCATTATTGTCTATTAGCTGCTGTTTGCATATTTTTAGCAGATGGTTTCTTTCCTGTTCACTAATATTCTTGGGAGGAACTGGAAACGGAAAGTCAAATTTCTCGATGTGAGACATAGTTGGATAAAATATTACTGGGATTTGATTAAAGCGGATTATACCAACAATTCAACATGACAATAAACTTATTCGATATATGCTTTAACTTGTCTTAAAAAACAAAAAGCCCGCATATAAATGTGGGCTTTTGTTATTTAGTTAAGTTTTAGATTGTTGCCAATCAGTTAAAATATCCTTCACCAACTGCCATTCTTGCTTCACGCCAGCCTCCTAGCCAGTGCTCCTTAATATCGGTTGTAGAAAATGGACAACTCTCACTTGCTTTGCCACTAACTCCTGCGTTGTACCCTTTGTTATGTGCTCTTTCGAAACGATCGCGTTTTTGTCTTTTCATATCTATAGTCACCTCAATGATTAAAATATTTTCCTGAAAAAAACGCCAGCTAAATTGCGTTCTTTTCAGGTGTTAGGAGCTAGACTAGCCTATTAGGTTTGCTACAACCTAAACAAAACAGCTGAACCAACTAAAACGAAGAAAATGCTTTTGGCTATCTCGCTCCATACCTTTGACAGTAGATGGGTTCAATTAGTTTCGCCAATATTTAATTGTTATTAAAATTCTTATATCGATTGCTTTTTGTGTCTAAAGTTCGCGTTATTTCTAGAAGCTGGCTCTATCTATTTGATATTTAGAACAATATAAAATGGCCTGGATGATTATAGATGTTGACTATTTCAGTTACTGCTGCACAATTGAGCTACCACACCCAATTATTTTTATAGTCGGCCGTTTGTTTCACTTTCATTAGTGCCTGATTAAAACGCTTTACGACCTCATAGCTAACCGTTTTACGACTAAACATTAATGATACATTAGCGCCGTAAACCTCTGTTCGGCAGGATTTTACTTGTCCGAGAAGCTTTCTTTTTTTCAATTCATAAGCCAACACAATTGGATCTTCAAAAAAGCCGTCGATTTTGCCGCTTAATAACGAAGTTAATGCATCTTTGTTCTCTTTTAGATATACGATGGTATTTTTGTAGTTCTTATTCTTTTGAATGGCGTCGACTTTTTTGCCGTATAGGTTATCCCGAGTTAAGCCTAACCTGAATTGACCATCCATGATTTCTGACAAAGGTCGATTTTTACAGCTGGCGACTCGATTTTTGCTAACATAAAGGAGTAATATTTCATTTCGATAAGGGGCTGAAAAATAAGCATAACTCTGTCTCTCTTTGGTGACTGTCGTATCGGCCATCAAATCGATTTTACCGCTTTCTATATCGGCGACGTTTTGACTAAAAGATTGTTGTACATAATTGAGCGTACAATTCGCTTCAGCGGCGAGACTATTTAAAAGATCTATCTGAACGCCTTTGGCTTGATTATTTTCTGATAAATATTGATAAGGTGGCCAAATTCCCCAGCCCACTGTTAAAGAGCAAGTTGAGTCGACAATATTACTAACGGGAAGAGCGTTTTGTGTTTTATTTGTAGGAGCTTCTTTGGCGCCAATTTGAAAAGAAAAAGCTAAAAGAAAACATAAATATAGAAAGAATGTATGAAAATTTCTACCCATATCCTTTTGCCTTGCCTTCAGTTATAAATAATATCATTCAAAATTTAGGGAGAATTGGTCGACTTTAACAAATCGAGGAATCCTTAGTTTCTTTGCTTTAAACTCGGTCAAACGTAAATTGCTAATCTGGCGAATATACTCTAAGTATACGGGGTTATCGAGGTTCTGAAAACTCTGACCGAGATTAAATGGCAACAAAGAACACTTTAAAGGTAAACAAATCAGAACATTTTATGATAAATTTAAGGCATGGACTAAACAAACGGGTCCGCTAGTGTATAATCCTGACATCCAGGCAGCCCCTTTTTTCCTCTCAAAAGATACTAAAATCCTTGTTATCACCCTTTGAACTCACAATAAAACCCGGTTATATTAATTATTTCCATGGTGTAGCGAATTCTGCTTTTAGCTTGAGCCTAGTTCAGTTAGCTCAGCAAGAATCATCATTAATCGTTGTTTTGCTGCCAGATGCCTCTAGTCTACAGTCTTTAAAAAAGGAGATAGAGTTTTTTCTTGGGGAGCAGCAAGAGGAATCACACGATAAAATTTCTGTCGTCACCTTGCCGGACTGGGAAACATTGCCCTACGACTACTTCTCACCCCATCAGGATATTGTTTCAGAACGACTAGAAACGCTTTATCAACTACCAAGACTTAAGCGCTCAATTTTATTGCTGCCGGTTTCTTCAGCATTGCAAAAATTGCCAGCCAGGCATTACATAGAGCAACAATGTTTGCACTTAGAAAAAGGCCAGAAATTCGATATCAAGGAATTAAGAGTATTACTTGATGATAATGGATATCATGCTGTTAGTACCGTCATGGCATATGGTGAATACGCCGTACGAGGTTCAATATTGGATCTTTATCCAATGGGTGTTAAGGACCCTATCAGGATCGAATTATTTGATGACGAGATTGAATCGTTGCGAATTTTTGATAGCGAAACTCAACTAACTAAACAAAAAGTCGACAAAATAAATCTTCTACCAGCAAGAGAATACCCCTCTGATGATGCTGCTATTAGTCTGTTCAGACAAAATTGGCGTTCTAAGTTTGATAGCAATCTAAAAGAATCAACGATTTATCGTGACGTTACTAGCGGAATATTTCCCGCAGGGATCGAATATTATTTACCGTTATTTTTTGATTCACTATCGACAATTTTTGATTACTTGCCAGACTCCAATACGATGTTTGTTCAGTCTGATCCCATTAAGGCCTCTGTTAATCAGTTTTGGCAAGAACTAGATGAGCGCTATCAACAGCATCGCCATGACATTGAAAGACCCATTGTTGAACCCAGAGAGTTATATTTAACGTTAGATGAATTGCTTGCTAATAAAAAACAATATCCGGGTGTAATTCTGAGTGATAAAAAATCAACAACATCTGTATCTTCTGTCGAACTCAAGTTTAAACCTTGTCCAAATATCCAAATAGAACATCGTGCCAGTGAGCCATTTCATTTATTTGAACAAGTCAGCCAACAAACTCCTAATTTGTTGATTTGTGCTGAGTCTCCCGGTCGTCAGGAAGTCATCAGAGAACTGCTACTAAAACATCATATACAAACTAATCAAGTATCCAACTGGCAAGAATTTCGCTCCGCTAAGACATCGATTAATCTGGTCACAGCACCCATTGAAAAGGGGTTTTCCTTTAGTGGGAACCTAATTGTCTGTGAAAGCGATCTTTTCGGCAGGCAAGTTTTGCAGGTACGTCGACGGGGCGATAAAGTTGTCTCGCCAGATCAGCTGATACACTCGCTTGCAGAATTGAAAATTGGCGACCCAGTTGTGCATGTCAATCAAGGTGTGGGCCGATACTTAGGTTTGCAAACCATCGAGGCCGGAGGGATCAGCACTGAATTCCTTACTTTAGAATACGCGGGAGGCGACAAACTTTATGTTCCCGTGCAATCACTTCATCAAATCCATCGCTATTCCGGTAGTAATCCAGAAACCGCGCCCTGGCACAAATTGGGTAGTGAGTCTTGGGGTAAAGCCAAACGAAAAGCCATTGAAAAAGCTCGAGATACGGCGGCGGAACTTTTAGATATTTATGCAAGACGCGGTGCAGAAATTGGCCACACCCACAAGCTCAATCAATTAGATTATGAAAAATTTGCCGCTGAATTTCCATTCGAATTGACCTCGGATCAGGCCAATGCGATAGACGCAACAATCGCTAATATGACCTCCAGACAACCAATGGATAGGCTTATTTGTGGTGATGTCGGATTCGGCAAAACCGAAGTTGCCATGCGCGCTGCGTTTGTCAGTGTCCAAAATGGCATGCAAGTAGCCATGCTGGTCCCAACAACCTTACTTGCTCAGCAGCATTTTAATTCTTTCCAGGACCGTTTTTCTCAGTGGCCAATCAATATCGGCGTATTGTCCCGTTTTCAAACCAAAAAAGAACAACGATTGACGTTAGAGAAACTTGAATCAGGTCAAATCGATTTAATTATTGGCACTCATGGTCTCATTTCAGGCAATCTCAAATTTAACAACCTCGGCCTTTTAGTCATCGATGAAGAACATAGATTTGGTGTTCGACAGAAAGAAATTTTAAAATCCTATCGAGCAAAAGTGGATATTCTAACTTTAACCGCAACCCCTATTCCACGAACTCTAAATATGTCTATGTCAGGGATGCGAGATCTGTCTATTATCGCAACACCGCCGGCTAAACGGTTGGCAATTAAGACCTTTGTCAGACAAAGAAACGAGCCATTAATCAAAGAAGCAATTCAACGAGAAATAAGACGAGGTGGTCAAGTATTTTTCCTGCATAACTCGGTGGAAACAATTGAGCGAACAGCTAGCGAAATTCAAGCCTTGCTCCCCGAAATTGAAGTTGCAGTGGCTCATGGCCAAATGAGAGAACGCCAGTTAGAGGATGTGATGAAACAATTTTATCACCATCGTTATCATGTGCTGGTTTGTACAACGATTATAGAAACCGGTATTGATATTCCCACTGCCAACACCATTATCATGGATAGAGCCGACAAACTTGGTTTAGCTCAACTTCACCAACTCAGAGGCCGAGTGGGTCGTTCCCACCATCAAGCATATGCTTACTTGCTTACCCCTCCTCCCAAAACCATCACTAAAGATGCTCAAAAACGTCTTCAGGCTATTTCAAAATTAGAAGACCTAGGAGCGGGTTTTATCCTGGCTACCCATGATCTGGAAATTCGGGGTGCCGGAGAACTACTTGGCGACGAACAAAGTGGCCATATGCAGACCATAGGATTTAGTCTTTATATGGAATTATTAGAAAGAGCAATCACTGCCATCAAAAGTGGTGAAGAGCTTTCTCTGGAAGGAGCTCAAAGTGATCAAGCCGAGGTTAATCTCGGCATTTCAGCACTATTGCCCGATGATTATGTGCCCGATGTTGCCATTCGCCTCTCGTTGTATAAACGTATAGCCAGCGCTAAGGACAATAAAGCCCTGAGAGAGTTACAGATTGAATTAATTGACCGATTCGGCTTATTACCTAATCAGGCTAAACACCTTTTTGAAGTTGCTGAACTTAAAATTAAACTAACTGCTTTAGGTGCTATTAAACTTGATTCTAGCGAATCCCAATTCAGTGTAGAATTTAATGGCAAGCCTAATATCGATACCACGAAACTAATTGAACTAATTCAACGTAATCCGAGTCGGTACCGACTTGCCAAAGGCACTTTGTTAAAAGTGGAGCAAAGTGCTGTGGATCTGCCTCGAAGATTACAACAAATTGAATCTTTAATTGAAACGCTAAGCCTGTAAAGGTTAAGATTGTGCTGAATTGATAACAGTATGACTAAGATCATTGGCACCTACCGGATTTGTGAATAACCTCACTGCATCACTAGTCAAATAAGTAACATCGGAAATTCAAGCACTTTATGAAAAAACAACATTCAAGAAGTATTTCAGATCTTTTGCTCTTCGCTATGGTTGCGGTGTTCCCTATTCAGGCATTCGCCGAGCAGAGCGATGAAATGGAAATTGAGCAGCCTCGCTGGTTTGAGGTTGAAATAATACTCTACAAAGCAAATTCTGAAGAAGGCTTGCAAAATGAATCTTGGGATACAGAGAGCAAGATGAAGCTTCCTGAAGAGTTGATTGACTTTTTACAGCCATTTGGCTTACCTGAGCAACTAAGTTCTAGCCAACTAGCCGCTGATTTAACAGAATCTTCAGAGTTAACCTATCGACAGGAAATTCAGGAAACAGATCTATCAATCGAGCAACAACTGGAAATCGACAATGATGGACAGGACACCACTACCCAAGGTGAAGAATTATCTGAAACCCCTGGCATAGAACAACAAGAAAAACCTTTTGTATTGTTGGAAGATGAATTACTCCAGCTTAAGGCAGAAGCGCTTAATATTTCAAGGCATGTCAATTACGATCTTTTGGCGCACTTTTCCTGGCGACAGCCTGTGGTAAACAAACGTGAAACGACCAGCTTACGAATAGCGGGGGGATACGATTATCAACAATCATTCGAGTTCTCTGGAGAGAAAAAACTCGATCTGGTCACTCCAGATGACCAACAGGCGTTAGTCGAGATCAATGAAGATTTTGACGAACACCTGCCAGCCAATAACAGTCTTGCAAATAACTTAGAGCCAAAATTAGATCTTCAAGAAACTCAAAATGATCCGATCAATGACCTTCAAAATAGTGAACCTGTTTTAGTCGCACTGCCCTGGGTGCCAGAAATTGATGGTAGTATTTTGGTCTATCTCCATCGTAACTATCTCCATATTGATACAGATCTATATTATCGTCGGCCAGGCAAAGAGCAAATCGATATTTTTGATTTTCAAACGCCTTTGCCTTCTTTGGCTGATGCGAATGGCGAGCTACAATCTGAAACTAATTTGCTTGACCTTCCGCAACAAGCAATTAACACTGATGATTTTTCATGGCAATATGATGATGATTTTTTATCCAAAGACAGTGAACAATCTTACACCGAGCGCTTATTTAATTACCCGTTAAAACAAAATAGGAGGATGAAAAGTAATCAACTTCATTACTTTGATCATCCCTTAATTGGCATATTAGTCATGATTAGACCCTATGAGTTAAATCCGGACGAGGAAGAAATTCAGAATGATAATTATAAACCTCAATCTCAGGGCTTCTAATTGGTTTACTTAATAATTAAGTCATTTAACTATTCAGCTTAGCAAATCATTTAGCTCTGTCTCAGGAGACATTAATGTCAAAAATAATTGTATTTGGTGCAGGCTTGATTGGTCGAGCGATCGCTTTAGATCTTGCAAGTGAACACCAGGTCACCTGTGTAGATTTAAACAAGAAAGCGCTGGCAAAACTTGAAAAACAGAATTCCGAGGTGAGTACCGTTAATTTTGATCTCTCCAGAGAAAATAATTATGACGAGCTGGTAAAAGATTTTGATCTAGTAATTAGCGCTATGCCTGGTTATCTGGGTTTCAAAACTCTTAAGAAAATACTACTGGCCGGAAAAAATGTAGTCGACGCTTCTTTCTTCCCTGAGAACTGTTTTGACTTAGACCACCTGGCCAAAAAGAATGAAGTATTCGCGGTGGTTGATTGTGGTCTGGCGCCAGGCATGGACAACATCATACTTGGCCATCTAGACACAAAAATGGAAGTGAATAAGTTTGAATGTTTAGTTGGCGGTCTGCCGGTCAAACGCCACTGGCCATTTAATTTTAGATCGCTTTTTTCACCGATAGATGTCATTCAGGAATATACCGGGCCCGCTCGTTACGTTGAAAACGGCGAAGTAGTAGAAAGAGAAGCCTTGAGCGATTGCGAACTAATGGATATTAAACGAGTGGGAACCTTAGAGGCATTTAATACGGATGGATTACGAACGTTAGTCAAAACAATGGACCATATTCCCTACATGAAGGAAAAAACTCTTCGTTATCCCGGGCATTGTGAATATATCCAGGTTTTAAAGGCGTCAGGTTTTTTCTCTACTGAACCTTTAGAGCTGAATGGGATAGAGTTTTCTCCAATTGAGGTCAGCGCCAGAATACTTGAGGAAAACTGGAAACTTGCGAATAACGAAGAAGAGTTTACCGTTGTTCGAACCACTATTGAAGGCGATCAAAACGGTAAAAAAAGGCGCTATATTTATCGCATGCTTGATAAAACGGATCGTCAAAGTGAAATATCGTCCATGGCTCGCTCAAATGGTTACACCGCCACTGCCGTTACTAACTTTGTTCTTCAACATAAACTCCAGGCTGGGATTTGTGCCCCCGAAACTTTGGGCGCCATCGATGGCGCTTTTAAATTCATTTTGGCTTATTTGGAACAACGTGATATCCATTACAGAGCAGAAGAAACCATCATAGATTAACTATACAGCTACCCTGACCTAACAAAAACGAGAATTGAAATGACAGAAAAAAGAGATATATCCACCCAACAAATGGCTGAAATAAAAGAAAACTTCGAGTTTTTCGACCGTGATTCAAACAACGAAATCGATCTTGGCGAATTTACCAAATTACTCCGGGTAATATCACCCACCGCCACAGTTGAACAGGCACAAAAGGGATTTGAATATATTGATGAAAACCAAGATGGCCATATCGACTTTGATGAATTTATCGCTTGGTGGGAAAGTTGTTGGTGGGAGTACTAACTGTCAAACACTTGAGTCGCATCATTTTACTTCTAGGAAATATGATGCGACTTATGGTGCTTCTATTATTGTAATCCCGCCTTTTCCCATAGTTTTTCATTATCATAAATAGAATAAAGACTTTCTGCCCTCTGTATCAGTTGCTGAGAAAATCTTGCCTTGGTTTCTTTATCAGTCAAATTTATATTTTTTTCCGCAATAACTTCTTCCAAATTTGCGGCCTGTAATTGCCATGCTAGTGAAAAATGACGGAGTACTTCTCTTGCATTTTTGGCAACCTTAGAAGGAGCCAAGTCAGTTGGAAATTCTCCACTAACCACCCATAAATCATCGTTTTTATCTTCCGTTCTTACATACCAGACTGCAATCTGGGGCGCTAAATAACGGCATTTCTTTTGGTTGACGTTTGTTACTCGATAACCTTTGGTAGCACAAAATTTGCGAATTTTAACGTATTCAGTCTGAGCCCATTCTTTAAATTTCAGCTGTGTGTTTTCACTAGTTACTTCTTCTTGAGCTTGGGTCATTGGCTTTCCTATATAATGGATTTGTTCATAATCAACAGATAAAAGACTGCAAAATAGCCTAAATCAACTTGAATATTGCATTTTTATGGAGGCTAAACTAAATTATTTTGGCTATTTCTTCAAGCGCTTTTATACCTTAATTTCCTGATAAAGGTGTCGTTGATTACCGACTTTTGCTCGTCAAGTCATTAAAATCTACTAAATTTCAATGGCTTACTATAACTAGTCGTAACTCGGACAAGATTTGTCTTGTAGTGTTTTTTTATCCCGCAGTATTGCAACAGCCATTAAGTTTAGAGGTTTGAAAATGCTATGGTGATTCCTCGCATTCAATATCTGGTCAGATGTGCCTTTGGGCCGCTAGAATACACTAGCTATTAACGCCATCCAATGGTATCTTTGCGCCAGTTTTTCAAACGCCACTTTATATTCAGGTTTTATCTGGTTTTAGAGTAGTTTCATAGTCTATAAATTCCCTGATGCGGCTATTATTAGCAGCCTGATTCAGGAAACTCTCCAATGTAGTGACCCGCGTCATATTAAAAAGAATTGGTGAGAGCATAATGCTTTTCGTTAACGTAAACGATAAGGAGTCATATGGCTTTTCAAAATATCGCAGAAATTCTAAATGAGCTAGATATATTCCCAGAAAATCCAGGTGCCTGTTGGGGACCAAAAAACTGGTCAACTCACCCAGATACAGAAAATTCGGATCAATCTAAAATCCAATCGATTAACCCAGCCAATGGTGAATTGATAGCCTGCGTATATGCTTCGCGTGAACAAGATTACCAGCAAGTACTCAGTTCTGCTGAACAAGCCTTTGATGACTGGCGCAAAGTCCCAGCCCCATTGCGAGGCGAAATTGTTCGTCAAATTGGAGAGGCTCTAAGAGTGCACAAAAATGCACTCGGTAGTCTTGTTTCCTTAGAAATGGGGAAAAGCAAATCTGAAGGTGATGGCGAGGTTCAGGAAATGATCGATATGGCTGACTTTGCAGTCGGTCAGTCAAGGATGCTCTACGGAAAAACCATGCATTCAGAAAGACCACAGCATCGTATGTATGAGCAGTGGCAACCTCTTGGTATTGTTGGCGTAATCTCTGCCTTTAACTTTCCGGTGGCAGTCTGGTCCTGGAACGCATTTATCGCAGCAATTTGCGGCAATATAACCATTTGGAAACCAAGCCCAAAAACACCCTTAACGGCCATTGCCGTTCAAAAAATTTGTAATCAAGTGCTCAAGAATGCCAAATTACCCGCAATCTTTCATACTATTATTGATAACTCTGATAATCATCTTACCCATCAATTTATCAATGATTCACGGGTGAAAAAACTATCCTTCACTGGTTCCTCAACCGTAGGAAAAATGGTGGGTGTGCAAGTCGCTCAAAGAATGGGAAAAAGCCTGCTAGAACTCTCCGGTAATAACGCACTCATAATTGATCAAACGGCCAACTTAAAACATGCCATTCCCGCTGCTGTATTTGGCGCGGTAGGAACAGCAGGCCAACGTTGTACCTCCACTAGACGTTTGATCGTACATCGAAGCATCTATAATCAAGTTAAGGAATTATTGGTCGCCGCATATTCCCAACTAAAAATTGGAGACCCTCTGGATACCAACAATCATATGGGTCCGTTAATTGACCAACAGGCGGTAGATAACTTCGCCGCTACAGTCGAAAAAGCCAAATCCCTAGGATGTGAGGTGATCACAGGCGGTCAGCTAATCGACGGACCCGGCTTCTATGTGCAGCCAACCATTATTGTTGCGCAAAACGATTGCGAAGTCGTTCAATCAGAAACATTCGCCCCAATTGTTTATCTTTTACCATTTGATGATATCGAGCAGGCCATCGAAATGAACAATAGCGTTCGGCATGGGCTATCTTCTGCACTGTTTACTACCAGTTTGCAGAACTCTGAAAAATTTCTCTCCTATGCCGGAAGCGATTGCGGGATAGCTAATATTAATATCGGTACCAGCGGAGCCGAGATTGGTGGCGCTTTTGGCGGCGAAAAAGAAACAGGTGGTGGACGTGAAGCCGGTTCAGATAGCTGGAAAGCTTACATGAGAAGACAAACTAATACATTATTTTGGGGAGATACACCCGTACTTGCCCAAGGCATTAGCTTTAACTTGGATTAATCTCTAAAGGATTAACTTCAGAACGACGCTTGCGAAACAAAATCACAAGCAATTTTCATCTTGATAGGAGTAAAACATGGCGGTATTTAACTTACGAGCTTATGATGATCACGAGCAAATCGTATTTTGTCGTGACGTAGAATCAGGCTTAAAAGCTATTATCAGTATTCATTCAACAGCATTAGGACCCGCCGTCGGTGGTTGCCGAATGTGGGAATATAATTCTGACGAAGGGGCTTTAATTGACGCTCTACGTTTGTCTCGCGGGATGAGCTACAAAAACGCATTGGCCGGCCTAAAAATGGGCGGCGGTAAATCCGTTATTATCGGCAATTCCAAAACAATGAAATCCGATGCTTTGTTTAGGGCTTTCGGCCGTTTTATCGAAAACTTGAATGGACAGTATATTTCGGCAGAAGATGTCGGCATCAATCCCAATGACATGGCTATTGTCCACAAAGAAACCAATCATGTCGTGGGTCTTGAAGGTAAAAGTGGCGATCCTTCGCCAGTCACCGCTTACGGTGTATACAAAGGAATGAAAGCAGCGGTAAAACATCGCCTAGGTAGAGATGACCTAGACGGTTTAAAAATTGCCGTTCAAGGATTAGGACACGTGGGTTATTACTTATGTGAACACCTTAAAAGCGAAGGCGCACAGCTATTTGTCACCGACATTAACAAAGATTCGATCGATCGCGTTGTAAGCAATCTTGGCGCAACTGCCGTTGGTATCGACGATATTTATGGGCAGGATGTTGATGTTTACGCGCCTTGCGCATTAGGCGCTACGATTAATGATGTAACACTACCACAACTAAAATGTTCAATCGTGGCCGGTGCCGCCAATAATCAACTTGCCGAAGATCGTCACGGTGATATTCTCAAACAAAAAGGCATTTTATATACGCCTGATTATGTTATTAACGCTGGCGGGATCATCAACGTTTCTTTTGAACATCAACAAGGTGGCTATAAAAAACAGGACGCTTTAAATAAAGTTGATGAGATCTATGGCACCTTATTAGAGATATTTGCCGCTGCCGAACGCGACGAAAAAACTACCAACGTGGTAGCCGATGAACATGCAAGAAAACGCATTGCGGCAGGAAAACAATAGTAAAAATAGCAGAGAGAACGCTTTGCTTCGAACTACGAACCGCGAATTGCTAGTCTAGAATTTGTTCGTAGTTCGTAGTTCGTAGTTCGTAGTTCGTAAATGCTAATTCAATTCAACATCCTTCCAATACTTAGTACCCTTAATGGTTGCTTGAAGCGCTAGACCACTTTCAGTTAATTGGTAAACAGTGGCATCGTTTAAAATCGCTTCAGCGCCTAACGCCCCGCCTTTGTCACTCGCTTTTGCCGCGGCATCGGCCTGTCCGCCAAAGGCCCAACCATTTTCTATAAAATCCTCGATAGCACTTCGAGTATGAAAGATCATGACAACTCGAAAATCTTTAACCCCTGCCCCAAGTCCGACCCCAATTTCACCCATTTTCATATAAGTGTATTTGCCCGTAGCATTCTGCTTTGCCAGACCATAACCTCCACCAAAACTGGCGAAAATGATATTTACATTAACATTGCTAAAAACGGCATATCCCGGCGCTTTTGTAATTTGAGAGCGAACATCAGGCTTTATTTTAAACAGATCCGTCAAAACTTCATCTTTCATCTTAAGAATAGATTGCCGTTTTTCTCCAGGAGTGGCACCTGACATGGTGGCGCAACCACCGGCGATCAATGAATAAATGATGATGAGGAATAGTGGGAAAATTCGTTGGTTTAAATTTGTCATTTTATAATAGACCTCGATTAATAATCATATTGTTGCTTTTTTGAGTCTAGCATATATAAATTAGGTTCTAGGCTTTAAGTTCTAGGTTCTAGGTTCTAGGTTCTAGGCTTTAAGTTCTAGGTTCTAGGTTCTAGGTTCTAGGTTCTAGGTTCTAGGCTTTAAGTTCTAGGTTCTAGGTTCTAGGTTCTAGTTACAGGCTATTTTTTCAAATCCATAGAAAGTAACATTTCTAAGGCTTGTCGGACGGTTTGTTCTCTAACATCGTCCCGACTTCCTTCAAAAATAAACCTCCTAGTTTTAAGCTCTGAACAATGGTGACAAGCAATACAAACCGTACCAACGGGTTTCTCTGGCGTTCCACCTCCCGGTCCAGCGATACCCGTTACCGAGACGGAGACACAATCAGGAAATTGTATAGAAGCACCTTTTGCCATCGCTTCAGCCACTTCGATCGACACTGCGCCGTATTTATCTATAAAGATTTCCGGTACATTAACTAACTTGGTTTTAGCACGATTACTGTAAGTAATAAACCCGCCTTCATACCAATCTGAGCTACCTACCATGTCGGTCATGACCTTACCGATTAAACCTCCGGTACAAGATTCAACGGTTACCAGCTTAAGATTCTTAAAAATAAGCCGAACCGACAATTTGGATACCAGCGACTTCATAAGCCGCTTCTCATAAATTATCTCTCATGATCTATCTCTCATAAACTATCCCTCATAACCGCATACTCTCAATCAAACTTAAATATCTAGAATTATTCTATTTGGTTTCCTATAGATTTCCAGTAAAATCTTGGTCATGAATCAAGTTATTGAAAAATCTGTGAAAACCTCAAATAAAAACAACTCAAATCATACTCCAATGATGCGTCAATATTTGGCGATCAAATCACAACATCCGGAAATACTTCTTTTCTACCGCATGGGTGATTTTTACGAATTGTTTTTTGATGATGCAAAAAAGGCCTCTGACTGGTTAGGCATCACGTTAACCCATCGTGGCAAAGCCAACGGCGACCCAATACCCATGGCGGGTGTCCCCTATCACGCAGTGGATAACTACCTAGCTCGTCTGGTTAAACAGGGAAAATCCGTGGCCATATGTGAGCAAATCGGCGATCCCGCAACAAGCAAGGGTCCGGTAGAAAGAAAAGTTGTTAGAGTAATAACACCGGGTACATTGAGTGAAGAATCACTCTTAGAAGATCATTCAGAAAACTTACTCGCGGCAGTTTATCGTTCAAAATCAAGCAAAACAGCTTACCCATTTGGATTAGCCTGGATGGACCTGGCTGGAGGTCAATTTTTTTGCAATCACTTTTCTGACATAGATGAGTTATATAGTGAACTTGCAAGGCTAAAACCTGCAGAAGTATTAGCCGACGAATCATTTTGTAATTCGCTTAAACAAAGAAACTTGGTCACCAAAGAACTGCAAGATTGGCAATTTGACTACCAACAAAACTACCAACAATTAATCAACCATTTTGGTGTGGCCGATCTTGGCGGTTTTGGTTGTGATGACATGACCAATGCAATCTGCGCAGCTGGAGCAGTACTGAACTACGCGACCTTAACTCAGCAGAATCAATTATCTCATATTAAAAAGCTCGCTCCTTTTGATAACCAAAATATTTTGCAACTGAATACATTTACCCGAAAGCATCTGGAAATAACGGAAAATATCTTTGCCGATAGTGATGTCACCCTTTTTAATGTCGTTAATCACTGTAAAACAGCTATGGGCACGCGATTGCTTAAATCGTGGTTGCATACCCCTTTGATAGACATCCAAGCGATTAATCACCGATTAAATGCTGTTGAAGCGCTTACCGAAACCGGGGAGCTAGAAGCCCTCAGGAACGAACTGATACCGATCAGAGATATGCAAAGAATTCTGACCCGTATCACTTTAAATACCTGTAGACCGCGTGATTTAACAGGACTAAGAGAAAGCTTGAATGCAATTCCAGGACTCTCCCAATGGTTAATCCAATCCAACAAGCCTATCCTAAAAGCACTATCCGATGGCCTTCCCTTTCATCAGGATATCCATGAGCTGTTAGAACGTGCGCTTTTCGAAAATCCACCGGTCGTACTCAGGGATGGAAAAGTGATCAAAGACGGCTATCATCAGGAATTAGACGAACTAAGGTTTTTGTCAAACAACGCAGAATCGCTACTCGAAGAAATGGAACAACGAGAGCGAGAGCAAACAGGGATCAACACATTAAAAGTTGGATATAACCGAGTGCATGGATTTTTTATAGAAATTTCCAGAGCTCAGTCTGATCAAGCACCTGCCCGCTATACAAGGCGGCAAACTCTGAAAAACGCCGAGCGATTCATCACGCAGGAATTAAAACAACTTGAAGACAAAGTCCTCAGCGCGCAAGCAAAAGCACTGACCCTGGAAAAACAACTCTATCAGCAGCTTGTCGACAAGCTTTCACCTTCAATAGAAACGCTTCAGGAAACAGCCTATAATTTGTCTCGTTTGGATGTCTTACAGTGTTTTGCCCATGTCGCCATGCAAAATAATTATGTAAAACCGCACATATTAGAAGCTTCGCTATCAGATCAGTCTTTGCAAATTAAACACGGTCGTCATCCAGTGGTTGAGGCTTATCAATCTGAGCAATTTATTGCCAATGATGTGAATATCAAGCAGCAAGCCAAGAGCTTAATTATTACCGGCCCGAATATGGGCGGTAAATCGACCTATATGCGTATGACGGCCATCATCGCGCTACTCGCTCATTGTGGCAGTTTTGTACCGGCAGAATCCGCACAAATCCCTATATTAGATGGCATCTTCACCCGTATCGGTGCGTCTGACGACCTAGCCGGCGGACGTTCTACATTTATGGTAGAGATGAGTGAAACTGCCAATATTCTTAATAATGCAACCTCAAAGAGTCTGGTATTACTCGACGAAATAGGCCGCGGAACCAGCACATACGACGGTCTAGCGCTCGCTTACGCAACATTAGACTATCTAAGCAAAAATATTTCGCCCTACACGCTGTTTGCAACTCATTATTTTGAGCTTACCGAAATGAGCAACGAAAATGAACATATTAAGAACCTTCATTTCGGAGCCATCCAGCATGGCGATAAGTTAGTTTTAGATCACCAGGTACATCAGGGACCAACCAGCAAAAGTTACGGTGTTCATGTTGCGATCATAGCCGGGATTCCAAAATCAGTCACAGACCAAGCCCGAAAATACCAAATTCATCTCGAAACTAATGCTAATCACAGTTCGCAGGTTGATTCAGGTCAAATAAATTTGCTAACTCAGCCAGAATCTCTCGACCCTAGACTAGAAATACTGGAAAATACCAATCCCGACGAACTAACGCCAAAAAATGCGCTAGAATTAGTCTACAAGCTGACTCAGTTGTCCCATCTCCCCTAGGGCAAGAACTATGGAGACGGGCGTTAATTAAATTATGGAGAAAATCAATGACATTTGTCGTGACTGACAACTGCATACTATGCAAATACACCGACTGTGTGGAGGTTTGCCCTGTAGACTGCTTTTATGAAGGCCCCAACTTTTTGGTCATTGACCCGGATGAATGCATCGACTGCGCGCTTTGCGAACCAGAATGCCCAGCGGAAGCAATATTTGAAGAGGATGACTTGCCGGATGGCCAGGAAAACTTCCTGGCACTCAATGCTGAACTAGCGCAAAAATGGAGTGACAATAATATTACTGAAATGACAGAGGGTTTGCCCGACGCTAAAAAGTGGGATGGGGTTAAGGATAAATTGAACAAACTGGAACGATAATTCCGCCCTTCTTCCTCAAAATAGACTCTCTTAACACTGTTAGCATAACAACTATAGTGTTCAGATATAAAAAACGCTTGTTTAAAGAGTCTACTTCAATACAAAGAACCTTCTCTCTAAATCCCCTGCAACGACAGTGAAAACGCCCTACTTCAAACTTTTAATGCAAATAACCACAATAGTGTGATGGATTACCCAATTCAATTACAACGACGTTAAGAATTCTGATTTCTACCGATACTACATTCAAACAATGGTTTTAAGATACTCCATTTAATTTTTGACTAAGTTCTATTCGGTGACAATGATGAATATTTTCTCCTCTACAAATATTAGCCTTAAAGGTTTAGTAACGGCTCTTGTAATTCCAGGCCTTTTAATACTATCAGCTTGTGGTGGCGGTTCTGGCGAAGTTGAAAAAGTACAATTAGCTTCCAATAAAGCACCGTCTGTAAATGCCGGACAGGATCAATCAGCAATGGCCAATGAAATCATAGGGATAAGTGCATCAGCCAGCGATAGTGATGGCACGATAGAATCATATAGCTGGACGCAGATTTCAGGTACAAGTGTTAACTTAATAAGCCCAGACAACGCCAATGCATCGTTTACAGCACCTCAAACAAACGGTCAAACAGAGATACAACTAACTTTTCAAATTACAGCAATAGATGACAAAGGGGCAAGTGCAACCGATTCTGTCACTATAACGGTTAGTCAACCCGTATCAAACGAAGCACCAGTGGTCGATGCAGGTGATGATATAACTACCAATGAGCAGTCTTTAGTTGAATTAAATGCGCAAGCAAGTGATAGTGATGGAACAGTAGAATCTTACACCTGGGTGCAAACTTCGGGCACCAATATCACTTTAATTGATTCAAATTCTGCAAATGCGTCGTTCATTGCACCTTCAAACACAGGTCAAAGCAGTCTTTTACTCGTTTTCCAGGTAACTGCTATAGATAATGAAGGGGCGAGTGCTACTGATTCCGTCACTATAACTGTAAGCAAACAGGTAGAAGAAGACAATATCGCGCCCACCGTCAATGCTGGCACTGATCAAAACGTTAGTGAGCAGGATACTGTCGAGCTTACAGCTGAGGCTTTTGATACTGATGGGAGCATAGCTTCTTATAGCTGGAGTCAAATATCAGGTATGACCGTCACTTTGCACAGTGCTAATACCGCAAATGCTGTTTTCACTGCTCCTAGCCTTGAGTCGGGTTCTGAACTATTGGAATTTACTGTTACCGTGACAGACAACGCTGGTGAAACAGCCTCAGATTCGGTTTTGGTCGAGATAAATGCAATTGTTACGAATTCGGCACCAACAATCTCAGTGACTTCACCTTCAAATGACGCCAGCCAAAACCAGGATGAAACTACAGTTTTGGCCGCTACCGCAAATGACCTGGAAGACGGCGATATCAGCGAAAACATTAAATGGTCATCTAATATAGATGGAGATTTAGGTACAGGCTCTCAAATTGCAGTACAGCTAAGCCAAGGGAGCCATATAATCACTGCGAGCATTACGGATTCAAGCAATCAAACGACTAGTGAAAATATTGACTACAACATAAATGGCAGTTTCGGTGTTGCAACTTTTTCGTGGACAGCTCCGACAGAGAATACAGATAATAGCCAGCTAACAGATTTGGCTGGTTTCAAAATATATTATGGATTGACTGAAAATGAATTGGTCAACTCTATTAGCATAAATTCTGTTGAAACCACATCTTATGTAATAGAAAATTTAAGCACAGAACAAACGTATTTCTTTGCAGTGACAGCGGTTAACGAGTTAGGTGTTGAAAGCGAGAAATCTGATATTTCATCCAAATTTATCCAGGGTTGATCAGACACTCAAACCTTAACCAAATGACACTTGATTAATTTTACTTTAATTTGCCGTCTAACTATCTGAAGGCTACATCAACTTATACCGTGGGACAATTGTAAACCCAGGATCCAGCCCAAGGAAGGTCCACAGATGAGGGCTGCTCTAAAATTGCGAGACGAACTTCACAATAAAAACCAATTAGAATCAAGAAACCTGGTATTACCCAACAAATCGAGTATCCTTAGATAAGTGATATTTCTGTATAACGTAAAATTACTGTTCGGTGATCGAAATGTTGATAAACAAACATTCAAAACCTTGTATTCCATTTATCGGTATATTAGTATTTTGGATTTTGTTTGTTTTTTCGGCGGCTTGTGGAGGTGGCGGAGAAATAGAGACGCTAGAAACCGAAACGGCATCCAACAATCCGACTTATGGTGTAGTAACCTTATCCTGGAGACCTCCCACGGAAAATACAGACGGTAGTGAATTAACAGACCTAACTGGCTTCAAAGTCTATTACGGAGAATCTGAAAATGAATTGACACAGACAATTAGTATTGATTCGGCCACAACCTTAGCTAAGGTCATAGAGAACTTAACGATAGAAAAAACCTATTATTTCGCCGTTACGGCAGTTAACTCACTAGGTATAGAAAGCGAAATGTCCAATATAACTTCCAAATTTATTGATGGATAGATAGATTTTAATTCTCCTTCGCAAATGTATTTTCAATTATCCAATATCAATCCATTAAGTAGTAACCAGAAGTAAAACGAGGCAACGTATATTGAAAAGAACTTAAGCAAATTAGGTGGTTTAGCAAGGTTTTCTCCTATTAATTGGCAGAAATAAATTCTTCTGATTATCAGCTCTCCCAAGGTAAACTATTTGCGAAACATAATTTTCGCTCCATTTCACCTCAAGATTATCAGTTTTATGATAAATTCTTCATTTAAAATTACGAAAAGCTAAACCGTCAACAATATGCTCTCGAAACAATGCTCTTCGCTAAATAGCTACGACATTAGAAAAAAAACATCCACCTTCTTAGAAGGTGGTTTTGGTTTGCCCCTTTAAGGGGCTTGGCGTCAGCCCTCTTAGAAAACTACCATTGCTATCCCAATATTTATTAGGCCAAGTAGGGTGGGCAATCTCTTCTGCCCACGCTGGATATTTGAACAACACAAAAATGGTGGGCAAAACCGACTGCCCACCCTACAAAATAGGCTTCAAGTCGACTTGTGCATTGTCAATTTTTTAAGACACGGCATAGCCATTGTCCAAGCCACCGCCCTAAGGCAGTGGATATACAAGACTGATTATAATAGAATTGAGGTAGTTGATTCTGATTTATGTGAACTTAGGATATACTGGCAAATTAATAACAATCATCCGACTACGTATAGTCCAATAATCGACCTGAATAAATTAAAATTAATGCAATAATCAATGAATATGCAACAACTTTGGGGAATACCGATTCCAACGACTTAAATCCCCTCCAATATTTGTTGGATATAGATGCTTGTTTTATAGTTGACTTTCAACTTGAACACATAACAAACAACGACCAATCCCCTGTTGTAAGAAACGCTTAAAATTGGCTTGTTTTTCTACAATTAGCCCACGCGGAGACGTCATTTAGATTTTTCAAAATAGTCATAATTATAAATCGTTATGAATATTTTACTTTTTCAATTAGACTAGCTGTTTTTTAGAATTAAAAAGGAATTATATACTAATGAATTTCGACCTAAATGCTTCTGCTGTTGTACTTCATTCTGGGATAGGAGCATTAACAGTTGTCCGTTCTCTGGGGCATTTCGGCGTAACAGTTACTTGTGCTGACTCAGATTTATCCGGTTATGCCATGAAATCAAAATATTGCTCCGAAAAATTACAACTACCTGATGTCGAAACTGATGAAGTTGGTGTTTTAAAAACCATGATAGAATATGGTAAAAATCAACTGGTACGTCCGGTCCTCTACCCTTCGACGGATCAGTACGTCTTATTTGTTTCTAAATTCAAAAATCAATTAGCAAAATATTTTATTTTCAACATAGCTTCATATGAATTACTTGAACGACTAGTTAATAAATTGGGCATGTTTGAGATAGCAGAAGAACATGATTTACCAGCCCCAATAACTAGAATACCAAGATCTATTAAAGACTTAGAATCATTAGCAAAAGAGATTGGTTTACCCTGCCTCTTAAAGACTGCTTATTCTCATAGTCCACTAAAAAATACCAAGGATTTCATGACAAAGGTATCCAGCCTTGATGAACTAAAGGAGACATATCAAAGACTTTCCGCTATTGATCCCAACTTGATGCTTCAAGAATATATAGCCGGTGAAGATAACAACATTCATATTTTCGCCGGTTATTTCGACAATGAAAGTAATCCAAAATTGGTATTTACAGGAAGAAAAATACGTCAATCCCCCATGAATTACGGTGCAGGCAGTATGTGTGAATGTCTGGAAAATAAAGCGCTCGAAAAGATCATGATAGACTTCTGTCGGTCTATTGAATTCAAAGGAAATATTGACGTTGGATTAAAATGGGATGCCGACAGAGGTTGCTGCAAAGTTTTAGATATAAATCCACGGTTAGGTATGAATCACCGAACTTTTATCACTCAAGATAAAAAACTCGATATGGCGAGAATTCTATATCTTGATATGACTCAAGATTTGCCCGATACTCTGTTCCCGCGACTCGGCAGAAAGTGGATGATAGAAGATGCTGACTTAAGAATTGGTAAAGAATATATAAAGGAAAATAGACTTACCTATAAGGAATGGTTTTCCTCTTACAGAGGCCTTGAAGAAGTCGCTTTCTTTTCATTAAGAGATTGGCGACCTTGGTTGATCCGTTATGGTAAGAATATTAAACAAACTTTTAATGGTATACGTAATAAACTAAAAACCCGGTAAATATCTCACCACAACTAACTAATTAATTCGCCGTCAATAGACATTTAAGAAGTGCCAATGCCGGCGGATTTCCAGGGTTTTGAGTCAAGTAATGCAAATGTAGTCCGGGAGTTGTATTAACTTCAAGGACTACGCCGTCAGATTCTTCAAGAGAGATTGACAGGTTAGTCGTAATTATATCGACGCCCGCGAGACGGGTACCAAGAACCATTGCCGCTTTCGCTCCTTCTCGCACCAAATCATCGCAAACAGAAGATAAAACTGACTGACTATCACAGGAAGAACCATCGTTAATGGCTTTTTTTAAAATTATTTTTTGGCCTAGTCTTAAGATTGATCTGACGGTTAACCCTTGAGATTTCAAAGTATTCTGAAATTCCAGATCTTTGGTGATCTCTCCCAAAGCCGTTACGGCATTTTGTTCGTATCTTTTCTTTAAATCCAGTTTAATAAGAGAGTTAATTGTTGATTTTCCGTCTCCAATAATTGCTGGTGGCCGTCGAAGGACGACATCGAGCAACTCGCCATCCAAATACAAAAAACGATAGCAGTCACCGGGAATCATTTTTTCAGCAATCAGTCTAGAGTGACCTATAGATGAATAAGCGATAGCCCGTCGTAACTCCGACACAGTTCTGATCCCTGTAGTTACCCCCGCTCCTCCTCCTGTCCCGACCGCCGGTTTTACAACAATTTCAGAGGAATCTTGTTCTAAGAACTTCAACGCTTCATCAAACTCGGTCAGTGCATCAAAAACAACATGCTCTGGAACCGGAATATTTTCTGCCATTAACCACTTGTGACATAACGGTTTGTTACAAACAATACGAAGTGTCACTGGGTTATCGATCTCCGTAATTGCATCAACGACAATCGTGCTTTTATGCTTTGATGAAAGTTCGATAAAACCGTAATCCAAAGGTTTAAATTCTACCCCCATACTTTCTGCAGCCTCTCGCCATATTTTCTGATAAAGCTCTGCCCGGTTTTTTTTTGCTTTTCTATCGTCAGTCGGTTGATATAATCTTTTCTTGAACCAGAAGACGACCCGCCAAATTTTAGTAATCAATATATTTTTATTAAAAAACATTATCAGTTTTTGTCCGGATTATTCCAAAGCGGTAAACGTGTCCCTATATCTAAATCAAGAGCGTTTTGATAAATCATTGCCGCCAAAGCAACATCACTTAATCCCATGCCAACACTTGCAAAATGGATTATTTCGCTGTCATTTTCACGACCTTTTTTTCGCCCCGTTACTATTGCACCGAGATCCGCATAAATATCGGCATCACTTAACTTACCGGCCTCATACATTTTGGCGGGTGTCATAATGGCTCGATGCTTCAGCCCATTCCAGTCATCACAAATAATTTTATCTGCGCAGGAAACCGCATCGAAGGAAAATTCATGTCCTGCAAATTGAATGGTTAGCATTCCTGGCTTCATCCAATCTTTTTGAACAATAGGATCATGCGTAGTAGTGGCCGTTAAAGCGATATCACTACCATCGAAAGCGGCTCGAGCACTATCGACCAAACGAACATTAATACCAGTAAGTTTTTCGATTTCCCCTTTTAGCTTCTCTCCATTTCTACGAGTTGGATTATAAAGCTGAATCGTTTCTATGTCGTCCAATATTTCATGTAACATTAAAAGATGCGCTTTGCTTAAAACACCAGCACCAATCATACCTATTATTTTAGTGTTTTTTGGTGCTAAGTGTTTAACCGCGACACCGGTAATGGCAGCGGTTCGAGTTGCACTGATAACTGAACCTTCCATAAATGCTATAGGAATACCTGTATCCGCATCATTTAACACCACAATTGCGGTTGCTCTTGGCAGTTCAAGATTAATTTTATTACTTGGAAAACTTCCAATCCACTTCATGCCCAAAGCATTAATATCACCGCCAACATACCCTGATAAAAAATTAATCCGGCCTCGGGTGTTTTCGATATTGGGATCATCACTCCATCTTAATACAGATTTTGGCGGGTCAATACATTCATGACGATCGAATAACGCTAACATAGTTTCAATTTGTGATATTGCCGACGCCATATCTAATCCACCAGAAGCTATTACTTCTTCTCGATTTAAATAGAGGATTTCTCCGAAAGGTATTTTCATTGTATCGTTTTCCATTGCCTAAAAAGAATATCATTAAAGGGCATATAATACTTTTTGCTGATCAAAAAAAGAGTATCACGAATAAAATCTATCTGCCACTCTAAGTGATATCAAATATTAATTGTGATTTCCTCTAAGCGATCGATTCAAATTTTTTCTTAAAATAGAAGCCTTGTAAATGACTAAGGCTCAATGCCTTATGAAAAGGAATTTCCATTGGACGCAACCAGTTCCATTGTGATATCAGTTCAAACCCTAAACCATTCAAGTCCTCAATAAACTCATTTAGAAAATATACATGATAAGGTATCTCGCAATATTCAAGCCGTTGCGTTGTCCAAAAACTTGTTTGTGAGTGTACCGGCAAGTCATGAATAATGACATGTTCAGGCATGCAAGGTAATGACGTCAAAATTTCTACCAGGCTTACGGTCATGTATTGTATAGCTCCTGAAGAAATAAAGACATTAGCTGGCTGGCTATTTTCGACTTGACTACTGTCTATGTATGTCAGCTGCTTTTCATTTCGTTCACTAGCTAGCTCGGTGCCAAAACTGACCGCTTCCGGTAGTTCAGCAATTTGCCATTTCAATTTTTCAGGAAAACCAATAAGATTCTTAGCAGAATAATAAAAATGACCTAGGCTGCCTCCCAATTCCAAGATTCTAGTCGAATCAGATAGCAGTCGGGATAACCAAAATAAAAACGGATAGTCGTGATTACGAAACTTGCTATCGATAATTCTTATTTCCTTTTCCTTATTTTCTCTTTTTTTGCGATTCGCCTTGTCATAGCTTTGTTCGGAACTAGAAATACTCTTACTGGCCTGCTTATAATTTAGATAAACCCCCCGGTAACTAATGGTTAATCGACTACGGAACATTACCAGAAATAAATCTCGCCCGTAGGGTAGACTTTTAATCAATAATTCTATCTTACTTTTGAGTACTTTTTTAATCATATTGGTCGAGTTTATTGGCCCAACGGCCGAGTTTATACTCCATTATTTCTCATGTCAAACTCTCATCATAAATTGCACATACGGTTTTTGTTCTTGGCTAGACGATCCGAACTTTTAAGATTGTAGACCAGTAATATTGATAAAAAATGAACCAAGCCCAGCATTTTTCAAAGCACAAAACAACTACTTAGTCGAATTGTTTCATAACATTTTCTACTGGCGATGTAATGATAAGCGCTCGAACGCCTGATTGACTGTTTGTTATTGCGTGTTTATTAGGTATATATGACCGAAAATTTTTGCTTCTTGCCCCTCCTTAGATGCTGGTATGTCTAGTTCAATGTTCTGGTACAACCAGAACATTGATAGTAGTAGATCTTGAAAAATAAAATGGGGGGGAATGGAAATAATTTCACTGAACCCATACCATAAAAATAGTTAAAATAAACTAGGTATTTTGATTTTCCTTTACATGGGATATAATCAATTGGGTCTGATCATTGCAAAGCGGCTATTGATGATATTAATAGCTCCTATCTAGTCTTTAATAAAAAAATCGCAACATCATCAAGCGAATAATTATGTATAAAAAATTAACGGAATAACCAATGAATATACCACAAATTAGGGAAATACTGAGTTCCCACGGAAGATTAACAAGCGACGTAAGTGCTTTAGAAGATTCAAGTGATTTATACCATGCCGGATTAACATCACTCGCGACAGTGGGATTGATGCTTGCTTTAGAAGATGGCTTTGATATTGAATTCCCTGATTCTATGTTAAGTCGGAAAACTTTTAGCAGTATTGAAACCATTGCAGACGCCATAGAAGAGTTACAAGAATAAAAATACATTCGAGATTGGCGTTAAGCTGGTCAACACTTAGCGCTACAATCAATTATATTTAGAACAGGGAGTACTACTAATATGCCATCATTACAATCAAAAAATTCACCTGAATATATAGAACTCTTAGAAAAAATCTACCTGACTTGCAAGGACACCATCGGTCCCAATGCCGATGATGTCGACAAACAAGCAAGATTCCCCGTTGAAAGCTTTAATGCAATTAAAGAACTTAAATTACTTAGCGCTTATTTACCCAAAGAGCTTGGCGGAATGGGACTGGGAATTCATCAAATCTCCCAAATTTGTGAAATCCTTGGGCACTATTGCGGTTCTACCGCAATGATCTATTCAATGCATCAAATCCAGGTAGCTTGTATTTGGCACCACTACAAAGGATCAGAGTACTTTAAAAACTATTTAATTAAGCTCAGCAAAGAACAACGCTTAATTGCATCCGCAACAACAGAAATTGGTATCGGCGGCGACCTACGCTCTAGCCTTTGCGCGGTTGAAACAGATGGCGATAGCATAAAGTTGGAAAAGAAAGCGCCTGTTATTTCCTATGGTGTGCAAGCTGATGATTTAATCTTAACTGCCAGAAAGAATCCAGATGCAGCCAAAAGCGACCAAGTGCAGGTGCTATTACATAAAGGAGACTATGAACTCGAACCTATCTCTGGCTGGGATACTCTCGGTTTAAGAGGAACCTGTAGTTCCGGATTTATTGTTAAAGGCAGCGGAAGCAAAGAGCAGGTCATTCCAACTCCATTTGCTGATATATTAAGCCAGTCGATGCATCCTTTTGCACACATCACCTGGGCTTCACTCTGGTCTGGGATCGCTTCCAGTGCCGTAAACAAAGCAAGAAAAGTCATTAAGCGTCAAGCCCTAAACAATGTCGATGCTCCACCAATATCTGCGATTCGTCTGGGAGAAGTAGACGCGATCCTTCAACTAATGCGGAGCAATATAAATAAACAGGAAGATGAATACGCACAAATGCTAATTGAAGGTGACGAAAATGCCTTCACCAACTTTGGGTTTGGTATACGAACCAATAACTTAAAAATGAGCAGTGCCAATTTGATTGTTGAAATTGTTGGAAAAGCGATGATGATTTGCGGTATCGCCAGTTACCGAAACGACTCGCCTATCAGTTTAGGTCGGCATTTAAGAGACGCATACGGAGCCGCGTTAATGGTCAATAATGACCGTATTATGTTGCACAATTCAACTTTGCTATTAATGCACAAGGAAAATCATTAGTCATGTGTGATTCAATCGAAACAACCAATTCAATTGATCAGGCCTATAACGAATACCGTGAACAATTAATTAATGAGGGCATTTTGTTGGCGTCAGGCGTACAAGGTGTTTATGGTCTTAGTGGCATATTTGAAGGTATTGTAGAAGCTTTTGAAGCCTATATCACCCGAACCGGCAAGCCACTCAATCCCGAAGTGATACGATTTCCACCCATTTTGAATCGGCAAACCTATCTATCGACTGACCATATCGAAACAATGCCCGATTTAATGGGCTCAGTACATTCCTTTTTTGGCGATACCCGGGACCATCTAAAAATGGTGCAAAAAAAACAAAACGATGAAGATTGGACAACTGAGCTTGCCCCAACTGAGGTCATGATGGTCCCTGCCGCTTGTTATCCACTCTACCCCACCGCCGCCAACACCATACTACCAAAAGAAGGTCGTCTTGTAGATTTACGCGCTTTCGTATTTAGACATGAGCCCTCCCCTGATCCAGCAAGAATGCAAATCTTCCGGCAGAGAGAATTTGTGCGACTAGGCACACCGGAACAAGCGCTGGCACACCGAGATTATTGGTTGGATAAAGGCAAGGAAATGTTGCTTTCAGTTGGATTGGAAGTTGAAGCGATCATCGCCAATGACCCTTTCTTTGGACGTGGCGGTCGAGTAATGGCCGCGACTCAAAAAGAACAAACTCTTAAATTTGAATTAGTCACCCCTGTGGCCACTAAAGAAAAGCTTACAGCAGTTTCATCGAGCAACTGTCATCTCGACCATTTTGGCAAAGAATTTAATATCAAAACTACCGACGGAAACAATGCCCATACTTCCTGTATCGGATTTGGTTTAGAGCGGATTACTCTGGCACTACTAAAAAAACACGGCCTTGATCCAGAGCAATGGCCAGCCGAAGTTAAACAAGTGCTGGCGATATGACCCCAGCAATAACCGAGCTCGATCCAGCAACCTACCAACGGCATGTGATCCATACCCAAGAGCGAGACTGGGCAGAAACCAATTGCTATGTTGACGTCTGGATAGAACAATTGCACGCGCTTGGTCTTGAACCAATAGCGGCCATGCCCTTTACCCTTGGGATCGATTTTGAGGGCGATCAGTGGACTTTCTTTAAATTCCAACTCTCTGATTTGTACAAGCTGTACGGTATTGAAGTGCAGGAATTAGCTATCTGGAAACCACTGCACACTCATATTGCTGAGCAGGTCAATTTAGGTAGACCGGTATTGGTTGAGTTAGATTCGATGTATCTACCGGATACAGCCGGAACTGCCTACGGTATCGCTCACGTAAAAAGCACAGTTTCAGTCAACTTGATTGATATAGAAAAGAAAACACTCGGCTATTTTCATGCACAAGGTTATTATGAACTTGAAAATGAAGACTTCGATGCCGTCTTTCGCATCAATGACCAAAGTGATGAATCTCACTTAGCGCCCTATGTAGAAATAGCAAAGTTGCACCAATCGCAGCCGTTTGATGACGAACAGTTAACCCAAAGATCTATATTACTATTAAAAGACCAGCTCTCACGAATGCCAAAAACTAACCCTTTTGTGTTATTTAAAAAACAGCTTGAAATCGATCTGAGGTGGTTAAAAGGTGAAGATATCGAAATGTTCCATCAGTATTCTTTTGCTACTTTACGCCAATTGGGCGCCTGTTTTGAGCTTGCGGCTGTCTACCTGGACTGGCTGACTGACAATGGTCAAAACGGGCTAACCGAAGCCAGTAGTGAATATAAACAGATATCGGAATCAGCAAAGGTCTACCAATTTCAGCTAGCCAGAGTGGTAACTCGCGGAAAATCAATTGATTTGATCGCTATCGACCAGATGGCTGAAAAATGGGATAAAGCCAGGACGATTTTACAACACCAATATTTATAACATAAAACTACAATTTAATTAGATTAAGCAAGATTGACATTGCAGTTTTTATACAATCTATATTTTCACGGAAAAGCGAAATGGACGACACCCCCAATAATATAAAATCTGAAAATATGAGCAAGATTTTTCTTGCTGATGACTGGTGTGTTATTCAATCAGCGCCGGAGCACTACCAATCCCCGAATGAAATCGATCCGCTGGATCATCAACCAATCAAAACCAGCGTGCCATGCACTATCGCCAAAGCACTCAATTATAGCCAGCCCGATTGTTGGACACCTTCAAATAATTACGATGATTCTGATTGGTGGATGCAAAAAGACTTTACTTTGGAACTCAATAAAGCAGGTCGGAAGCTTGTTTTTGAAGGACTGGCTACATTGACGAGTGTCTGGTTAAACAACCAGCTAATTTTAACTAGCAATAACATGTTCCATCTACATGAAATAGATATCAGCTCTCAATTAGTAAAAGGAAAAAATTCTTTAAGCCTGTGTTTTAGATCGCTTAATAGACAATTAAACACAAAACATCCTCGGCCAAAATGGAAAACAAAATTGGTCGACAGTCAATCACTGCGATGGTTTCGGACCACCCTGTTAGGTCGAATTCCCGGTTGGACACCACCCGTTACAGCCGTCGGTCCCTGGAAACCTATTTACCTTTTAGAGAACGCTGTACCAAGTAATATCAAATTAACAACTTCCGTCGACAAAAACACCGGCCATCTTGATTTTAGCTGTCAAGTTGAAGCTTCGACTAAATCGATCGAAGCGTGGCTGGAAATCGAAGACCAGGTCTACCCTATCGATATTTGTTCTAACAGCGACAGCTCCGAACGTAACGAAATTCAACTATCGACTAAACTGACTATTCCTGAGATTGAGCTTTGGTGGCCACATACCCATGGAACGCCGCATTTATACCACCCCCAACTATTGATTATAACTGATGGAAATGAACGACGTTTCTGCCTACCAAAAATAGGTTTTAAATCCGTAGATCTCTGCAGAGTAGATAACGATTTTAAGATTAGCGTTAATCAACAAGCAATATTTTGTCGAGGGGCCTGTTGGACCACAAATGATATTATTTCTCTAACTAGTAGCTATGAAGAAGTCGAGCAGACACTTAGCTTGATGAAGGACGCTGGCGCTAATATGATCCGCATTGGCGGAACCATGGTTTACGAACAAGATGAATTTTATCAAGTCTGCGATCAACTCGGTATTATGGTTTGGCAAGATTTTATGTTCGCTAATATGGATTACCCATTCGACGATCCATCGTTTCTTAAATCCGTTGAAAAGGAAGTGAAACAGCAACTGCAAAGACTTAATAAACACCCCTGTATTACTCTCCTTTGCGGCAACAGTGAAATACAGCAGCAAGTTGCAATGTTGGGCTTCGACAGCTCCATCTGGAATATGCCCTTCTATGATAAACAGCTAGCTGAAATTTGCCGATCATTAGCCCCATCGATCCCTTACGTTTCATCCACGCCGACGGGTGGCGATTTACCTTTCCGCGTAAATCAGGGACTGTCACATTACTACGGCATTGGCGCATACCTTCGACCAGTCAGTGAATTGCGCCAGCACGACGTTAGATTTACTTCTGAATGTTTGGGATTTTCGAATATCCCCGTAGCCAAAACCAGCAATTCAGTATTAAATGGTCAATTACCCGCGATCCACAATCCAATTTGGAAACAAAGGACGCCAAGGGATAATGGTACCGGTTGGGATTTTGAGGACGTGAGAGATCATTATTTGCGGCAACTATTTGCAGTTGATCCGATTAATCTAAGAAGTTTCGACCCACAAAGGTATATTCAATTGAGTGAGCTAGTGAGCGGCAAAATGATGGCTCAAGCTTATTCAGAATGGCGAAGTAACCTGAGTCGATGTAATGGCGCTCTCGTCTGGTTTATGAAAGACCTCTGGCCCGGCGCTGGTTGGGGATTGATTGATAGTTCAGGCACACCAAAGGCGTGCTACTATTATTTAAAACGAAGTTGGCAGCCTATTAGTGTCAACCTAACGGATGAATCTATAAACGGATTGCTAATTCACCTGACTAATGAAAGTGATAGCGATTTTGAGGGTAACATTTCCATCCAATTGATTAACCATCGTCACACTGAAATAGCAAATATATCAGAACCAGTGAGCCTGACTGCTCGCTCTAAACGTCAGTTAAACAGCGAAGAATTGCTAAAACATTTTTACGATATTAATTACAGTTATCGCTTCGGTCCTCCTGCCCACTATGCCGTATTGGTCCAGTTAAAAGATAGCAAACATAAACCGGTAAGTGAAGCGTTTCATTTTTCAAAAGCCGATTTGCCAACAATGGCTTCAGCAAATTCGCTGCAAGCAAAATTAAGCAAAATAAATGAACATCAATATGTTCTTTCTCTTTTGGCAACGCAGTTTGTTTTTGGGATCAATATCGAAATAAAAGACGCCAAACTTGAAGACAATTATTTTCATTTATTTCCTAACAACCAGAAAAAAATAGTTATTGAAGTTGAAAAGCCTTCTAACAGAATCCTAAAAGGATATCTAAACGCGGTCAATATCGATGAGGCAATCCGAATAAAGGAAGAGAATAGCCAGGCAACATCATGACGTTTAGTCAACATATCAACTCAAGAGCTATTCCAACAAGCTGAGTTTGCGTACTATTTAGTAGAAAATCAAATTAATAGATTATAAAGGAAAACCAAAAATGACAGAATTAATTCAAGGAACTAACGGCATAATCATATCGCTTGTTCTAGCGGCTCTTGCCGGACTCTCAATAAGAGTCATACTGACATTAGTGAAACAAAAATGGGTATCAACCTACCATCATACAATG
>Ga0316205_10001252_pt1 | contig 34423 bp, 32 predicted proteins | sample 3monthpyrite_MG_FD_204941 | JGI IMG/M metagenome (GOLD analysis project Ga0316205, IMG submission 204941) | Microbial mat bacterial communities from mineral coupon in-situ incubated in ocean water Damariscotta River, Maine, United States -... | ecosystem: Environmental > Aquatic > Marine >...
TCGATTACATCGAAGTATTTTATAATAGACAGCGAAGACACTCATCATTGGGATATAAATCGCCGATTAACTATGAAAATAAATTGGTAGATTAACTGAGTGTGCGTTTTATTGGGGTAAGACCAGGCATGTCCTGATCAAATTTGATTATTTTAGACAGTAACTAAAATAGGGAGGTTTACAAATCACTAAAACTAACCGTGCGAGAACGCCTACAGGCACTTGAAGAGCGGTGTAAAACCGCTAGAAAATTAGCTTCGATAAAAACTAAAGATAACCCACAAAGTCTTGGTAACTAATTTTAACTTACGACTTACGACTTATAACTTTATGTTCTTCCTGATAAATTCCCGCCATAAAAATCGCCAGGTATAGCGCAAAGAAACCCACCGAGCGAGACCGATACAGCATCGGCTCCGAAATACCAAATGCCATATAAGCCACGACCAGAACTAAACCCGCAAGTGCCAGCCGCCGAGATTCTACTGACTTACCGTGTTTGATATATTTGATAAATATCCAGGCCGGTGTTAAAAATAACAGCATAAGAACACTGAAGCCTAAAATTCCACCATGCGCTAACGCAGAAAAATATTCACTATGGGGGTGATCGAATGTGGCTGCTGATCTATTTCGCCAACCCTGATTCACCTGCATCATTGCCTGTTCCTGATAGTGGCCCCAGCCTACTCCCATTAAAGGATGATCAAGAAAGATTTTCCAGGATGCCTGCCACATCTCCAGGCGAGTGCCAACAGAAGTACCTCGCTTAGCTGATGTAATATCACTATCCGCATATTGCTGTAAACTGGTAATGGTTCTATCTACCTGGGTGCTAACCTTAGTCTGTGGAACTGCATAAATCATCCCCATAAAAATAATAACTGCCGCCGTAATTGCCGCTTTTCTTCTAAAAGAAAGATGAGATTGCATATACCAAAAAAACACAAGAACAATAAAAGGCACCGCAATCCAACCACCACGGGCCACCGACAACACACTAGACAAAACACCACATAAAAGCGCAATAACAGGTAAAAATGCTTGCCTGGCAGATCGCTGTTTAAACCAGCCAAAACCGGCAATAGACATAGCACCCATAACTAAAGCCAAATCACCAAATATTATAGGGTGGGTAAGGCTTCGGGCACGGGGAAGGTTCAAAATTGAAACCTCATAAATAGCAATGCCAGCCGCAACAATTGCACCTACAACCAGTCCATACCAGAGATAAAACAGCTTAATACCCGCATGTCGCAAATAAATATAAATGGGAATAGCTAATAATAAATGTAAATACTTACCTATTGCTTTATAAGCAAAACCACCATAAAGCGTAATAAAAAGAGATACCAGGAAAAAAAGGCCTAGTGAAAGATAAAATAATTTTTCATCCTGGTTTACCTGAATTGATTTATCTCGATACCTAAACAATAAATACAAACCCGATAACGCAAACAAGCCTATAATAAGGCCATTAACTTTAGGCACCAAAAGAATCGTTGCCGGATAAACAAGCAAAGCAACACTGATAAAAAGCGCTGAAAAATTCAATGTTTTATAATTTAAAGGCGCGCCTACATTCATATTATTCATAATTACACTGTTTCGTTAACTTAAAAAATGCTGTCATTCCTGCAAAGGCAGAAATCCAGTGGTCTACAATACCCGAAGCCACTGGATCCCCGACACAAGCATTCGGGGACGACAGTTTATTTTGGCTATTTTAATAATTAAGGGCACCTCTAAAATAAGCACTTCTACCCTTCTCCTATCTTCACAGCAGAATTTTATTCTGCTGATATATTTTATTCTGCTGATCACCTATTAATTTCTGAGTATCAACACTCACGCCTAATTCGCTGGCTATTACAGGCCACTGATTAATCGCATCCACAATTCTGGTTATTTCCTGCTGCGCGGCATTCCAGTTACTAAAATTGGCCTGTGATGCCAGTTGCTGAATTACTTTTAGTGGCGGTTTTTCACCGTACCCCATAAAGGCCGTCATATGTTGATTATGAGGGCTCGGGCTAAACGTTACATCATAAAAAGGTGCCAGTTTCCATGTACCAGAATCATCCATAAGAAAAGATATATTTTTCGAATGATCATCCTGATTAAGAGAAAACAAATTAAAAATAGCGCGCGAAAACAACAACTGCCCCACTCTCGGAGATTGACATAAAACCTGCCCCGCCTTAATAACATCTTCATAGTCTAATGACGGTTGGCGAAAATCAGCGCCTAACAAGCCGCACAATGACTGCATATGAAAACGTCCTGATTCTGATTGCTCAGTATTACAATCAAACCGCTTCAATGCCAGCCATGCGCTGCCCGTGCTTGTTTCCGGCACATCAATCAACTTCCAGTCAGGTACATTAATCCCTGCCCTGTCAGACATCGTAAGATAAGCCGCTTCACATAATCCTTCTTCGTGACCTAACAATAAATTTTGAGATGTAAACTTAATTAACCAGGGTTGTAAATTTGCACGGGGCACAGTGTTAATTCGCGCTGGCTTTTGCGGATCAAAATAAATAAGCGCCTTAGGCCGGGCACCACCCGAGCCCCCTGCATTTGCTAAAGCCGCCAATACTTCATCACGCTTTCCATCAAAAATAGACAGTGCCTGATCTGCAAGTGTAAATAGATTTAGCTGATCACCATGTTCAGATGCATTCCACTCCAGTGCGGGTGAATAACTTAGCGCACCCATTCCCGCATTACCAATATAAGCCAGACGATCCATCGCCGTAAGCTGATGCGGCAATATTCCATGCTGGCGAAACACCCGGTCCATTAATAACATACCCCAACCATCCGGCAATGAATCGGCAAACACACCCTGCAAACCCAAATGGGGTGCAGTTGGCGCCTTAGTAAGCTCACCTGAAAAAGGTAATTTAAAGGGCGACAAATTTTGATAACGAGCCAGGTAATCATTATCGTATTGAAAATACACAGCATCCGGGTTTTGTGCGAGTTGCCCTACCAGCACCTTATGCCCGTCACTTAAATACCGATAAACATCCAACCGGTCAATAGTATGATACTTCACCGCTTTAGCACTTCATCAATAGTGCGCGGGTGCGACTGGGGTTGATCAATAATCGCCAATAAATGCTCAAGACTATCTACACACTGCCAGAGTAAAATAAACTGGCGCAGCGAAATTTGCCCACTTGTTTCAAACTTTTTAATGGTAGAGGCGGGCACAGTACTACGCTCAGCCAGGGCCTTGCGCGATAGTTTCATCTGTTTGCGCTTGCTTTGTACAACCTGCGCAAAACGGGATTGCACCTCTGATGGGGATAATAGAGAGAGTTGATTCATTCCAAAGCCTATTCAATAATAGCTATTATTATAGCTATTAGGATAGAAAAAAACCAGTTTTAGACATAGTGATGTCTTTTTCATGTTTCGGAATGAAATATGGAATTCTAAATGATTAATTAAAGAAGAGTCAATAAACCCGACTACTGAATGCGTCATTAGGGTATGCTTCAGAGCCGGAATCCAATGTCTTTTGAGCCATAAGCTAACAGAACCTTAGAGATATATAATATCCCCATACAAATATATCAACTTATACTAATAAGCATTCTTATGGATAAAACCCTTAAATATAGTCAAAAATATAATTTTCAAATCAAACCACAGCGACCAGTTTTCAATATAAAAAAGATCATACTCAACCCGGTCTTTCATTTTATTAAGCGTATCGGTTTCACCACGCAAACCATTTATCTGCGCCCAACCCGTAATACCGGGTTTAACCATATGACGGAGCATATATTGATTCACCTGATCTTTATAATGCTCATTATGAGCAACAGCATGAGGCCGTGGGCCAACAATAGACATACGCCCTTGCAGAACATTAACAAATTGAGGTAACTCATCCAGACTGGTTCTGCGTAGAAATGCACCTAATTTAGTGATACGAGAGTCGCTCTTTTTAGCTTGAGTGATTGTTCCATCAAATTCCTTATGCACTTTCATTGTGCGAAATTTATAAACCTTAATAATTTTTCCATCCCAACCGTGACGTTTTTGCTTAAACAGTACTGGGCCTGAAGAGGTCGATTTAACGGCAATCGATATAAATAATAGCAATGGGCTAATTAGCACCAGAATCAATAGTGCTAAAACCCGATCTTCAAACGCTTTAATTAATTGATTACTGCCACCCATAGGGGTGTCTGAGAGATTAACCGCTGGCAAACCCACTATTTCAGTCATTGAGTGATTCAGCAGTTGAAAGCCAAAAATATCAGGCACTAATTTGATGTTAACCGTTTGGTGACGAAGGATATAGAGCAAGTCTTTAACCCTCTGCTCAGCACGCAACGGCAAAGCGATCCATACCTCATCAATCTGATTTTTAGCTATAAAAGGCTCAATATCACCAATACCACCCACCACTGGGTAACCTTCTACTAATGAGCCAATATGCTTATCCGCATCATCAAACAAGGCTTCAATTTTAAAACCACTCCATGTGGAACTTGTTGTTTGAGATATTAGTTTTTTGCCAAGATCACCAGCACCAACAATCACAACACGCCGAAAATTTCTACCCTGCTTACGTTGATATTGAAGAAAACCATAAATACACAAACGAAAAGCCAGTAAGAATAAAAGCCCTAGCACCACCCACCAACCCAACCATAATCGTGAATATCCAGATGATATCTTCAGGCTGAATAAGATAATAATCATCAGTAGCACAACCGAGAACCAGGCTAGAATAATTGCCCTGGCCTGTTTAGTAAGACTTTGGCCACGCCAGGAGCCGTAAAGGTTAAACAGTGGAAAAACCAGGACCACGCTAAGCACAGTAAATAATACTAGAAAGCGATAACCTAGAGGTAGGTGCAAGTTATCAAATGAAAATCTTATACCATAAGCTATTACAGATGCGACGACTACAACAAGAGGATCCGCAATACGCGAAAAAAGATTGATAAAACCTGAGTAATTCTTAAAAATGGATTTGCCGAACATATTTTTTATATCACATCTTCTATTGACTACATTCTAGTATAATAGTCATTAAATTACAGCAAATGAAAGCCATATGGCCAATACCTTTATCTTTATGATTTATTTTTCCCAGAAAAATACTGTTTGAGAAAAAACCATATAAAACGAGGATTCTGCTTCATATAACGTTTCCATAAGCGTCTTGGTTCACACAATAGTCTAAAAAACCATTCAAGCCCTATAGCTTGTAACCAACTAGGAGCATGGTGCTTTTGACCCGCGATAAAATCAAAAGCAGCTCCAACACCCAACATAACACAATTAAGTCTCGGTTTATTTTCAGCCATCCAACGCTCTTGTTTTGGGCAACCAATTCCTACGAAGAGTATACGCACACCCGAGTTATTAATTTGATTAATATAATCTCCCCTTTCCTCAGATGTTAATACTCTGAAAGGAGGAGCAATCACACTAACGATTTGAATCCCGGGAAAACGATCTCTCAATATTTTTTCAAGTTTAGAAAGCACATTTGATGTAGCACCATAAATACCGATCGGTATCTCTAAGTGTGCAGCATGCTCACACAGAGCCAGCATCAAGTCCATACCTCTGACTTGGTGGACGTCATTAACACCCAATAAACTTTGCGCCCAAACAAGCGGTTTTCCGTCTGGCACTACCAAATCGGCAGCATTTACTATTTGTTGAAAGCTCTTATCATCAAAACTCTCCATACACATATGTACATTTGATACACAAACATAATGACCACCTCCTTGCTTCACAAAACTATCGATAGTTGAGACTGCTATTGGTAAAGATATTACATCGACACGCATCCCCAATATTGATCTACTCATAATCATCAATAACCCCTTGATATATCATCATTAACATCTCGTAGTTTATCTCTGATGTATATTTTTCTAGGTAGACTCTTCTAGCATTTTCCCCCATTTTTTTACATTTTTCTGGATTATTATGCATCCAGCTTACTTTCTCAGCTAGATCCTCTGGATTTCCAGCCTCGAAGTGTAGCCCTGTTACACCGTCTTCAATTATTTCAGCCATCCCCCCTAAGCGAGATGCAACCACTGGAAGGCCACATGAAAATGCCTCAGCTAATACTAACGGAAAACCTTCATAACATTCGGATGGCATCACCAAGAAATCAGCCTCAGACATTTTCTTCCACACATCTTTAGAATCCATTTGGCCTAAACTAGAGATCATATCCAAGCCAGCAGATTGAATTTTTTCAACCAAAGGTCCTTCTCCTACAAGATGAACAGGAATTGATAGTGATTTCCATGCTCTTAATAATGTTCCCACTCCTTTCTCTGAACTTAAACGTCCAACAAATAAAGCATAAGATTTTTCTGTATCAGGAAATTCAGTCTTTAATACTTCGTAATTATTCGTTACAAAATTAGGCTTAACTACTATTTTTTCAGATGGAAACCCTGCTGTAATAAATTTTTCCCTGGCGAACTCTGTTAAAGCAATAAATCGATCAACTTTTGTTGTCCACGTATTTTTCTTTCGATGATATTCCACCATTCTTGCAACGCTAAGGCTCGCTAAACGTGAATCACGATAACAACCATACAATACAGCTTGATAAGCAGAGCCTGTAACACATCTTTCACAAATGTTTCCATCACGCATCAATAATGCACCAGGACAAATGGTTCGATAATTATGCAGTGTTTGAACCACAGGAATACCAGCATCACGACAAGCATCATAAATTGAAGGAGTTATTAGTGGAAAAAAATTATGAACATGCACAATATTTGGGTGCGTTTTTTTAAGTTTTTTTTCCAACAGATTTCTAGATGAACGTGAATAATCGACAGTCAATGCAACCCTTAACTTAGACGTAAATCCCTCAATATCATCATTAAGAACCTTAAACTGCTGCACCTCATGTCCTCGTCGTCGTAAGATTTCTGATTCAACATCAACGACAGTATCTTCACCACCAGCTTGCTGATAACAATTATGCACTTGCAGGATTCTCATGTTAAAACTTACCTGACTTTGTTAATATATAGGTATTTCAATGCTTCATTTTCCTGCCATCGAAGTCCAATTAAAACCATCATAAAAATCATATATTCTGGCTCCTCCATCCAGGAAAAAACCCCGCCAAAGACTAAAATAGTGAGAAGAAAATATTTAGAGAGATCATCCGTACATATTTTTCTCCAAATACCCAACCATAGCAATAAATAAACACTAAGCCCAAACACACCTAGATCTCCCCAAACACCAGCCCAAGAGAAGAATAATGAAAACATACTAGACCCTGTAGTCGAGTTAGAAATGTAATTACCTTGCTGCACATTCCAAACCGCATCTGTAACTGGTAGTGTAGTTATTCCAAGTTGCTCAAGATAGTTTGAATAATCGGATGTTAACCAACCCAGCCGTCCCACGGTATGACCTGGACCTAGGCCAAAAATCCAATTTAAACCCGAATCATAATATGAAATAACAACAGGAAAGACTAAAAGCTTTTGCCCGATCCCTTCTAATAATTTATCTATATTAGCCCATACGGTAAGACCCGGAAAAATAGTGTTCGCAGCAATAATAATTACCGCAATAAATACTGTAGAAAATAATAAATATTGCAGTATTTTTTTAAAGTTTGAGATCTTAAAAAATAGCATAATAATTATAGATACAAGAAATACTGCGATCACCTGCTTTGCATCTGACATAATCACAACTATGACACACAAAATAGCACTTAACACTCGCAACCAAATTGGCCTGGTCTGGAATGAAAATAATATATAAGCAGCAGCCGTAAGCGCAACTGCACCTGCCAGATGGGAACCTGCCCCCATGTTAATAAACAATCCTTCGACATCATCATCAGTATACCCAAAAACGATTCGTTGATAATAAGCAAAAAGAACATGAACGACAATAATAACAATCAACCAAAATCGAAACCCCTCAACATTCGACTGTCTCCAGCGCGTACTAGTCATTGCTATTAACAACATAAATGGCTCTGCTATAAGCAAAAAATCAAGTATAATGTTTATTAGCCCAGCTTCGTTTACCAGAGCACTAATAAGTACTGCTGCTAATAATAAAAAAACACCTACTACTAAACCTACTGATACACTAGTTTTTAATTTTGTAAGTACTAAAAAAAAAACAAGCGCTATAAATATAAAATGTAGAAAATTAACAGCTGCTGGCACACCTATCGATGAAAACAACCGAGAAAACATGGAAAAAAACACCACAATTAATATCAACCTAGAAATGATAATACCATTGCTTTGTGTAGATGAATTATGAATTACATTATGTAATGGAGTAATATTTTCATTCATAGATTTTTCTTACAACACGGTTCCACCGGTATTCATTACTCCGAATCAAAGCACCTTCTTTTAAATTTGAATGTAATTCCTTGTTTGAAGCTATTTTCTCCAGAGAATCGCAAAGAGATTGACAAACTTGTTTTTTACTCAATCTGTTTACCTCTATAACTTCTCCACACGTACCATCTACAATAATTCCGGGACCACCTAACTGCAAACAGACAACAGGTAAACCATGTGCCATAGCCTCCAATACTACCATTCCCCCTGAATCATGAAGACTTGGAAAGAAAAAAACATCATGCTGCATAAAAACACCTAATAATTTTTTCTGCTCAAGCCATGAAACCCAATGTACTTTTTCTTCAATCCCTAATTTAACTGTTAGGTTTTTCCATCTCTTTTCTTCAGGCCCTTCCCCTACCAAAGTAAGAGTTGCATTAGGTATTTTTTTTAGCAACTTCGCAAAAGCTACAAGACCAAGATGCATCCCTTTTAGATAAAGAAAGTGACCAACATATAAAATACGAAAATTTTTCGTTTTTTCTACTGCTTCAATATATTTATTTCGCACATTAACTTCGGAACCTATAGCAAGTTGTATTATTGCCTTTTGTTGAAATCTAGAAGGTAACAACTTTTTCGTCTGCTCAGAAGTAACATATATTCGATCAGCATGATGAAAAGTAAAATACATAAACGGATCCAGCTTAACCATGAAATTCAGCACGTCACGAATCGCATCTAATATCATCCCCCTTGGCCCATATCCCATTCTTAGACACCAAGGTGCACTTTCACCACCTGCAACCGGTCCAAAAATAAAAGGGATGCCTAGCATCCACATAAAACTAGGCTGCCTCACACTTACAAAAGTAACATGATGAACCCGATCAAAATTTAATTTATGATGCGCTCTCTTAGCTATTCGATAAGCACCCATCTGCCACAAAAAATAGTAAAAATGAATCCCTCGCCCTCCCTTCTTCCACCATCTTGCCCACAATGGAAGATCATAAAATAGAAAATTTAGATTTTCACTCTGTTTTGTGTTGGAAAAATATGTCTCTATGCTACTTTTGTTGCTCTCCCTGGTCAGCACCCAAACATCATGACCCAATTGAGCTAACTCCACGGCCCAATTCCAACCAACACCAGGCTCAGAGCCATGATTTGGCTCACAGGCATAAGCTGATAACAATATTTTCATCTTATTACCTAACTGGTATAAACATGAACAATACCCTCACCCCAATTTGGAGTTATAGATGTTGCAACTGCTTCTACTATATATGGAAATAATGGTTTAGTATTTTTAATGCAATAAGAATACTTTTCTGCTGAACTATATCCAAAACGCTTAACTAAAGTCTCTAATGTAGCATGTGAAAAATAATATGTATGGTCAGGATGTATACTTTCCTGACCAAAAGGAATACGTATAAAGCGTCGAAAACAAAAAGCGTTTGTTGTAGTTATCAGTAGCTTTCCACCTGGTACCAGCACAGATTTTGCTGATTCTAGAAATAAGCCTGGATTATTCAGGTGCTCAATGATTTCACCAGCAACAATCACATCAAACCCATCAAGATCAAGTTCATCAAGTCTTTCTGCATTTCCTTCTATGATATTCTCAATACCATTTTTCTCCTGTAAATTAAGCACTGTATCGCTATCAAGATCAACACCCAGACAAGTATCAGCCACACGAGTCAACTTACTATGGAGCCATGTTCCATCTTTTATGCGCGCATCTGTATATGGCCAATCAGCACAGCCCAAATGCAGCACCTTTTTTCCTCTACAAAAATCTAAGATAAATTGCTCACGCTCAACTTTCTTACGTGTTAATGAATAATGTTTCATACTTTCAAGTCGCCTAATAATTGAATATGCTCTGTCGCGTCATACCCATTTTCACAGAGCATAACAACATACCATAATGAATAGTAATTTAGTAAAGACTTTGTCAATTGAGTCCCAACTCTATCTACACCAAATTCTTGTAAATATTTTTGTAGAAAAACGTATAGACGATGATATTTTTTTTTATTTTTAAACAATCCTTTTTCGTAAAAATAATGAATCACGTCTAAAGATACAATCTGATTAGGCTCTGAAAACTCCCAATCAACTGCAACAATTTCTCCATCTTTATTTTGTATAAGATTCCATGGCTTGAAATCACCATGCATTTGAACAACAGGTAACTTAGTCGTATCTTTTAGCATATAAACGAGCTCACCTATATATCGACCAAGGCTTTCTTCATTATTTTTTAGCTTTGCAAACCTTTTAGCCAAGCGCTCCGCTTCAACACGAATTGTAGTTACACATCCAGACATGCCTAGTCTTTTCAAATAAACGGCATGTTTATGAGTAAACTTATAGCCTAAGTGCTTTCCCTCTATTGCTTCCTGTACAGACAAACCATGTGTTCTATCTACAAAGATTGGGCGCGGTGCAACCCCTGGCCTTTCTATTTCCATGCGGCAAAGAACATCATATTCTCGAAGAATATTATTTGAAGCACGTATACCCAAGGGTATTTTGGCAACAGATATTAACTTATTACTACTTGAATCAAATAAAGATATAACAGCTTTTTGCGTAGCACCTGGCGTACCTATATAAGCAATAGGCACAGGACTATAGTCTCCTTCCCATCCTAAGTGTAACCACTTACTTTGTGCATAGCCCACAATACCCACACTAGCTATACCCGGCACACAACCCAGCTTACCTACACGACTAGCGCAATAAAGCATTTTCCACTTAACTCTCGAAATCAAATCATACGGCTTCCAATGCTTAAAAATTAAACCACTATAACGAATATCTTGTGGTATCAACCAGCGAGGCCCATTATTTCCTGGAATCACCCAAAATCGTTCTTCTGGTGCAAGATTTTCTGTATTAACAGTAAGCTGCGCCCCCGCAGGAAAACCCTTTTTAATAATTTCTCGAATTATTATTTCACTAACCAAGCCTGCTCCTCATTCTGTGCTCCATGTAATCCAACACAGCATCGTTCACATCTCTAACAACTCGTTCAATTGTTTGCTCAGCATTCACAATAATCACATTATCCATTGTTTCACTCAGCCCTTGATACTCATAGGTTTGCCGCTCAGTTTCCTCAAACGGCACTTCCTTTTTTCTAGATTGAATAGTTTCAGCAGATGCATTTAGTACAATCACTAAGTCAGGCTTTGGAATAAAATGTCCTATAAATTGAGAAAACCACATTGGGCCACCATATCTATAGCGCAACGGATCCACCTGTAGGTCATAATAATATCGATCAAATATCACTAATTTATTATCTTGTAACAATGGTCTAACCTTAATAAAATAGCCTAAGGTGTAATCAAATAAAAAGTATATTATTTTAAAAACAGATATGATTTTATTTCGCTTTTTTTGTTCATGGGGATTCTCTACTACTGACTTAGCATTACTTCTATTAATACTCTGCCCAACATGTGGTCTCAAATGAATCACTTCTACACCAGAAAATAGATCATGATCTATTAGATTCATAACCCCCTGAATTACGCTACTCTTTCCGCACCCGTCTGGCCCCAGAAAGGTCAACCATACACCTTTACTATATTTTGTCTTAATCTTCATCATTATTATATATAACAGAGTGACGAAAAATGATGTGTTGCTTCAAGATTTCAGAAGCATCCTTATTTTCTGTAGATTTGCTAAGGTCAATACATTTAGCACTTGGCTTCTCTGCCCATTGTACCAGAATGCCCCCTTTTTCCATTGTCTTACGTTCTTTTCTGTTAAAGTAAAAATTATTATTACTTCTCACCTTCCAACTTGTAATATAATCTTTTTCTTTTAATGTTTGTAGTATTAAAAGAGCGGTATTTTTGTCTGTTTCACCCAGAAAAATACGAATATAACATCCGTGAATTGGAATAATAATAGTCCGTATATAAAAGGATATTCTTTTCAGCATTAGATACAAAGATTTAAATGGATTTTTAAAAAGCTTTATCACAAGAAGTTTTAACTTTAAACGTAACATCCCCTTCTTGAATTCTTCAATACTACTATTATTATACAAACATATCGCTTTCCATATTCCATCCCCTACCCCTAATTTTACACCCTCATTCAAAAGCCCACTGTTACCGTGATTTTCAATATAACTTTCTAGTCTTTTTGAATAACGCGCTATCTTGGCAGCATTTGACTTACTACCAAGCAAGCTATATATCTGAAAAACACGTATAAAATTTTCTTTTGATTTTGAAATTTTATAAAACCGTCCCTGTACATCTACCTCCCTATCTAAAAGCAATTCATTTGCAGCTATTAATGGGAGCCCATAAAGTGGAAAAAAATGGATTAAATCAATTTGTAAATAATTAAAATCAGAATCATTATAGAAACGTATTTGTTTAACACTATGATCCTTATGCCACCATATATCCCAATCACATTGAGTTACATAATCCCATCCGTGTTTGCTTGCAAGTTCAACCGATATATCAATAAAGAATTCAACATCCTGGCAACGAACAAATAGATCAAGGTCATGGCCAAAACTAGGGTAATTTTCATAATTTCTTGCGATTGCATATGGTATATCTTTTTTATCTAGTTGGGCTACAAAATCAACAACTGTTTTATCCGCCCTGCAACTTTCACCTATTTCATGACATTCATTAGCAATCACTTCCTAAATTTCCATAAATATTGCTTTTGTGACAACAACCTTTTTACAACAAACCGAGGATTCAAAAAAGCCGCTTTCACAAGATATAGAAAAAACTGAAAATATTTTCTTTCTCCATATAATAAACCTGCTCGTTTATACCACGTCATAGTCCAATCTATGCGTAATTTTGGTACTCTATAAAAAGGGTTACTCCAAACATCGCTAAGGTATTCATCCCATGTAATTTCGTTACTTCCTGAACGCCTTAATCTCATATTATAATTAATAAAATGTGTTTTTTTTCGCTGCAACAAAGTTTTCTTAACGGAGTCTGAACCACCATGAACGCGATAGCGAAACAGAAATTCAGGTAAAACCAAAAGTAATTTACCATGCTCCGCAATTCGGTACCATAAATCTAAGTCCGCTGCTGGGACACAAACTTCCCTATACCCTCCCACCAAATTAAAAGTTGGTCGATGAATTATTGAACTAGGGTCAATAAGCACTATCGCCTCGTCATTGCGATACATTTCCTGAAACTTCTGTTCGCTTGTTGGTTCCATGGTCATGTTGCCAAGCGTTTCACCATTGGTATTAATGTATTTAGCCCAAGTTCCTACCGCACCAAGATTACCATTATATTTCTCGATTAAATTAACCTGCTTTTCCAAACGGGCAGGCTCGCTTATATCATCAGCATCCATCAACGCCATCCATTCAGTCTCAACTTTTTGAATGGCAAGCATTCTACCTTCGACATAAGTTAAGGTTCGTGGATTTGTTATAATCTTAATGCGTTCATCTAATGCTTTATATTCTCGTAAAATTTCAGCCGTACCATCACTAGACCCATTATTAACAATAAAAAATTTAAAATTCTTAAATGTTTGATTAATGATACTTTCAACAGCTTCGTGTAAATGGGCCTCACCATTATAAACTGACATCACAACAGTTAATTCCATAATTAATCGCCTTGTATAACCTGATAAAAATCTATCGTCTTCAATAAGCCTTCACGCAATGAAATCTTCGGTTGCCATTTGAGTATTTTTTTTGCTTTAGCTATATCTGCATAAAGCATCATATTTTCACTAGGCCTATATTTCACAGCACCCCATTCAGGTTTTCCATTACCAGTAATATCCATCACTGTTTCTATTACATCACGAACAGAAACTGGTTCTCCGGAAGCAAGATTAAACACTTCTCCTAAAGCAGACTTACTTGTTCCAGCAAGCAACATACCTTCTATTATATCTTCAACATAACAGAAATCACGCAACTGCCCACCTTCAGAAACCGGGAAGCTTATGTTCTTCAAGCAACCATTAATGACTTGGGGTATAAGCCTGGTTAACCCTTGCCCTGGCCCATAGCTTAGAAACGGACGAACAATAACTCCTGGAAATTTTTCTGACCTGGCCAATGCCTGAAAAAGGTGTGTTGCGGCCACCTTAGCAGCAGAATATGGAGAAATAGGCGCTTCTCGCATAGTTTCATTTTGGGGTGACGGTGCATTTCCATACTCATCGCTACTTCCCACATGAACGAAACATTTCAATCGTGGCCCACAAACTTGGTCCAACAAATTCATCAAGCCAACAAAGTGTACATCAAGAACATTTCTTCCACGCTCAGAATAACAACTATGATCTATATACCCACCAAGATTGAATACATATTCAAAGTCATAATTTTCCAATGAGCTAGCGAGCATATTTTTATCGCGTATATCAACAGACAGGTAATCATATGCTTTACTATCAATGCGCGCCATGACCCCCAAACTAACCACACTAGCCTGTAGCTCACACAACTTTTTTATCAAATGCTGCCCGATAAAACCTTCGCCACCAACAACTAGCACTTTTTGCCCGATAAAATTATTCATACCAATATAAACCTAAGACAGCACTCATTATTCGACATCCCAGGTATAGTTGATTTTATTCAAATCAATATTACTAGCTTCATCAGGATCATGTTCAATGTTCGCTATATTAATCAACATATTCACATCATCTGAAACACCCTGAAAAGCAACCCATAGATCTGGTGAGATTGTTAAACGAGAGTAATTCTCTAATGAAAGAACAATTTCCTGAAACTCATTATGAGTGGAGCTGCCACTTCGTTCATCAAAGATAACAACCTTTACTTTACCACTTGGCACAACCAGATTTAGTGTCATTTCATGGTGCTTTTTCCAGCCTTTTATTTCATTCTTACTTATTGTAGATATATAAACCTCACCAAACCCACAATGACCAACACTACTTTTTTTCATCACATGAAATAGCTCTCCTTTTGGATGAAAAATTTTTTTCAATGGGGTTATCAAAACACCATTAATCATTATTTTGTCCAGACAAGTTTGCGTTCTCCGGCCTTTATCTCATATTCCCTAATTTGATTTAATGTGAATTCAAATAAGTCAGGCTTTTCCTTATAAAATTTGTAATACCACTCACTTACAAATCTAATTGTATCCTTATATATCAAATTCGCCTCCCAACCCAGATGAGATAACGCTCTATCACAATTCAGCTTTAGCAACCCAGCCTCATGAAATGGAATATTATCAACTACTCTGTAAGCATCACTTTCATTTTCAAACGCCCAGTACTTGCTCAAATCTGACAATAATTCCAGAACAGTATGATTCTGTTCGGCACGTGGCCCAAAATTATATGCCTGGCCATGTATTTTACTACTTTTTCTTAACTCCATACCAAGTGTGAGATAACCGCTCAATGGTTCGAGCACATGTTGCCATGGCCGAGTAGCATCAGGGCTACGAATCTCAACAGCATTACCTTTACTCCACGACTGCATGCAATCCACAACTATCCTATCCTTTGCCCAGTCCCCTCCACCAATAACATTTCCTGCACGACAAACACCTATTGATATATTTGATTTTTCTTTTAGGAAAAAGGAATGTACATAAGATTTAATTACAAGCTCAGCCGCTCCTTTTGAACCGCTATAAACATCTTTACCACCGAGGGCATCTGTTTCCCTATAGCCCCATACCCACTCAACATTGTCATAACACTTATCACTGGTTATCAATATGGCACAACACTTCTTCTCAATTCCACGCAGTGCTTCTAGCACATTCATGGTACCAATTACATTAGTTGATATAGTTTCGACTGGATCAGCATAGGAAACAGAGACTATTGCCTGAGCAGCAAGATGAAAAACAAAATCTGGCTGCTCCTTTTGAATAATATTTTTTACTTCATTCAAATCACGAATATCAGCAATATAGTGTGTAAGCCGGTTCTCCAAACCCAGCTCAATAAACATTGATGGTTTTGTAGGTATATCATTTGAAATGCCAACAACATCCGCACCCAAACCGAGCAGCCATGTAGATAACCAGCTCCCTTTAAAACCAGTATGTCCTGTTACAATTACTTTTTTACCTTGGTATGCATCAGCAAACATAATTATTTCCACTTTTTCCAAGGCGCATTATTTTCATCCCACAGACTACACAACTGATTTTTATCTCTCAATGTATCCATACACTTCCAGAAACCATCATGCTTATAAGCTACTAATTGACCGTCTTTTGCAAGATTTTCCAGGGGTGTAGTTTCCAAAATAGTTGCATCACCATCGCACAGGTAATCAAAAACACCTGGCTCACAGACAAAAAAACCTCCATTTATCCAGCCTTCACCAGTTTGAGGCTTCTCAATAAATTCAGTGACTTTATCGCCATCAAAGCACATTGTTCCAAAACGCGCTGGAGGTCTTACAGCCGTCATTGTTACTAACTTACCATGACTTCTGTGAAAATCTAAAAGCTCAGATATATTAACATCTGAGACACCATCACCATAAGTAAGCATGAAAGTTTCATTTTCAAGATTCTGTCGAAGTCGGTTTACCCTGCCTCCGGTCATTGTACTTAACCCTGTATCAACCATCTGCACTTCCCAGTCAAATGTATGTTTACTGTGATAATCTATACAGCCATTTAAAAGATTTACATTAATATCGCTATTTACCGGATTAAAGTTAATAAAATAATCTTTAATTACTTTCCCCTTATATCCAAGAGGAAGTAAAAAGTCTTTAAAACCATAATGAGCATATATCCTCATAATGTGAAACAGTATAGGCTGACCGCCAATCTCAACCATTGGTTTCGGTATAACCGAAGTCTCTTCTGAAATACGAGTACCAAGCCCGCCAGCAAGAATTACAACCCTCATTATTTTCCCCAAATTTTCATTAATTACTTTCTTACATCATAAAATTTATTTGTATTCATTTACAGGATAATTTTTATATATTCTTTGCATAAAAATTAAGAGGGTCATTAATAAAATACCACCCGTACTTAATATCCCTGCCAATACACCGTACAAGCCGAATTCTTGCACTATTGGCTTTGCCGAAATCAAAGAAAAAATCGCCATTAATATATAAGCAAAAAAAAGCGGCGAAGTTTTCTCCATTGCACGCAACCCTATTCTTAAAGGTAAAGCAAAGAATGCTATTAAATAAATTACTGCATATAATTGCAAGACATATCCATACCCCTGATAATCTTTTCCAAAAATAACAGTCAACAAAAGCTCAGGTAACACACTAACAAATAAAGAGATCATCAACGTTGCCACACCACCCCACAATGACACTTTGACAAGATAACGAAGCATTGCAGCCTTTCCTTCTTCATGCAAATAACGACCAGCATGAATTGGTACAATATTTTCCAAAGCCTGAAAAAAAACATGCACTATGGCCATAATATTTTGTGCTGCCTTAAGCGCACCAACAGCAGTCGCACCTAATATACTTGCTGCTGCAAGAATAAACAGATTTCCTGATAACCACTGCAATAAAGCTGAACCAGTTAACCATCTCGCAGACTTCCAATGTCTCCTTGCAGCAGCCACAAACGTCTCATACGACCAGCTAACTCTACCAAACAATAGAATTCCGACGATAACAGCCAATGCAGAAGTTATAGAAATAACCCATAAAACAATCTCTATATTAAAATCATTTTGAAAAGAAAAATATATTATTAATAATAACTGCCCCAGATAACTCAAGGCATCATTCAAGAAAGCAGCCACTTGCCTGCCTTGTACAAAAAAAACTCGCCTTATAAAGTCCTGCAACTGGAAAAAAAAAGCAGCCATTGAAACTGGGACGACTAATTCATCAATATGCCATTCAGGATAAAAATAGATACTAAGTTTCATTCCAACAATTATGATCGTCAAGAAAATTATTGAAAAAATAAACTGTTGTGATGCAATAGCTCCAAAGTAATAAGACAAATCCTTTTCTGCCTGCTTTGGTGCAATAGACATCATCGGTGAAATAATCATTGCCATCTGAATACTATTCACAAAAAGAACGATCATCCATATAAGCGTAAAGCGACCAAATTCCTCAATCCCAAGAAACCTGGCAACAAGAATACCTGTAAGAAAATTAACGCCGCTTACAATAATCTGATCAGCTATAGCCCAATTAATATGATTGTGCTTCCAAATAAAACTAAAAATCAATTGAATCACTCTTATTTACTAATCATATTAATTCTAGAACCAACACAAATAAACACCCTATACTAATCTTTTTTTAATCTAACAAACCAACCAAAAGCATCTTCTAACCCCTGCCTCAATTGCATCTCAGCTTCCCACCCCATATCATATAGCCTTGACACATCAAGCAGCTTCCTCGGCGCCCCCTCAGGCTTACTAGCATCAAAAACCAACTCCCCCTCAAACCCAACAACATCCTTAATCGTCTGTGCAAGCTCAGCAATAGTCACATCTTCCCCCGTACCCACATTTATATGAGAAAGCATAGGTTCGGTATTTTCTAGATAAACATCTTTATCCAGTTGCATCACAAACACACAGGCAGAAGCCATATCATCAACATGTAAAAATTCACGTTTTACGTTACCGGTACCCCAAACGTCTACTGATTTGGCACCCGATAACTTTGCTTCATGAAACCGTTTAATCATGGCAGGTACTACATGACTATTCATGCCGTGATAATTATCACCTGGCCCATACAAATTTGTTGGCATAACTGACCGGTAATCTGTACCGTATTGACGATTATAGGACTCACACAATTTAATGCCGGCTATTTTTGCTACGGCATAGGGCTCATTTGTGGGCTCTAATACACCGGTTAAAAGTTCTGACTCAGCCATTGGCTGATTGGCAAACTTTGGGTAGATACATGAGCTGCCCAGAAATAAAAGGTTATTCACGCCTGCCGACCAGGCTTCATGAATAACATTGGCTTCCATCATCATGTTTTGATAAATAAATTCTGCAGGGTATTCGTTGTTGGCGTGAATGCCGCCTACTTTTGCTGCGGCAAGAACAACATAGTCTGGTTTCTCCGCTTGCATGAAATCTCGGACTTGTTGCTGATTACAGAGATCTAACTCGGAATGTGTGCGGGTGATTATGTTTGTTATACCCAGAGTGTTTAGCTGGCGGATTATTGCTGAGCCTACCATGCCTCTGTGGCCAGCGATGTAGAATGAAGCGTCTTTGAATTTTGGGTTTGTTGGCATGTGATTATATTTTAATGATGTGCTCTATTTGGGGTTAACTTTCTTGGGTGATGCTTTGCTTTTTAAATCCCCCTCAATCCCCCTTTTACTAAGGGGGAGGTCTCTATAATTATGAGCCTTTTTCTAAGAGGGAGGTTTACTTATAATTATGACGCCAGCTTCTATTAATTACTTACTCTAATATATCATTAGATATTTTAAACATAATTCGTATGCGCTTATTCATGATAATCAAAGGTCTTAAACCCTTCTTTTTTACACAACTCATCACGCTGCGCAATAGACAGATCTTCCCTCACCATCTCAGCAACCATTTCTTCTAATGTAATTTTGGGTACCCAGCCTAACTTTTCTTTAGCTTTTGTTGGGTCACCTAATAATGTTTCAACTTCTGTTGGGCGGAAGTAACGGGTATCAACTTCTACTACTGCCTGGCCTTTTTTAAGGTCGCTGTTACCGGGCTCCTCAACAATACCTTTTTCATCAACGCCTTTACCCTCCCAGCGAAGAACAATACCTAATTCTTTTGCTGCTGCATTGACAAAGTCACGCACTGAATATTGCACACCGGTAGCGATACAAAAATCTTCGGGCTTTTCCTGCTGCAGCATTAACCATTGCATTTCCACATAGTCTTTAGCATGACCCCAGTCTCGCTTTGCATCCAGATTACCTAAAAACAGGCAGTCCTGTAAGCCAAGACTAATTCTGGCAATGGCTCGGGTAATTTTACGGGTTACAAATGTTTCACCCCGTAAAGGCGACTCATGATTAAATAATATTCCGTTACAGGCATACATACCATAGGCTTCACGATAGTTCACTGTAATCCAGTAGGCATATAACTTGGCTGCGGCATAGGGTGAGCGTGGATAGAAAGGGGTTGTTTCTTTTTGCGGCACCTCCTGAACAAGGCCATATAGTTCAGAAGTTGACGCCTGATAGTAACGCGTCTTTTTTTCCAGCCCGGATATACGAATGGCTTCAAGGATACGCAATGCTCCAATACCTACCGTGTCTGCGGTATATTCGGGACTTTCGAAGGAGACCGCTACATGACTTTGCGCACCCAGATTATAAATTTCATCCGGCAGCACCTGTTGAACAATGCGCACAAGATTCATTGAGTCACTTAAATCACCATAATGCAGAATAAATTTTCTGTCTGATTCATGGGGATCCTGATAAAGGTGATCTATACGATCCGTATTAAATGATGAGGCTCTACGCTTAATGCCATGAACTTCATAACCTTTATCAAGTAGAAATTCGGCTAAGTAAGCCCCATCCTGCCCAGTTACGCCGGTTATTAACGCTTTTTTCACCAAAACCAACCGATCCTTATAGTATGACTATAAATTATATTTGTGCTATTCGAGTAAATTTTCGACTTTTGAAACTACGCAAATATGTATGAATTTGGTGGAGCCAGGCGGGATCGAACCGCCGACCTCAACACTGCCAGTGTTGCGCTCTCCCAGCTGAGCTATGGCCCCAAATCAGTGTGGATTTTATGGGAAATCTGCTTTTAAGTCAAAGAGATAAGCCACAATTCTTAGATTGTGTGCTTATACAAATAAATGCAGATACAGGAATTAGATAAGGCCATCAGAAAATCCTATCCGTAGATTAACTCACATAAATATCAAGCCTTCTAGATAACTTTATGTGTACTCTCATTTTAACGAATTTAAGACTCATTTATAACATGATAAGCACCAGTTGCTACATTTTTACCTTTTATATTGGGATAGATACCAGTTAATGGTTTTGCGCAAAACCCTTTCAAAGGATTCTACAGGCGCCCACCCCAATTGCTTTCTAATTTTACTCGCATCTATCGCATAACGTACATCATGACCGAGGCGGTCCTTCACAAATGAAATTAGGTCGCTAAAAGGTACATACGATGATTCAGGTAACAGCTCATCCAGCACTTCACATATTTTGTTTATCACTTCGAGGTTCGTTTTTTCACAATCACCGCCAATATTATAGGTTTCCCCCGTCATTCCTTTTTCGAGTACCAGCTTAAGCGCCTTCGCATGGTCATCATGTAACCATCCCCTAAAATAGAGACATGTTCATTTAGAGTCCTCCCACGTAAACTATGTAACAGGAGAACAATAATGAAAAAATATTTACTTTCATATGTACCTTATTAAATGAATGAACATCACAATTCACGCTCAGACTGGAACCTGTCAACTATCCTGACATTGGGATCGACCACTCAAAGCCACCAAACCCCTATAAATGGGCAAGTGACAGCAGAATTTTTCACTACCGAGACACTATAAGCACAATAGCCCCATCACTCATATGCCGAAGCAGTACGTTCAATTTTTACCAGCTATGAATTATAAATCACTATCCACTTAATACTTCAAACCGACTACTCTTACTTTTTATAAAATTAAAGAGACGCATATTCTATTTAATTTTTCTTATACACATAAACGCTTCTGCCGATTTTATGCCTACGGCATTTCCTCTTAATTCGCATAGACGTAGTGCATTTTCAATACTTCGAGTGTGGGGAGGTTGACGCATTTCATCAGAATACACATTCAATACTTTCTTTTTAATTTCAATAAAATCAGTGATATCAACATATACAGTTGGACAAAATGCATTAACTCCCGGCGTTTGCCACTCAGTGCTGGAGAGCACTTCAAATGCATATATCTCTTTTACACTTAACCCCGGTTGAGGCCGACATGCAGTCATTACAGCCTTATGTGTGATGCAATGATCAATATTCAGGTCTCCGATATGATGCGTATAGAGTATATTCGGCTCAAGCTTTGATAATGATATTTCAACCTCCTTAACTATCTCCAGTAGTGCCACTGAATCCATTTTATTATCCGGAAAATTCAGGTTCTGCATAGCCGTCACACCTAATGCATCCATAGCTTCTTTTGTTGCCTTTTGGCGAGCGATTACATCTGTATCAGTCGCATCCCGTGAACCTACACCATCTGTCATAAATAGAACATGCACCTGATCACCCGCTGCAGTATGCTTTGCAATTGTGCCCGCACAACCTAACGCCTCATCGTCCGAATGCGCGGCTACCACCAATACCGTATTATTGGTCATCGATTAAATCCCAGCTTGTGGCAACACCCGCCTTAACATCCGTCTTGACCTTTTGACCAATTAACTGCGATTCAAATTTAGGCGGCAATCCAAATCCAGGTCGAATTCTACGAATATGTTGTGGCTCAATAGTTTCACCAGCCCTTAAGTCCTTAACAAAATAAATTGATCGCCTGAATTTTATATTGGCTTCTTCGGCAGGTTTTCTTTCATATCCGGCAGTTCCGAGAGACAGCCAGGCGTCTTTTGTTTCTCTACATAATGCAGCTAGCTCATGGGGCTCTATAGAGAACTCAGAATCTGGCCCCTTATCACCCCTGTCTATAATAAAGTGCTTTTCAATCAATGTTGCCCCTAATGCAGTTGCTACAATTGACGCAACATTTGACGTTGTATGATCTGAAAGCCCAATTTGAATCCCTAGACGCTTACGCATATCAGGAATTGTAACCAGGTTTGATTGCTCTATAGGTGCAGGGTAACTACTAATACAATGAAGCAAAATCAGCTTATCACAACCGGCCTCTCTTGCAGTCGCAACCATTTCTTCAATCTCATCCAGATTAGCCATTCCAGTAGACATAATTATAGGTTTTTTTGTTGATGCCACATATTTTATTAAAGCAAGATCAGTAGCTTCAAACGAGGCAATTTTATATGCGGGTACATTTAAATCTTCCAGTAGATCTACCGCAGATTCGTCAAACGGTGTAGAAAAACAGGTAATATCTATTTTTCGAGCATGATCAAACATAGCCTTGTGCCATTCAAACGGTGTTTGCGCTTCCTTGTAGAGATCATAAAGCTTATACCCATCCCACAAACCACCCCGGATAAAAAAATCTTCCTCATCTGAGTCTATTGTCATGGTGTCTGCGGTATAAGTCTGCAACTTAATGGCGTCAGCTCCATTCTTTTTTGCTGCACTTATTGTGTCTAGTGCCTTTTGCAACACCCCATTATGATTCGCAGATAATTCAGCAATAATGTATGGTGGGTACTCAGGCCCAATTTTTCGACCATCAATAGAAATAAATGACATTTTTAAACCTTAATTCTAATTTTCACAGATGCTGTTACTTCACCATCATGAAGCTCAGCATTATCAAACTCTAAACGTAAATTCCCATAATCTATAAATGCCGGAGGGTAACCAGGTGCATCTAACATGCGAATATAATCATAAGCTTTCTCTGGTGAAAAATCGGATAACAATTCTCCATCTTCAGGCTTACGTCTTTTAAATATAACCGGCTCTCCATTTTGATTTTCAGGCACAGGCACCTCAATAACAAACTTTAAAATCATTTTCCAACTTAACTGAGTCGCTCTTTTGTATATCGAATGCGCCGACCCCAAAAGACTCAATGGCATTTTGTAATAAACCGGTCCCGTATCAAGTGTTTTTTCCATCCTTAGTGCAGTTAACACCGTTTCAGTATGGCCTTTCACTATTAAATTCTGTAGCGGTGAACCGCCTCGGCCATATGGCACATCAGTCATATGAAAACAGACGCACTCGAAATCGCTTAAAATATTGTCACCTACTATCCAGCGCCAATGAATAAAAAAAATATACTTTGGTTTTATATACTCAAGTTTTCTGTCCAGCGCTTCTGGTGTATCAACATAATGCCATTCACCTTCCAATGTTATTTTTTTCTGAACAAAAATTTCTTTATTCCAATCACCCACTGCAGCTACAATATAATTTCTCATTGCAACTATGCCTTCTCAATTTTTAAAATATACTTTTGATCATTAATATAAAAATATCCTGGGTACCTGTCATTATCAACTACTCTTAATAGATTAAACTGATCCTTAATACTTTTATTAACATCTAACTCACTATCATTTTGTGAACGCCTTTTATAAAATGTGGCTTCACCCGATTGAGCTAGCGATGTTAAGCCTTCATACTCATTAACAAACCGCAAACAAATCTGAAGTGTTTTCTCACCCTGTTTTTTACGCCATTCGTCACTTAATTCTGTACCATCCAGAGCAATGAAATCTGTAATCCAGATATTACCCGCATCCACCTTTTCACAAGCCTCAATAAGGCAAATTGGGATCTGTGTTTTACCTTCGAGTATCTGCCATGTCATAGGTGCAAAACCTTTTCCCTGAGGCAACGCGCTCTCATGAACTACAAGATTATGCTTATTCCTATTCAGTACATAAGTCGGCGTAATATTCACACATCCAAGCATAAAATTTACCCAACCTTCCTTAACTAAATCATGATCTCTTACAATGCATGACGAATAACCCAGGTCACACAAGGCATTATTTAGCTTTTCAGCATAGGGCAAAATCCACGAATCATTATCCACTAAAATTGTTATTCGTTTACTCATAAATTTCCCTGACCACTCTCTCCACTCCTTTGCCATCTGTAACCTGAGACGCGTTACTCGAATACTCCATCAATTCAGAAGATAACAATTTTAATTGCTCACAAAATTGCTCAGCATTTTCAAATAGACGCACTACTTTCTTTTCCTGCAAATTTTTCGCAATTAATTTCTGATTTTCAGCCAGCACAAATAGTAAAGACGGTAACCCCAGACAGCATCTTTCCCACGATGTAGATCCTGCCGCTCCAATACCAATATCAGCATTCGTCATTAGTTCGGCCATATTATTAACACCAGACTTAACAATCGTCTTAAAGCGCATACATTGTGCCTGTATTTTCACAGATTCTATGTGTGGGGCTGTTGCACCCATAACAACTAAAATTGTTACATCTACAGGAAGATCACAATCATTAATTGCCTCAAGAATCATTCCAGTAACATTATCCGGGTCTACTCCACCCATTGTTATAAGTATATTTTCAACCTTAGATGCTTGTCTTCGCTTTAAGCTTGTCTCACGTTGCTGTGCAAACTCAGGTCTAAGCAAAGCATATTTAGCCCCCAGGAGCAACTTGCAACTGTCAGGCACCCACGATATATAATCTTCATTTTTCCGGTCAAATGTTTGATCAAGCAATATATCACATTGATGATATCTATCTGACAGATCATCTATTACCATTAGTTTGCTGTATGTTGCCTGTAGTGCAACCTGCCACGTTCTATCAAGTGAATAATGATCAACTATCAGCCAGTGTGGTTGAAGTTTTTCAAGAACAATCTGACATGACTTCGCATCTTGTATCTGTGTAGTACCCAGCCAATCCGAGTGCATGAGTTCAGCATTTCCTGTATTAAAAAATGTTGAATCACCCGAATCATCACTTGATTCGACTGCTAATACATTAACAACATATTCTTTTGATTGAATATACTGAATAAGGTTTCCAGCATGCTCTCGACACAGAAACTGAATCTGCGCTCCTTTATTACGCAGTGCATCCGCTAATGTTAAACATCGCATAACATGACCTGTACCAATTTGTATAGAAGCATCAACGCGAAATACTATTTTTTTTTCATTCATCAAAAACAATTACCAGCAAGTCCAACCACCGTCCACTACAAGATTGCTCCCGTTGACATACGACGATGCAGATGAAGCAAGAAACAAAACCGAACCCTGCAATTCATTTGCCTGCCCTATACGGCCCATTGGGATTTTATTTTCTAATTTGGAAATAAATTCAGGATTGATTTTCTGCACATCAATCGATGGAAATGCGCCCGGTGAAATCGAGTTAACTCTAATTTGCTCCTTACCGAATTCACATGCTGCGTAACGTGTCCATTGAATAAACGCGGCCTTTGCAGCACCATAAAATGGAGGATTGGCAGCCTGCTCAGTTTCATATATACGCTGATCGGGACTAACCATGCCATACATAGAAGCCAGATTTATAATTGACGCATCACCTCTAACACCCACTGCTTGTCTAAGATGAGGCAACGCATTCGTAAGAAGGTTATGTGATGCCACTACCGTTACATTATGACTATCAATATAGGCCCCTGCTTTACTACACTTAATATTTCCAGATGAACCAAAATATGCATTGTTAATTAAAATATCCAGAGGTTTATTATTTAAAGATGTAAAATAATTCTTGATGGCTGTTTCATCGGTTATATCAAACACGGCACTTTCTGCTTTTAAACCCTGCTCACAAATCTCTTTTACTAATGTAGAAACATGCTCTTCATTACGCCCGTTAACAAGCACCAGAGCTCCTGCCTCTGCAAGAACCTGCACCATTGCTCTTCCCAAATAACCGGTTGCACCGGTAACCAGAGCTATTTTATTTTGCAAAGAAAATATTTCAATTCCACTCGACATGATTTAACCTTTTTTCCACTTAGCCGGATTAAGTACCGCTTCTGGAAAAAACGGGCGTTGCGTTTCTATATCTTTTATTGAGCCAGGCTCTAATAGTTCAACATTAAAATAATTAATATTCTCCAGCAACTGTGATGTGGTTTCCATTCCCACAACTATTCCATCCACCCAGTTTTGAGAGCGAACAAATGCCAGGCAAAGCTCTGCAACATTGGCTCTGTTATACTTTTTAACCCACGAATTCAGACAATGAACAACTGTATCATGATTTCCAAAATTGGCTTTACTCCAGTGATCAGAATTATCACTAAGCAGCAACCCTTGCAAAAAAACACTGCGAACATGAACTGTAAGCTTACGCTCTGACTTTATCTGCTTTAATTTACTCAACACAGATCCCCAACGATTATCCATAATATTATACGGCATTTGAATAAACGTTATTAATGGCTCATCCAATACAAACTCTAATTCTTCAGGTGACTGCACAGAAACACCTAACTGATGTATAACACCCGCATCTTTTAGCTGAATTAACTTACTCCAAACAACCCCATTCCACTCATGAATATGTGCCGCACGATGCAACATTAATACTTTAATTTCCTGGCAGTGCAAATGAGTGCATGATTGATATACACTGGCTTCCACAAATGCCTCCAGGGTTTTTCTGTCCGCATTGCCTGGACACTCTGACAAAGGTGACAATTTGGTAATAATATTTACCCGTGACATCCAGCCAGAATTTAACACCCGACCGATAACCGCCTCACTTTCTCCATAAGCACTAGCCGTATCTATATATTCAACTCCATTATTTATTGCTGTTTTAATTAATGTTTCGCATTCACTATCAGTGGGCTGTCCGTTTGTATTTGCCACACCATAATTAAGACCTAACTGCGCGCCTCCAACTACAAGCTGGTTCACGGGTTGCGTTGAAACCGGGGCATCCTCTAACAAATACAATCGCTCTAATAATTCAAACAATGGCGCTGAGACCGGATTTTTTATTCCCGAAAACACCTGTTTAATTCGTAAATAGTCATCTAGATCATCAATAGTTGATCGAAATAATGACTTCTCTAACAATTTATATTTATGAAAATACTCATGACCAAACTGTCGAGCGATATATGGCATTACATGCTCTTTATCAAAATCAGTAACAGACATTTCAAGCGCATTTCGTAAATGTTTTAAATAGGTAATTTCGACACTCACACCATAAGGCAACCCAGACTGCCCACCGCCACAACATAAATAATTAAGCTTTCTATCCTCAAAATCCTGCCTAACCTCATCTAAAAGCGCACCATCAGGAAAAACATTATCTCCTGTTAATCGAATAACCACCTCATTATCATCATGACCGCTTAATGCGTCGACAAACCTTTTTAATGTATTGTTAAGACTGCCACGAAAATAGTCAATACCGTATTCCATGAGAGTATCAACTAACGCATCATCACTGCTATTAATAGAGGTAACAACTACCACTTTCATTCCCGCATTTGCTGCTCTTTTTGCAGCAAGCACTGCCAGTGGCACTCCACAGACAGGTAATAAAACTTTTGCTGGTAGCCGGCTTGAATTTGTTCGTGCCTGCAGAATGACGATAACACTCATGTTAATATCACATTTAATGTTTCTACAATATAATCCTGTTGATCAATTGTCATTGTAGGAAACAGAGGAAGACTTATTGCATGCCGATAATAAAATTCAGCTTCAGGAAAATCACCAGATTTAAAACCTGATTTTTGGTAAAAGGGCTGTAAATGCACGGGAATATAATGCAAATTAACACCTACGCCTTTTTCACGCAGTGCATCAAAAACTTCACGATGAGACAGACTTATTCTTTCAAGATCCAGCCGTATTACATACAAATGAAACCCCGAATATCTATCTGTATGTTGCCAGGGTAAAGTTATGGGTAAATTCACCAGCAATTTATTATATCTGGTTGCTAGCTTATGCCTGCCCTGCACCATTTCATCTAGTCGACGCGTCTGGCTCACACCCAGCGCAGCCTGTAATTCTGTCATGCGATAATTGAAGCCCAGTTCAATTTGCTGATAATACCAGGCACCATCAGGCTCTTTAGTCATCTGTTCAGTATCGCGTGTAATTCCGTGACTACGCAATAAAGTCATTTTATTTTCAAGTTCTGCACTATTTGTGAGTGCCATACCGCCTTCAGCCGTAGTAATTATTTTAACCGGATGAAAACTAAAGACTGTAATATCAGAATAAACGCAATTACCTACAGGTTTATTTAAATATTTTCCGCCTATTGCATGTGAGGCATCCTCAATTATTTTAAAACCATACTCCTCACTCAGCTCATGAATACGTTTCATATCACAAGACTGACCGGCAAAATGAACCGGGACAACAATTTTAGGCAGTTTACTTTGCTGTTTTGCCTGAGCCAATTTTTTCTGTAAAGCATCGGCACACATATTATAAGTCCGCGGATCTATATCTACAAAATCAACACTTGAACCACAATACAAACCACAGTTAGCCGAAGCGACAAATGTATTTGGGCTGGTCCAGAGATAATCCCCCTTTCCCAGTCCCAATGCCAGACAGGCTACATGTAGTGCTGAAGTTGCACTATTAAGTGCCACTGCATGATTAGAACCACAATAATTTGCAACTGTTTTTTCAAATAAAGGAACCTGAGGGCCCTGAGTTAAAAAATCAGATTTCAAAACATCAACGACAGCATCAATATCCGACTGATTAATATCCTGTTTACCATAAGGAATCATTTGTCACCACGTATAAAAGATTGAGCCCTGATGGAATCACCCCTGGCTATTATAAAGAAAATCGACTGCACTTGATCCACACAACATAAAAACATCCTCATATGAGCTTATAAAATCAAGATATCTTTACTCAGGATCTGCGTTAGCAGCCATTTCTAAAAAACCTTCATGACTTAACCACTCGGTATTATTGCCTGAGTTATATTCAAAGCCCTGCTCTACCTGCTTACCTTTTTCACCTAATTTATTTTCACTAAAATCAGATTTGAAAGCAAACTGAATGCTTGGACAAATAACATAATGATGTTCAAACTCAAGCGTTAGGTGACTATCATCAGCTGGACACATAATTTCATCCAGTTTTTCACCGGGCCTTATGCCAATAATTTTAATAGATAAATTAGGCGCCATGGCTTTTGCTAATTCTGTCATTTTCATAGACGGTATTTTTGGAATAAATATTTCCCCACCCTGCATTCTCTGAAAATTTTTCAGCACGAAATTAACACCATCCTCTAGTGTAATCATGAATCGCGTCATATCCTCATGGGTAATAGGAAGCTCAGTTGCACCTTCTGATAATAACTTATCAAAAAATGGCACCACTGAACCTCTTGAGCCAACAACATTACCGTAGCGAACAACTGAAAAACGGGTTTCTCTACTGCCCACCATATTGTTAGCCGCAACAAATAATTTATCGCTGGCGAGTTTAGTAGCGCCGTATAGATTAATCGGGTTAGCCGCTTTATCCGTAGACAGAGCAATTACTTTTTTAACATTATTACTAATAGCTGCTCGGATAACATTTTCAGCACCATAAATATTGGTTTTAATGCATTCCATCGGGTTATATTCAGCAGCTGGCACCTGTTTCATGGCTGCGGCATGAATAACATAATCAACGCCCTCCATCGCTTCCTGCATACGACTCGCATCACGAACATCACCGATAAAATATCGCATACAGGGGGCATTATATTTTTGCTGCATTTCAAATTGCTTTAGCTCATCTCTTGATAAGACAATTATTTTTTTAGGTTTGTATTTTTCTAAAATAATTTGAATATATTTTTTACCGAAAGAACCTGTTCCACCTGTGATTAGTATAGTCTGATCATTAAACATTAATATTTACCTTAATTAAATAAATTCATAATTTTATAATAATAAATTTGTTAGCTTTCTTGCTACGGGTTTACACTTATAATTTCCAGCCCATCACGAAAAGACGCCTCTATACTTTTAGCAATATCTGCAACCAGTTTATCATAGAAATAAAGCCCCGTTACTGCATAATGCTCAGGATCATGGCCAGGACAGATAATACAACTGCACCTTCTTTCTTACATGCGAAGTTCTTTAATAATTTAGAAAAATCATGGCCTTTAAAATCTGTAATTATCTAACTGATAACACTATTCAGTAATTCGTCTCAACTATAAAATTATCATCAATATAAGTAGCATAATTATCATATACTTGTAACAATTGCTTATGATTTTCATTTAGATCTAATTTAAATGATATGATTTTCATTTTATCACCAAATATTATTCTACAACTATCTAATGCAGATGATACAAAAGATGCAAGCAATTCTGGCCTGCTACCCACATGAGAAAGCTGATACTCTATTGGGTAATCAAACATAACAACTTTTAGACCATATTTTTTACTTAATATATCAAGCTTATTTTTTGATTCTCTTCTGTGTGCAATATAAAGAATACGCCTGTTTTTAAAATACGCTTTTATTCGTTCAATATTTTCTAAAAATTCATCTTGACTGATAAAGCCAGCCTCACTGAGAGGTGACCCTATAAAATATACATCATCAGAATCAGGCAACAAATCGATTTTGGCCCGCATGTATGTAAATTCATTTTTTATAACCTGATCCTTACCCCCAGGATCGATATCATACATTGTAAAAAAACTATAGCTTTCCTGATACTCGTCCTTAACACGACTTATTAAACGCTTTCCATAAAATTTCAATTTTGCTTTAAGATTTTTTTCGGGATCAATAAAAAAACCTTGTTTTCGTTCTTTAGCTAAAGCAAGCGTTGCCGTACCATCATCCAGTAAAAAAACTTTTTTATGAATCAAGGTATTCACAAAATGCCGAGTGTAAATCAGCCTTACATATCCGATAAAAATATAATCAACTTCTTCCAGATAATTAGCTATCTTATTTAAACGACGAATATTAAAAATAGATTTTTTTAATATTTTTATATCAGCGAACATACGTCCCAACAGAGACCCACTAACGGCAAATGGATCTCCAGGAAACAGTCTTACATTATTAAGAACAGTAACACAACCAAACTCTTTATCGACAGAGCCAGCTAGTGAAAGCAATTGCGGCTGACTTTTACGATCCCCCATAACAATCAAAAGACAGTCTTCAGCATCTAACTTAAAATGGTATTTGGCTTCTATTGCATTTAGCAACTGTAATGGTGTATTAACCAGAAAAACATTTTTCATAAACGACCTATTCGCTACACTTTACACTCATGACAACAAATTTTTATATGCAGACAAATCCAGCTCATCTATCTCATCCTGACTTTTTTCATCAAAATGCAACTTTCAATTAAGAGCAATTTGCATCAATATAAGTAATTGCATCTAATATCCTTCTAATACTCTCATTTTTACCCAACAACGCCAACGTCACATCAATCGACGGTGACCGACCATGCCCGGTCACCGCCAACCGCAACGGCTGCCCAACTTTACCAAAGCCCACTTCCAGCTTTTCAACCGTAGCTTCAACCACTTTATGAATATCTTGAGCACGCCAGTTATCAAGATTTTCATAGGCCGCTTTCAGTTCCAGCAACACATCTTTAGCGCCACCCTTAAACTGCTTTTTCGCCTGCTTAGCATTGTAATCGGTTATGTCTTCATAGAAATAGCGAATATCTTCCACTAACTCCACCAGTGTTGAGCAGCGTTCCTGATAAACTTTCATCACTGCAACTAAATCGGGTCCGTTACTGACATCCAGACTGGCCTGTTGAAGATAAAACTGTAACTCTTCCGCCAGCTGCTCGGCTGTCATCTGCTTCATATAGTGCTGATTCAACCATTGTAGCTTTTCCACGCTCAGGCTGGAGGATGATTTATTAATATCATTAATATCAAATTTTTCAATCATTTCCTCAAGGCTGAACACTTCCTGGTCGCCATGGGACCAGCCCAGGCGTACCAGATAATTAATCACCGCTTCTTTTAAATACCCGTCATCACGGTACTGCATCACACTCACCGCATCACGGCGTTTCGAGAGCTTTTTGCCATCGCTGCCATTAATCATGGGCACATGGGCATATTCCGGGATGTGTGCACCTAAGGCGGTTAAAATATTTATCTGTCGCGGTGTATTGTTCAGATGATCATCACCGCGAATCACGTGGCTGATTTTCATGTCCCAGTCGTCCACCACCACGGTTAAATTATAGGTCGGGTTGCCGTCGGAACGCTCAATGATTAAATCATCTATTTCCTGATTACTTATCACCACTTTGCCCCGCACATGATCATTAATGACCACATCACCCGCTAGTGGGTTTTTAAAGCGCACTACGGTGTCATTCGCCTCAGGCAAACCTTTATCCCTACAACAACCATCATACTTGGGCTTCTGCTTATTCGCCATTTGCTGTTCACGCATTTCATCGAGGCGCTCTCGGGAGCAGTTGCAGTAGTAGGCATCCCCCTGTTTTAACAGGGTTTGAATAATTTCTTTATAGCGGTCGTAGCGATCGGTCTGGTAAATCGGGCCTTCATCGTGGCTTAAACCCAGCCAGTTCATGCCTTGCAAAATCGCATCTACCGCTTCCTGGGTTGAGCGCTCGCGATCCGTGTCTTCAATGCGCAGCACAAACTCGCCGCCCATTTTTTTAGCATACAGCCAGGAAAACAGGGCTGTTCTGGCCCCACCGATATGTAGATAACCGGTGGGACTGGGGGCGAAACGGGTGCGAATTTTCATGTTTTTGAAGGCCTGTGTTTAATTAAATCAGTGGTTAGAGAACTATATTCGGCGGGGATTTTTATGGCCCTGACTCGCGAGCTTAAGCTCGCGCCTACGACTAAGCGACTTTCTCTGGCGCGTATATGACCAAAATTAACTGAAATTATCAACTGAATTGTTATAGCATTCTGGTTATGAGCTGTAATACAAAAGATAAATCTCCCCCAGCCCCTCTTTTTCTAAGAGGGGAGTTGGTACCCGCAGAGTTTTTAACAAATATTGAACAATGGGCTACTGAGCTGGGGTTTTCACAGTTGGGCGTAAGTGACACCGATTTATCTAAATACGAACCCACTTTTCAGGCCTGGCTGGATAACGACTACCATGGCGAAATGGGGTATATGGCGAAACATGGCACCAAACGCAGCCGCCCAGCGGAGCTCGAGCCGGGGACATTGCGGATAATCTCGGTGCGCATGGATTATTTTCCCCCCGAGGCCGAAGCCATTCAAAATGTCCTGAGTAATAAAAACCTCGGACTGATTTCCCGTTATGCCACCGGCCGTGACTACCACAAAATCATTCGCAAACGCCTGCAAAAACTGGCGGATAAAATGCAGCAGCAAGTGGGTGAGTTTGGCTACCGGGTATTTACCGACAGCGCAC
>Ga0316205_10001253_pt1 | contig 34408 bp, 23 predicted proteins | sample 3monthpyrite_MG_FD_204941 | JGI IMG/M metagenome (GOLD analysis project Ga0316205, IMG submission 204941) | Microbial mat bacterial communities from mineral coupon in-situ incubated in ocean water Damariscotta River, Maine, United States -... | ecosystem: Environmental > Aquatic > Marine >...
GCAAGTGCTGCGGAAATTGCGATTGTTGTTTGAACGTTTTCCCAAAAAGCATAATTTAGTATTGTTTGGTCAACGTGATCTGTTGCATTATTTATCACTTAATGTAAACAAGGATATCAAGAGTCGGATCACTTACTCAGCCAACATTAAACCGCTAAATAACGATGATATTGAAAGCTATATTATCAAAGAATTAGAAGCCGTCAGAATGGGGATCAACACCTTCAATGAAGGCGCAATGGAACTCATCATAAGAAGTGCGCAAGGCAATTTAAGGTTGTGTAGAAACTTATGTTATGGGAGTTTGATTGATGCGGCTAGGGAGGCACAGAAAATCGTCACTATCGCACATGTTAACAGCGTGTTAGTCCAGCCACATTGGCGAAGTCATGAGGAACTGATTAAGCAGCAAATATCGTAAATACTCAATTTTAGTTTACAAAAAGCCAAAACCATCATAACAATGGTTTTGGCTTTTTATTATCGAAACTTACGATGGTAAAATTTATGATGCAGTTTGGTAAAACATCAGATTTTAATTTGGTAAAGTAAAAAATAGTTATGACGCGAGCGTGGCAAATCCATCATAAAATTGCTAAATCTTATGACCAATAATTTGGTAAATCGTGCGACGCCAAAGTGTACGGCTACAACGGCTACAACTGCATCCATGCACGGTGCAAGACGCGACCCTCTGATTTCAATTGATCTCTTCGATTTTAAGATATTATCCATTTAGCTTGTGAGAGATCCTCCATGAACTGCCTGTCTGTTATTGGTTTTATTTAAATAACTCAGCAATTTTTTTAATGCTAGCATTAGAAATATCTTCTTTAGAATAATTCATATATCTAGCCCTACTGTTATAAAATCGCGAAATCTTATGACTAACAATTTGGTAAATTATACGACGCCAAAGTGGACGGCTACAACAGCATTCAGACACCCACAATTAATTTACACTAGTTGAATCTTTCGTTTTATTCTCTCTATCAATAGCAGGCTTTATTTTAATAAACAACTCTGAGAAGAAAAGAAAAGCTATTGTGATACTAATCAACGTAAAAATACCGAAGTATTTAGGATAGCCTGGATGCAAGAAAGACACAGCAATTAAAACTGCATTTCGTAAAATTGATAAGTTAGAAATTCTTATCAATTTACTGCAATTAATACATCGTTGCTCCTTGTATGGAGATAATAGAAGCTTTTTGAAAAATCCTATACATTTCTCTTGGCAGTATGGGCAAACCATGTGGTAACCAAATATCTTCTTGCAAAAAGTCATCGCTATTTACCTTGATGAGCATGCTGAATTAGTTCTTCGGATTTGATTTCCATTTTGATCATACTCAAACGTTTCCGTCCAACCATGATTGCCATGTTGCCAATTAACTTCAGCATAAATATTTCCCGCAGTATAATAATTACTGGAGTAAAATGGAGTTGAAATCCCAGCCGCTGCACTGGCATATGCTAAACCACCTCCCGTAAAAAGGCTGAAAACCCCTATCGGAGCCAAACCTAGTGACATTTGGTATTGCGCCCTTCCTGCAAGCTGATCATTAAATGCTTGAGCGGTGGCAGAACCAATTGCTCCTGGCACGCCTGTTCCACCTAAACCAGTAACAGAGCTCTGTAAAGCTTCACGCTGATCTCTTGTTTCAGGGGATCTTACCTCTCCACAAGTACACTCTTTTAATCCGAAAGGATCGAAGCGGTTTATGGGATTCCCAGAAACATAAGCGTATGTATTTATTCCACCTTTAAGTCCAATCGGATCACTCTGAAGGTATCTGCCTGTGCTCGGGTCATAATCTCTAAAGTAGTTATAATGAAGGTTGGTTTCACTATCAAAATATTGTCCAGGAAACCCCAAGTTATAATCACCAATGGAATTAGTATTCACCGTTCTATCAAACGCATAATTACTTGCACGCCAAACAGTCCCTTTACTTTGATTAGTTATTCTTTCTGCTCGGCCCAAATGATCATTGTGAACATAATATCGGGTGTTGTTTTTAATCATGGCGATCACTTGCCCATTAAGATAAATATACTCTTTTTGAACGGTCCCTGCTGAATTATGCTCAGCGATTAATTGACCGTTCTCACTATAAAGATAATGAGTAGTTCCATAGGGTCCCGATTTCTTGGACCTCTGCCCTAAAGCATTATGCAAGAAACTCGTCGACTGACCGCTCTTTGTGTAGCTGGAAAGCCGATTCTGGCTATTGTAACTAAAAGTCGCGCCGTCTTTGCTGGTAATATGACCGTTACCATTATAGCTGATATTTTTGGGACTGCCATTTGCCGTCACTTTGGTGAGCCGGTTATTGGAACCACTGTAACTCAGTGCTTCCGATAATCCCGTTGCCGTATGCGTTTTACGATTTCCCACTTTATCATAGCTATATGTGTGATTACCGGAGGTGCTAGCCACGGTATTTAATCGGTTTTCAGTATCGTAAATGAAACTTTGGGTCAGGCTGCTGACTTTATTGTTAGTGATTTTGGTGATGTTATCTTTACTGTCAAATAGATAATTTAAATCCTGAATACCGCTGGTATAAATTCTTGTTGGCCGATAATTTAAATCATGAGTAATGGTTCTGGTAGCGCCATTACCAAATGTCATTGACTTGAGTGGTCCAAAAGGTCTGTATTTAAGATTGTAAGCCACGGTTTGTACCGTGCTGCCATTTTGATAAGTGACCGATTTAACATTACTCGCTGCATCATAACTATAATTGACCTTATGACCGGACGGATAAGTCATTTGTGTCACTCGGTTCATATTGTCATAAGTGTAGTAGGTATAATAATTTCGGTTATCAATCTTACTGGTTTTTTGAACCACATTTCCCACTTTATCATAGGAGAACACGGTATTATTGGACGAGCCATCGGACACAAAAGACAGTCGCCCTTTGCTATAAGTGCCACTGTCGTAGCTGTAGCTTTTATTCACACCAGGATAGTTTTCTGACTTGAGTCGACCTAAAGCATCGTAGGAATAATAAACTGTTGTACCATCATTAACCTGTTTGCTGAGTACCTGTCCTGATTGGTTATAAGTATAATTTGTGCTCCCTGTATCCGGACTCACCAATTTAATCAGGTCTCCAAAACCACTGTAATTGTATTGAGTGGATAAGTTTCTTGCATCAATGACCCGCCTGACTCTGCCAGCAGAATCATATCCGTACTGGGTTAAACCGCCGTCACGCGCAGTGGAGCTAGTCAATTGATTCAGCGCGTTATAAGTCAGGTTGGTCGTTTTTCCAGATGCGTCAGTGACCGATTTGATATTACTGTTATCGTCATAGTCATAAACGGTATTTTGACTGTTATTGCCAATGGTTTTGTGTAGTCGTCCCATCGAGTCATAATCGGCATATTTTGCAAAGTAATCGACTTCTGTGGTGGTGGTTACAGGGTCGCATGGGTAAATCACTTGCACACTACCTGTTATCGTACTGGAGGGTTGGGAAAATGATGAAATTATACCACCTCCCCAACAACCAGGTGGGATCGCAGTGGTGGTGGTTTGTTTAGAGATTACCGTCGATGAAATATCACTATTATTGTTGTAACCGTAGGTAATAACGTCACCATCGCTGTTTTTTGTTTCAATTAGCCGATGCGCTAAATCATAGACAAACGTTGTATATTTGCCATTTGGATAGATCATTTTCTTGATTTTGGCATAGCTGTTGTACTGATATTGGGTTGTCTGGGTGCCAGTGGAATTATAGACTTTTTGGGTGAGAACCTTACCAGCTGCGTCATAGGTGAAATCAGTTTGTAGTCCGTTCGGATCGACAATGCGTTTGACGTTTCCGAGGGCATCATATTGGCTCAAATTGGTCATATGGCCAAGTGCATTAGTGACCTTGGTGAGATTTCCTTGAGGATCAAAGTCATAAACCACCGTGTCAGTGACATCTGTGCGCGGTCCATTGACAGTGCGCTTGGTGACAATCCCGGCACTATTAGCCACATAACTAAAAGTTGTTTTGCGGGTTTCGCCATAAGTCCCATAGCTCCCCAGATTGGTTTGAGTCACTGTGGCTATCCGACCTTGATTGGTATAAGTGTAATCGACTTTGCTATCGACACTGCTTTGCTGAACCATTTTGTTTTCACCGGCGAGCCATTGATACTCATATACCCGTTGATAAGAATTGCCCGATGCTTCGGTTTTCTTTGTGAGCTGACCTTTGGCGTTATAATCATAATCAATCACATTGCCTTTCCAATCGGTCACTTTATCTTCATACCCATTAAAATCGTAAGTCACGTTGCTACTTGCCGCGGGACAAAAGGTACCCGCTTCGCGATCGGTTTTATCGAGTGCTTTTCGACCATTGACGGTTTTATAATTATAAGTGGTTTCAAGACCATAAGGATTCGTGACCTTGCTGACATTGTTACCAACATAGGCAAACGAATACTGTTCAACATTTCCGCGATGATAATTTAAGACACCGCGCCCTTGTGAATCGTAGGTAAAATAAGCAAAGTCATTACTGCCGTGTCTGATTTTAGTGAGTGCTCCGGGAAATCGACTGTCTTGATAATAATAATATTTTCTTTCAGTGGGAGTACCTGGTCTAGTTGCACTCGCTAAATAACTGCCAGAATAGGTATAGTCATATTGGTTGCCTCCAGAATCAGTAATACGCGTCAATTGGCCGTTAGTGCGGGTAAAAGTCAGACTTCGACCGGAGGAATGTGTGACACTGGTCAGCTGTCCGCCGGTGTAATTAAACTGGTGATAAATGCCGGTGGGACTGGTGCGCTTTAACAACCGTCCGGTCACATCGTAACGCTCAACCACTTTGTTTTCGGTGGTTAAGACCCAGTCATTGCCGTCTTTTTCTATTATTTGAACGGATTGGGCCTTGTAATCCACCCATATATCAGGAAGCGGTTTATGGGTAAATTGAAATTTGGTGCCGTCCGGTCGATTCGCAATAATTTGAGAGTATGACTGAGAGCTGGTGCCTTGTTGCAAACAGGATGAATTTGGCAGCTCATCATTGACCAGTGCGCAATTACTCCCTGAGTTGGAATAAACAAATGACAGTTTATGTCCATAGTTGGTGATCCATTTTTTACCAAATAGACCGGTTCCAACCCACGCTTTGTTGTATGTTCGTCTAATCGAGAGTGGGAATTCCCCCTTGCCAACATAATCCGTTTCAAATTGAACCTTGTTGCCCGAGGCAACCATAAAGGGATTGCCTGCTTTTTCACCGCAGGTACCTGTACCATCGTCTGAACCATTGTCTTTGGTGCCTTTTGCACCAGAAAAATTGTCCCTTCCTGTACCATATTCACCATACGCGCCAAATCCAGCTGTATCCCCAAAATCTGTATAGGAGCAATTTTCAGCAGGCGGTTGATAAAATCCAGAACCCCACATTGTCGTGAATGAACTCCAGTAACCTGAAGATGTATAACAAAGTTCACCGGCTTTCGCATTTGAAAAGAACGCGGTGAGTAAAAACAAGCTTAACGACCAGTAATATTTTTTCATTTAGACTTTCCTTAGATTATTTTTCATTTGTACCATTGTCTTTAATTGCTAAAAAGGCGGCAATTTGCCACAGAACATTCCGATAATCTTGAAATTGGCGTCGCAAAATATTTTGTGCAAATAATTTACGAAAGAGGCGGAGGGGATTATTGCTAACAAATCGAAAAGTAAACCTGGTATTTGAAATAAAAACATCCTTATTTTCCTATTTTTATCGTTATTGTTTTAATGGATGACCATCCCAAATCGGTTAATTCAGTTAGAGATTGCGCCATCCTGTCAATCACTTTAGTGTGTTCACAATCCTGGAGTCAAGTAAAATACTTCAGTGAGATTTTTCGCTTTTTAGCCAATCTGACGATGTGAAATTAATGGATTAAAATAATGAATAGCAGGTAATTCGCAAGTTTGAAACTATTTAACCAGTTCAAAAAAATGACGATATTTTTAAAATTTGGCTAAATTAAAAAAAACTATTTTCATTTTTATTGCGATTTGAGATTCGAATACCTGGAATAGGGGCTTATTTAATCTCACTATTTCTCCAAATAGATTAATGCCAATGAGATTTTAAACAATAAAGTTGGTAATATAGCGCCCTTAAAAATTATCCAAGAAAATTTCAATTTATGTCTTTAATCCGAGGCGATAACCTCAGCCTGGCCTATGGTCCCCAAATTTTATTAGACAATGCCTCTTTTGTGGTCGAAGAAGGGCAAAAGATCTGTCTGATTGGCCGTAATGGTACCGGTAAATCAACATTACTAAAACTCATCAGCGGTGAAGTTATGCCCGATGACGGGTTAATCAACCGCTCTCGCCATCATCGTATTGGCTTTTTACCTCAGGCGTTGCCCGAAAAAACCGAACAATCTATTCGTAGCTTTGTTGAATCGGCTCTTGCAGAAGTCAAAAAGGCCGTGGATGAATATCAGGAATTGATTGTTAAAGATCATTTATCTCCAAAGCTGGAAGCGCTGGAGGAAATTATCAATGCTAATGATGGTTGGACGATTGATCAACGGGTGGAACAAACTCTCTCTCGATTATCGCTCGATGGCGACATTAAAATGGCCAATCTGTCGGGGGGATGGCGACGACGAGCCGCATTGGCCAAGGCTTTGGTTCAGGAACCGGATTTGTTGATCCTGGACGAGCCGACCAATCATCTTGATTTGACCAGTATTCAGTGGCTTGAAGAGCAACTACTCAAATTCAAAGGGGCTTTGTTGTTTGTTTCTCACGATCGTCACTTCGTTAATAAAGTAGCCGACACCATTATGGAACTAGATCGTGGTCATCTGCGTCTTTATCCGGGAAATTACAAAGCTTATCTTGAATTAAAAGCGCAACAGTTAAAAGATGAAGAAAAAACCAATTCCGAATTTGATAAACGTCTAGCCAACGAAGAGAAGTGGATCAGGCAAGGTATTAAGGCTCGCCGAACTCGAAATGAAGGCCGGGTCCGAGCGTTAAAGAAAATGCGTGACGAACATTCACAGCGACGCAATGTGATTGGTAACGTTAATCTAAAAGCGAGTGTTGCCAAACAGGGCAGTAAAATCATCGCGACCATGGATAATATGCAGGTTGGATTTGATAAACCTCTAATAACGCCGCTGTCCTATATTATCCAAAAAGGCGACAAAATTGGCGTTTTAGGCGATAACGGTTGTGGAAAGACTACCTTTATTAAAACCTTTTTAGGCCAGATCCCGCCCATTAGTGGTTCTTTTACAGCTAGCGAGAATATCGAAGTGGCTTATTTTGACCAGCTACGGGATGGTATTGAATTGCAGAAAACAGTTTCTGATAACATCGCTGATGGTAAAGATTTTGTAGTGGTTGACGGGCAGGAAAAACATGTGATCAGCTATATGGCTGATTTTAATTTCACTCCCGATCGAGTCAGAGCACCTGCTCATTCCTTGTCAGGAGGAGAAATTAATCGATTGTTATTGGCTAAACTTTTTACCAGACCAGCCAACCTTTTTATACTGGATGAGCCGACCAATGATCTGGATGTTGAAACGCTGGAAATTTTGGAAACCATGCTGGTCGAAATTAGTGCGACGGTAATTATCATAAGCCATGATAGAGCCTTTTTAGATAACTGCTGTAGCGAACTATTGGTATTTGATAACCGATTGCCACCGCTGGGCAAGGATTGTAGCCAATCACAAAAAGATCTCTTTCAAGTCATCGAAATAACCGGTGGTTATCAAGACTGGAAACGTCATTTTGATGAAATGATGCCAAAAGAAAGTAAAGCGGAACGTAAGGCCTCCAATAAAGCTGCTCTATCGAATATTAAAACCACGAAAGAAATAAAGTTATCTTATAAAGATCAAAAGCAATTAGACGAGCTACCGGCACAGATAGAAAAACTCGAGCTGCGAGTCAATGATTTTGAGCAACAATTATCAAAGCCTGATTTTTATAATGATGCCACTAATTCGGCTGAAGTATTATCACAATTTGAGTCTACCAAAAAAGAGTTAGATATCGCCTATGCCAGTTGGGATGAGTTGGAAGCGAAAAAGAGCTAGTTATCTCAGGATGCAGGATGGGTTTAAATGCTACTTAAATTTCGAGGTAGACTGAATAGTGATATTTACAGTTGGATTTTAACCTCGTAACGGCGATAATAGCCGACCATTTGATAAAATACACTAAATGCTATTTTTGAGAATTTTGACAGTTTTGAGGACATTGAATGATTAGATTGTATGGTTACTGGCGTTCGACTGCGGCATATCGAGTGCGACTTGCGCTAAATATAAAACAGGTGTCATATTCGCAACAATCGGTTAACCTGGTAAAAGATGGTGGCGAGCAGTACAAGCCTGAATACCAATTAATTAATCCACAAGGGCTGGTACCGACTTTGGTGGATGAGGGTATTGCTATTGGGCAATCATTAGCCATCTTGGAATACCTTGAAGAAAAATACCCGCAGCGACCTCTTTTACCCGTTACACCAGCGGAAAGGGCAATGGCGAGACAACTATGCCAGATTATCGCCTGTGACTTGCATCCGTTGAATAACCTCCGAATACTAAAGTATTTATCCAATGAGTTAAATATTAGCGATGATGATAAATCCAAATGGTATCATCACTGGTTAGCGCAAGGATTTGAGGCTTTTGACAAGTTACTCAGCAAAAATGATTTGTCGGGGCCTTATTGTCTAGGTGGGGAACTATCTATGGCAGATGTTTGTCTTATACCGCAATTATACAATGCTGATCGGTTTGATTTTTCTATGAATGCTTACCCTAGATTGCAGGAAATTAATCAGAACTGTCTTAAGTTGACACGTTTTCAGGATGCTATCCCAGAAAACCAGCCGGATGCCGTTTAATTTGCATTGCCGAAAATCATTTAAAATATTAAATTAAGAAGTAAATAAAATATGTCCATTTTTACCACAAAACAAAAAATTGCAAGCATCTCTTTGTTAGTCACATCAATGATTTTTTCTACGGTTGGTCAAACTGCGGATCTATATCAGGTGATTGATCTAGGCGCGCTAGTTGATAATTCCGTTTCAAGCCGTTCTGTAGAGGCCTTCGCGATAAATGACCAAGGATTTGTTGTTGGAAACTCAAGTGGCGGTGACTTCCGCAATCATGCATTTATCTATCGTGACGAGCAAATGCTTGACCTTGGCTTTTTACCCTTTGAAGGAATAGTCTCACCATTTATAAATGTTTTTACCGGCAACAGCTTCGCTTTTGGCATTAATAATAATAATATTGTGGCTGGCTACTCAGTTGAAACGCTACTGAATGATAATGATCTAGAAACTGATACCGAGATCGCTGTTTATTATGATGGCGACAATTTGAACATCAATCGAATCCCACAGTTTTTACCTGCTACACCACAAAAAGCAAGGGCAATTTCAATTAATAATAATAACCTGATTGTCGGTTTTGGATTATTTGATCCAGAAGATGGCGATGATGTTAACGGTGATCCCTTGACCTTTTTATATAGGCGAGGCTTTTTTTATGATGTAAATACCGACTTGCTAACCATCGTAAATCCTCTCGGCGGCGAAAATGCTCAAAGAAGCATTTCACTAAGAGCGGTAAATGATGCGGGGGTTACAGTTGGTGTATCTGAACTGGTGGTTAACAACATCCCAACAAATGAGGTTGTTGTCATCAATAGTAGCACGCCGGAAATAGTTGAAAAAATTGATATTTTCGGCGGATTGGCGCAAGTACCCTGGGCAATCAATGAATCTGGAAAAATTGTGGGGCGCGCTAGAATTAGCTCTACTAGCTCAATCACTGAAGCCTTCCTTTATGATACCGGGTCGGATACCGCAATCGGGCTAGGTTTCCTTAATGATAGTTTTGCAGATTCTGAAGCTTTCGATATTAACGAGTCGGATCAGGTCGTCGGGATTTCTCAAGTACAGAATTCTCCAGATGTTTATCACGCATTTCTATATGAGAATGACTCCCTGAAAGACATCAATAAACTGATTTCCTGTGAGGATGCTTCTGCCTGGCAATTAAGTGAAGCTCGCTCAATTAATGATTCCGGTGTGATAACCGGTACCGGCATATTTGAAGGCGAAAAACGCGCTTTTATGTTAATGCCACTGGCAGGTAGTGCTCCAAACTGTGAAGAAGAGAGTTCAGGTGATAGTGGTTCTATACCGGTTATTGGACTTTTGTTGTTAACGATGTTAGCGTGGGGACGACGAAAAAACAAATAATGGTTAGTTTGAAAAACTAAGTCAGATTAAAAGAAAAAGGGCTCAATTATGAGCCCTTTTTTATGTTTAGAACCTAGAACCTAGAACCTTGTACACTTCTACATATTAGGATAATTAGGTCCACCAGCACCCTCCGGCGTCACCCAGGTTATATTCTGACTCGGATCTTTGATGTCACAAGTTTTACAATGTACGCAATTTTGCGCATTAATCTGAAATCTAGGATTGTTGCCATCATCCAGAATAACTTCATAAACGCCCGCAGGACAATATCTCTGAGCTGGCTCGTCAAAATCTTTAAGATTAACATCAATCGGAATATTCTTGTCTTTAAGTTCTAAATGGACGGGCTGGTCTTCTTCATGATTTGTATTGGAGATAAACACTGAACTCAATTTATCGAAAGATAATACACCATCGGGTTTTGGATAAATTATCGGTGAGCAATCAGTCGCTTTTTTCATTTGATCATGATCTGCCTTCGGATCGCTTAATGTCCAAGGCAATAGCCCGTTACAAATATTAATATCAACAAAACAATACGCAGAGCCCAAAATATTACCCCAACGGTGTTGCGCTGGACCAAAATTTCTTTGCATATGAAGTTCTTTATAAGCCCAGGAATTTTTATAACTTGTGGTAAAACTATCGAGCTCTTTAACCGGATCTTCCTGGTTTAATGCTGCGGCTATATTCTCTGCGGCAATAATGCCTGATTTCATTGCCGTATGAGAGCCTTTTATTTTGGCAAAATTAAGTGTTCCAGCATCATCACCTATCAGCAATCCGCCAGGAAACACCATTTTAGGTTGTGATTGGAGCCCTCCCTTGACGATCGCTCTTGCACCATAGGTGATCCTTTCTCCACCTGTTAAATATTGACTGATTGTTGGATGGTGTTTATATCTTTGAAATTCATCAAATGGACTCAAATATGGATTGGTATAAGACAGATCAACGATAAATCCGACAGCCACCTGATTGTCTTCAATATGATATAAAAATCCGCCGCCATGACTCTTCGATTCTGACATTGGCCAACCGGCACTGTGAACGACTTTACCTAGTTGGTGTTGCTCGGCTGGTATTTTCCAGATCTCTTTTATGCCAATGCCATAATGTTGAGGTTCTTTACCTTCAGACAAATTAAATCGTTCGATCAACTGTTTGCCAATGTGACCACGACAACCTTCAGCAAAGACTGTGTACTTGGCGTGTAGTTCCATGCCGGGCATATAACCGTCTTTTTGAGAGCCATCTTCAGCTACACCCATATCACCAGTCAATATGCCTTTAATGCTGCCATCTTCATGATAAAGTGCTTCGCTGGCGGCAAATCCTGGAAAGATTTCGACTCCCAGGATTTCAGCCTGTTCTGCGAGCCAGCGGCATAAATTGCCTAAACTAATAATGTAGTTACCATGATTGTGCATGGTTTTTGGAACAAACAGGTTTGGTATTTTTTGTGCTTTAGTAGCCGATTTCATTAAATAGACATCATCACCGCTGACTTCAACTTTCACTGGTGCGCCTAGTTCTTTCCAATCAGGGAATAGTTCTGCCAGAGCCTTGGTTTCGAATACCGCACCAGAAAGTATATGCGCTCCAACTTCTGAGCCTTTTTCAACCACACAGATGGTGGTCTCTTTTTCTTGCTGTTTTGTTATTTGAGCGAGTTTGATGGCGGTGGACAGGCCTGCAGGGCCCGCTCCTACGATGACGACGTCAAATTCCATCGATTCTCTTTCAATGGGGGCATTTTCCATTGTGACTACTCCAACTGATTGCTGATTAAGAACATTAATTGAGACTATACTGTTTAAAATTAATGCAAGTTGTTTTAAGTCAGGCTATTATACTGGTCCAATGACTTACATGCCAATATAGAATGCGCCGACATAAACGATTAGCGGTTTTCAAATATACATATAGATGATATAGCTTTAAGTTGCGGCATTATACTTGATTTTTGTTGACGTAATAGCCATAAAGTAGCAAGATCCCGCTACTTTTATTTGAATACCGTTGTTAGTTCAAAATGCTCGAATTTGCTTTTTGAACCAACAGAGGTAAAACCCACGCCATCATAGGTAGATATATGAAATTACTGGTAACCGTTAAGCGAGTGGTTGACTTTAATGTCAAAGTTCGCGTGAAAGATGATCATTCCGGAATCGAAACCGCGAATGTAAAAATGTCCATGAATCCTTTTTGTGAAATAGCTGTTGAAGAAGCGGTTCGTTTAAAAGAAAAAGGACTGGCTTCTGAAATTGTAGTGGCGTCAATTGGGCCAGCTCAATGTCAGGAAACTCTAAGAACGGCTTTGGCACTTGGCGCTGATCGTGCGATTTTGGTAAAAACAGACGAAGAAGTTCAACCTTTAGCCGTGGCTAAAATATTTAAAGAAGTGGTCGCCAAAGAATCCCCGGATATGGTGATTATGGGCAAACAATCTATCGATGGTGATAACAACCAATCGGGACAGATGCTCGGAGCGTTACTGGATTGGCCGCAGGGAACTTTTGCTTCTGAAGTCAATATTGCCGACGGTAAAGTCGCCGTCACACGTGAAGTTGATGGCGGTTTAGAAACTGTGTCTCTTGATTTGCCAGCTATTGTAACAACCGATCTTCGTTTAAATGAGCCACGATTTGCTTCATTACCCAATATAATGAAAGCAAAACGCAAACCATTAGAAGAAATGAGTCCAGCCGATTTAGGCGTCGATATCGCGCCAAGAATAACCACTTTAAAGGTCGAGCCACCAGCCGCTAGAGAAGCTGGAATTAAAGTTGAATCAGTTGAAGAGTTAGTTGAAAAACTAAGAAATGAAGCGAAGGTGATCTAATGTCTATTTTAGTGATTGCAGAACATAATAATCAAGATTTAGGTGCTGCTACCTTATCGACGCTGGCAGCAGCAGAAAAAATCAGTGGTGCAAACAGCGCGGAAATCCACATCCTGGTAATGGGTAAGGATTGTCAAAGTGTGGCTGACCAATCAGCGGCTTGCGCGTCGGTTAAAAAAGTACTCAAAGCAGACGATGCTGCGTTAGAACATGCAACAGCTGAAAGTTTGGCGGCAATTGTGGTCGCCAATGCTGAAGGCTATACTCATATTCTCGCCAGCGCGACAACTTCGGGCAAGAATTTTATGCCAAGAGTTGGTGCCAAGTTAGATGTGCAACCTATCTCTGAAATAATCGAAGTGGAAAGTGCCGATACGTTTAAACGTCCTATATATGCGGGTAACGCCATAGCAACCGTTCAATCTTCTGACTCGGTGAAAGTGATTACTGTTCGCGGAACAGGTTTTGACGACGCTGATTCAACCGGTGGAAATGCCGTTATTGAAGATATTGATGCTGCGGCTCATATTTCCAGCCAATCAACATTTGTGTCTCAGGAATTAACGGTTTCTGAGCGGCCGGAATTAACTGCCGCCAGTATCATTATTTCCGGTGGTCGAGGCATGCAAAGTGGTGATAACTTCCATTTGTTAGAGTCAATTGCCGATAAATTAGGCGCAGGTGTGGGCGCATCAAGAGCTGCGGTTGACGCGGGATTTGTACCAAATGATTACCAAGTGGGTCAGACAGGTAAAATTGTTGCCCCGGATCTTTATATTGCAGTGGGTATTTCTGGTGCAATTCAACATCTAGCCGGAATGAAAGACAGTAAAGTCATCGTTGCGATCAATAAAGATGAAGAAGCACCGATTTTTCAGGTCGCTGATTATGGATTAGTGGCTGATTTGTTTAAAGTGTTACCTGAATTAAATGACGCGCTTTAGATAAGTCATTTAAATCTGGATTTCAAATCAAAAGGCGCGTTTATGCGCCTTTTTTTATGCCGTTTGAAGACGTTGAAAATTCAGAGTCGATTAATATTCGGCGGGCAAAAAAAAGCCTGATAAAAAACATCAGGCCGGGTAAAGCTAAACTCGGCAGAGATTAGCAATCTTAATTCTTGTTTTTTTCAAATATTCAAATTACCAGTTTATTTTAACCGCAAGACCATTTTTAACCGCATTTGGAATCACCGCAACTCAAACAAGTCATGCAGCCATCCATTAAAATAGCGGCTTTGGTCATACATTTCATACACATTTGAGCGCCATCTGGATAATCTGATTCAGCTGTTGAATCGCCATTTTGCATTGCATCGTATTCTGCACGTTTTTCATCAACCAATTTTTGTTGATGTTCATCTAATCCATCATCAGCTAACAAACCGATCATTTTTAGGTGTGATTCGATGGCATCGCCGATTTCAGCCACCAACGAAGGCATGTATTTTCCACCGGGTTTAAAATATCCTCCTTTGGGATCAAAAACGGCTTTAAGTTCTTCCACTAAAAAAGTGCAGTCGCCACCTTTTCTAAATACCGCTGAAATAACCCGAGTCAAAGCAACTACCCACATAAAGTGATCCATGTTTTTTGAGTTTATAAAAATCTCAAATGGTCGACGCATTTCATGTTCGGTACCTTGATTCAAAACGATATCGTTAATCGTCATATAAAGCGCGTGCTCAGAAAGTGGGGTTTTAACTTTATAGGTTGAACCTAACAACATTTCTGGTCGCTTAACACTTTCATGCATTTGCACGATGTCTGCAGATGTTCTTTTCTTTGGACCTGAATCTACTATTTCATTGGTTTCAGGTTCATTGGCTTTTTTTACTTTGTAACCAACGATCGCTTGCTTAATTTTTTTTGCCATTTTTTTATCCGTTACGTTCTTTTGTCATGCCTACTCATTGCTACTTAGCGAATAGATTTTTTACAGCTTACCGTAATACCCTTCTTTTAAAGCGTCAAACAGGTTAGCGGCGGTATGGCTTTCACCATCATATTCAACTTCTTCATCGCCCCGTAAATCGACAGTTGTACCGTCTTCAAGGGTAAATTGGTAAGTGGTATTTTTTAGGTCGTCCTCTTTCACTAATACACCCTGGAATACTTCTGGGTTAAATCGGAAAGTAGTACAACCTTTTAATCCTTGTTTGTAAGCGTAAAGATAAATATCTTTAAATTCGTCAAACGGAAAATCCGTTGGTACGTTGGCAGTTTTCGAAATGGATGAATCAATCCACTTTTGAGAGGCCGCTTGAATATCAACATGCTGAGTCGGAGTGATGGTTTCTGCCGTAATAAAATAATCAGGAAGTTTTTCGTCTTCTTTATCAGAAAAAGGCATCGCTTTGGGGTTAACCAACGCGCGATAAGCTAACAATTCAAAAGAGAAAACATCGACTTTTTCCTTGCTCTTTTTTCCTTTACGGATCACGTTGCGTGCATAATGATGAGCAAAGCTTGGCTCAATGCCATTACTGGAATTATTGGCTAAGGACAAAGAAATCGTTCCAGTCGGTGCAATCGAAGAATGGTGAGTAAATCTTGCCCCTTGTTTAGAGAGCGCTTCGACTAACTCAGGTTCAACTTCTGCTATTTTCTGCATATAACGACTATATTTTGCGTGCAATAATTTACCTTTGACTTTATCGCCGACTTTAAAGCCATCTTTTAGCATTTCAGGTCGTTTATGTAACATTTCACCGGTCACTTTAAATTCTTCTTCCATGATTGGCGCGCTGCCTTTTTCTTTACTGAGTTCCAACGAGGCTTTCCAACCTTCTACTGCTAGCACTCGAGTCACCTGTTCGGTAAATTCAACTGACTCTTTTGAACCATATTTCTTACATAACATTGTCATGGTGGAACCTAACCCAAGGTATCCCATCCCGTGACGGCGTTTATCATTAATCGCTTCTCTTTGACCAATCAATGGTAGACCATTAATTTCAACCACATTATCAAGCATGCGGGTGAAAATAGTGACCACCTTTTTGAATTTATCCCAGTCAAATTCTGCTTGTTCAGTAAAGGGACTGTTAACAAATCGAGTCAAATTGATTGAACCTAATAGACAGGAACCATAGGGTGGCAAAGGTTGTTCGCCACAGGGGTTGGTTGCACGAATATTTTCACAAAACCAGTTGTTATTTTTGTCATTGACCTGGTCGATTAAAATAAAGCCAGGTTCTGCAAAATCATAGGTGGAGGACATGATTAAGTTCCACAACTTGGACGCTCTAATCGTCTTGTGAATACGACAAGCAACTTGACCAACATCATTAGTGATATAAGTTTCCGTTACTGGCCACTCACGCCAAACCACCTGAGTTTTATCTTCAGTATTAACCTTGTCTATTTCAATTTCTTTTTGAGTCAGTGGAAATATCAAATTCCAATCTTCATCTTTGATAACTGCCTGCATAAATTCATCTGTAATTAACAATGACAAGTTAAACTGACGCAGTCGGCCGTCTTCTCTTTTTGCACGAATAAAATCTAAAACATCTGGATGACTAATATCAAAGGTTGCCATTTGAGCGCCTCGACGTCCGCCGGCTGATGATACCGTAAAACACATCTTGTCGTAGATATCCATAAAGGACAATGGACCCGAAGTGTAAGCGCCTGCTCCAGACACATAGGCATCCTTCGGTCTTAAAGTTGAAAATTCGTAACCAATTCCACAACCTGCTTTTAGGGTAAGACCCGCTTCATGGACTTTTTCTAATATATCATCCATGGAATCAGTGATAGTGCCAGAAACCGTACAGTTAATGGTTGAGGTGGCTGGTTTATGCTCCAATGCGCCTGCATTTGACATAATGCGTCCGGCAGGAATGGCGCCATGCCTTAATGCCCAAAGAAAGTCTTTGTGTACAGCATCTTGTTTATCTTCATTTTCTACTTCGGCGATCGCTCTTGCTACGCGTTGGTAGGTTTCATCAATGGACTTATCAATTGCTTCGCCGTCTTTACTTTTTAATTGGTATTTTGTTTGCCAAATATCAAATGAAGTATCTTGAAAATCGACCTGAAAATTTTCAGGTGTTTTTGTTTGTTTTAATGATGCTGTCATTAACAGTTTCCCTCTGAATACTCATAATCCAAGGTTAAATCGCAACAAGTGAAATAACTCGGTATTTATTTTTAGTTTTTTTGATTAAATGCTGTCTTCGCAAAATTTTATGGTCGCCAATACGGGTCTAAATATACGGATATTTAACATCGGTGGAATTGATGTTTAAGCCCGCCATTTAGCGACTTCCAAGGATAACTTTGTTAATAACCAGTGGATAATAGCTATAAAAAATGTGGATAACTAAATATCTTTAGAAATCAACAATATACTACATCTGGTAGTTATCTCGCTGTTGGATACACAATATATAGATGAAGCTGATTAATGTAAAGCACAATCAGGGATATTTTTGATCAAATAAAACCCTAAATTTTATGGTATTAATTGAGAGCCTTGCTCTGCTTGACGTGTGGCACTTTACTTGAATTTTGGCCTCGAAAAAGCAGCAAAGTTTTGCGAACGCCATAATTTGGCGGAGACTTTTCTAGAATAAAAATGTACTCGGTTTTGTCGTTAAATCCTTCCGATTTCGCCAATTCAATAAAAAGTCACAGTGGGTCGAATTGGTTCCGGCACGCAAGGTTGGCAGCCGTCTTACCAGAGGTATAATAAAATGTTAAAGTGAGTCTGATAGATTTGATTAAGATTAAGAGGCGGCCAATGCAGGCAGTTCAGGTGGTATTAAAGTTTGGCGGTAGTAGTGTTGCGGAAGTAGCGCATTGGAAAACCATTGCAGATCAGGTTCAATACCATTTAGATAATGACCGGCGCCCTTTGTTGGTATTGTCTGCTCTAAAAAACGTATCTAATTTACTGGAAGCAATGCTTCATCAGGCTTTAGCCGGTGTTCACCCAGTCGCTATTGCTCATCTAAAAGAGCTTCATCTGGGGTTTGCCAGTCAACTAGGCTTGGGTTTGCATGATCAGCTAACGCCTTGGTTTGAACAATTAGAATCTGATTGCGTGGCGATAAATCGTGCTGGTCAAATTACCCCTAAAGCGCATGCACGCATTTTATCCTTTGGTGAACTGTTATCAACGACAATTGGTTCTGCGTTTCTTAGTCTTCAGGGATTTGATGTGCTTTTGCAAGATGCCCGAGAGATGTTAATAGCGGTTGATCAACCTGACAAACAAGATCAATGGCATCATTACACCAGTGCGATTTGTGGTTATGGCGCGGACCCGACGATTTCAACCAGTCTTAACAACAAGAGCAAGGGTAATAACACTATTGTTGTGACTCAAGGATTTATTGCATCGGATTCGTCTGGGGATACCGTTTTGTTAGGGCGGGAAGGCTCAGACACATCTGCAGCGTATTTGGCCGCCATATTAAAGGTCAAAAACCTGGAAATATGGACTGACGTAACGGGAGTATTCAGTGCCAATCCAAGAGAAATTCCTGAGGCCCGTCAGTTAGCCAAACTCAGTTATCAGCAAGCGTTATTAATGGCAAAGTTTGGTGCAAAAGTGTTACATCCAAGAGTGATGCAACCGATGGAAGAAAATCAAATTCCAGTGACGGTTCGATCAACAGGACAACCGCAACACCCTGGAACGCTAATAAGTCATCAGAGTATGCCACAAGTAGCGGTTAAAGCCGTAGTTCACGAAACAAACGTAACTCAAATTGTTTTCCCGGAGTCCTCGTCGGGGGGGCTAATAAGGCGGGTTTCTGAGCGACTGGTTTCACAAGGTTTTGACCCACTATTAGAACGTAAAATTGCCGGTAAGCATCATTTGATCTTAAACTACTCGAACAGTGACAAGGCGCAACCTGGCGATTTGGAACTGCTTAGTATATTTGCTGAAGAAGGACTGAAGGCAAATGCTAATTGCGCGCTGATTACTTTGGTTGGAGAAGTGTCGAACCGGCAGTGGATGATGGAGGCTGTCGATCTGCTCGATAATTTACTATCGGAAAAAATACTCTCAATCTACTATGATAACAATAATAATGACAGTCTGAGTCTATTGGTAAAGTCAGAAAATAACTTAAAAATCAGTCAGCAGCTTCATCGTGAACTGATCGGTTAATTAGCGTAAAGGGAAGGGATCTCATTTTCATCTCCACCAACCGATTTAATAGTCAACTCCTCGCTGATGGCCTCCAAATCTGATTTGGAAATATCACATTGATAGTCAGTCTTATTCGCCGCATACCTTTGCGACTCTAATCGATTGAGTTTATCGATTAAGGCTTGATTTTTGAGATGATTAATCAAATGGCCTAAAGAATGGACCGGTTTTGTGGTGAGAGTTGAACACCATTCGATTAAGCCCGCTTCAATTTTTTCAACTTGGCAAAGTTTTATTGCTTGGGTTAGATTTTTGAGCATTGACGATTGAGTCTGCGATTTTTCGATTGGCTGTGTTGTCGATTTTTTCCTGCGTGGTGATGGTTTAGCCTGTTTGTTGAAATAAGCGAGCAAGGTTAACAACCATAAAACCAAAATGCCTGCTGTAGAATATTTCCAAAACATAGTTTGAGAATCATCAACGATGGTCTTGGTTTCAACCACCGGACCTATCTTTTGCGGAGGCTGTGCATTTTTAGCGGTTACTTGTGCGGGTAAAATATTAAATGTCCTCGCTTTGATGGTCGCTGTTTTTTCGATATTATTTTCTGTATCCCACCATTTCATTTGTATTTCTGGGATGGTGATCTTTCCTTCTTTTGATGGAATGACGGCTAACTTTTCGACCCGTTGACCTAAAATCCCTTTGTCGTTGACCTGACGTTCTTTTTGCGGAGTATCTGGATACCACTGCAAACCATCAACTTTAGGTAGAGTGATTTCTGGCAACTGCGATTCGCTAAGTCCTTGCGCGTATAATAACAAGGTCCAGGTCACTGGTTCGCCAACGGTTAAGTCCTTGGATAACGGCGTCCATTTATCAGCCAGCACCACTTCGCTAGCAGGTAACCAGGGGCTTGAAGCCGCACTCGGTTGCGGTTTGATTTCGAGCTCAAGGATTTTACTATTGACGCTGATAGGACGGGTGGTATTCAGAAAACGGTTTCGATTGCTTTGGCTTGGATCATTCACGTCTGCCGTAAAATTGATGGCGTCAATCTTTAACTGACCACTTTGCTGTGGAAATATGGCATAACGTCTTTCTGTGACCACATATCGGGTATTATCAATCATCTTGTCGTATTGAATATCATCGCCGAGTTTTTCGATAATACTATCGCCAGCTGTCGGCTCAGTGAGCCTTGCATAATGGGTATTGACCGCTCTAAATAGTTTTACCGTAAATAATACCTGTTGTTGAACATATACCTTTTGTTGATCCACACTCGATTCCAGAAAAATGGCTTTCTTTTGACCATTAAGATCAACTCGGTCACCGGTATCCTTAATTATCAATTCAATCGCCGTAGTTTGCTCGTTACCCACTGTTATCGGAGGTATAGTAATGCGACCGGTTTTTAGCGTGCTCATCTTTATTTTCCAACCTTTAATCACGCTACTGCGACCATTGACATAACTCATTTGTGAATATTGGCTATTAGAAATAATGGTAAATTCTTTAGGGATCAATGAGAGATCAGGTTGCTCTCCGGTATCCTCATCGACTTGTAGAGTTAATAAAAAACTTTCCCCTGCATGAATTTCTGTGCGGTCAATCGATTGAGTTAATTTTGCATATACATTAGTCGGTAAAATCGCTAGACCAATCAGCAGAGCGAATAGGATTATTTGTATTGTCGAATTTTTGAGATTCATAATTATCACCAGATTTTCTTTTCTTCTTGTTGGCGTCCACGACGTTGGTATTCTCGATACATTTTACGTCGCAATAATCCGCCCGGATCGTCAGGGATTTTTTCTAACCAATGTTCTAATGCTTGATCTTTTTCATTTTGATCCCGATCGTCTTCAGACATTTGAGCTTGTTTTTCTTCGGCCTGTTTTTCTGATTCTTCTTTAGACTGTTGTTCCGATTCCTGTTGCTCTGAATTTTCCTTTTCTTCTGAATTTTCTTCGGAATCCTGTTCGGATTGTGAGTCAGAATCTGAGTCAGAATCTGAGTCTTGCTTTTCTTTGTTTTCCTGATCTTTTTTATCTTGTTCCTGTTTTTGCTTTTCTTGCTGTTGTTTTAATAATTCTTCAACAATTTTTTTGTTAAACAAGGTATCTTCATGAGTCGGCGAATCTTTTAGGACTTGTTCATAACTCTCAAGCGCTTGTTTAAATTGTTTCGCTTTTGCTAGACTATTACCTTTGTTGTACAAAGATTCGACATCATCTTTTTTTGAAAACTGTAACGTAGCAGCGTCAAAATCACCTTTCTTATAACTGGATGCCGCTTGCCATTGATCGTTCTCAAACAATTCGGCCGCTTTGTCATATTCCTTTTGCTTAAATGCTTTACTGGCCTGTTGATCGCGGGTGTCCCATAAATCATCCCATACGTTGGCATAGGTTGGTCCACAAATAATACCGGCCAATAAAAAAAACGAAATGTTTAAGCAGTATTTCATCGTCTTACTCATATTCATAGCCGCTCCGTCATCTGGCCATCGTTTCGACGCAAAATTTTTCCAAACATTAATAATAGCACCAACCAACTTATCCAGTAGCCATCATCTATCCAGCGGCTAATTCTTTCATCAGATTGAGATGCATCTTCACTGGCATCCAAATCCAAGGCATCCAGAATAAAATCTATGTCACTTGAATTAGCGGATAGTTCAACGTATTGGCCGTTACTGCTTTTGGTGATTTCTTTTAAATTATCAGAAGCTAACTTAGGCAAAATAATATTACCGGCTGAATCTTTTAAAAATCCGTTATTATCGGGCAAGGGAATGGGCGCGCCTTGCTCGGTGCCAATGGCCAAAATGGATAGCAGATGGTTGCTGTTTGCAATTGATTGTTTAATTGAGTCAATATATTTTTTCTCGATACCGTCGGTAATCCAAACAATTTGGCCTTTGGGTTGTTTGGCATTTTCTAACAATGTAATCGCTTTGTTGATGGCTATATCAGGGCGACTGCCCAGTACCGGCATAAGGCTGGTGGATAACGTTGGAACCATCGCCGCAATAGTATTTGCATCGGAAGTGAGTGGGCTAATAATAAAGGCATCACCAGCGTAAACCACCAGTCCAATGGTTCCTTCATTATTTTTTTCCAAAAGATCCATCATTTTATGTCTGGCTCGATCGATCCTTGCGGGTTTAATATCGGTGGCATCCATCGACAGGGAAAGATCCAGTAAAATGACTCGAGAACTTTCCGTTTGAAAAACAGGTACATTTTTTTGTCTAAAGCTCGGACCGCTAATGGCAAATATGATCAGAAAAGCAATCAGCCCGGTTAGCCAAAAACTGACGTAAGACTTTTGTTTTTCACCGGACACCATTAAGAACTGAAGTAGATGAGGAGAAATTACCTTTTGCCAGGAAGATTGTCTTTTGGCAAATTGGCGTAGACCGTACAAAGCGATAAAAGTCGGAATAAGTAACCACAGCAAGTCAGGTCTGAGCAAGTGAAATTCAGAGAAATTAACGGACATGATTTTCTCCGGCTATCTGATGCCTACCATCTATACTGCTAGCTACGACTCTGCTGGCATTGGCATAATTCGATGGAATTTCTTCTTTCGATTCCTTTGATTTCTGAGAAATATTGCGCAACACGGCGCCAATCAAATTGAATATCATGGGTAACAATAACATCGTTAATGCGAGCAGTAGGGGCCAATAATATAGCTCGGTAATTGGCCGATAGATCTCCGGTTTATCTTCCACCGGCTCTAATTGATCGAGCAATGTATAGATCTTAGCCAGCTCTTCGCTGCTTTTGGCTCTGAAATATTGGCCACCGGTATGTTTAGCAACTGCTTTTAAAGTGACCTCATCCAATTCTGCAGAGGGATTAAAAGTTGTGGTGCCAAATAGTAGTGATCGTCTGGTTTGTTTGTCTGCACCCACGCCAATGGTATATATTTTTATTCCCGCATGTTTGGCCAATTTGGCGGCTTCAATGGGATCGAGCTCACCGGAGTTATTTCGTCCATCGGTTAGTAAAATTAACACTCGATTTTCTGCGGGTCTTTCGCGCAAGCGTTTGATGGATAATCCGATCCCATCGCCAATAGCCGTTCGAGATGCACCGGCTAAACCGATTGCCGTTTCATCTAACATAAACTGTACGGTTTTTAAGTCAAAAGTCAGCGGTGTTTGTAGGTAAGCTTTTTCACCGAATAATACCAGACCTAAACGGTCGCCTTCCCGTTTGCTAATAAACTCAGAAATAATCGACTTGACGACTACCAGCCGATTAGCTCGTTTGCCATGTAGTTTGAGATCTTCCTCTTCCATGCTGCCGGAAATATCGATACTTAACAATAAGTCTCGCCCGGTGGTTGGCAATTCAATCGGCTCGTCAATCCATTGGGGGCGAGCGCAACCGATTACAATCGCACTCCATGTTATAAAAGTGAAGAATTTCTGTAATAATAATCGGCTATCAGAGGATTGCTGATTTTGCTGAATACTATTCCAGTTAGAAAACATCGGCGTTCTTATCGCCGCCAATTGAGGTTGCTTAGGTTTACTCAAAAACCAGATCAATAATGGAATTGGCAGAGCCAGCAATAACCAGGGATAAAGCAATTGGATCATAAGCGTCCCCCTGATTGATATTGCAACTGCGAACCGCCCATTTGGGGTATTACCAAGCGTTTTTTTGCCGCTGTGCGAATAATTGCTTCAATACAGTTTTCACTGGACGATAATAATCGTAACCAGTCCGTCATTTCAATCTCCGGATTGGCTTGGTATGCTGCTCTACTAAATAATTGAATGTCAGCATCCGAGAAAAATTGTCTACCATGGCTGGAGTTCTTTTGCGGAGCATGTTTTGTTAGAGCATAAGCAGCCTGATCATTTAGAAAATTCAACCAGTCATATCCATTTAACGAAGCAACCGAGCTTCTGGGAAAATAAATTAGACATACGCGTTTTAATAACGCCGATAGTTTGGCAACTGAGTGAGCACTCAATTGTTCTTGCGATAACGATCTGAGCTGATTAATTTCTGCTCTGGCTGGTTTTAATAACCTGATCGCACGACGTTTTTTATAAATATGAAATAAAAAAAATGCTATTCCAATCAATAAAAGCGCTAACAATATCCACCAGCCGGGGGCGTAGGGAAATTGATCAATTTGATCCGGTAGATGAATATCTCGCAATTGATCTAACGGATTTTCTGCTGGCGCTTGCTGTGGCTGTGGAGGCACTGCAGAGGATGATGGGTTTTGTAATTGAATTGGTGGTTGAACTGGTGTTTCAACTGGGGTTTCAATCTGGGAAGGTTGCAAATTATTCATTTTACTTCCTTCGAGGTTGTGGAATTAAGCGGCGAAGCGCCTTGTTGACCGACAGATTGTTGTTGGTAGTCAGTATCGATCGAAGTGAAAACGCCTCGGTGACTTATCGCAAAATCTTTAATGCGTCGTAACTTGTCATCAAAGGCTCGGGCGTAGCTTTTTCGTAATTGCGAGCTTGCGGTATTCAATAAGCCGTCTTGTATTCCGTCGGTAATGCCGTACAGACCTGCAGGTGGGAGCTGGCTTTCGATTGGATCACTGACTAAGATGCAATGAATATCGGCATGTTGCGAAAGTTTACTTAGCTGCTTTTCACAGGCCTTATCAAATTGACTAAAATCACTTACAAGATGAATTACACTTCCTGGTTTTGCTAGGTAAATGAGTCTCTTTAAAGTCTTGCTTAAATTATTTTTTTCCTCGGCTTGTAACTGATTAGAATTAGTCCTGTTTTGAAGCTCAAGGTTAAAACAAGCGCTTAAGGTATGATTATAATTTTCAACGATCCTACTTAGCAGTCGCATGCAATTTCGTCGGTTGCCAGATGGCTTCATTTCAAAATGGGCATGTTCACCGAATAAAAGCGCACCAAAACGATCGCCGTTACTTAAAGTATTCCACATTAGCTGTGCGGCAATATGGCTGGCGATAATCGATTTAAAGACCTGTGCAGTCCCAAAAAACATATTGGGAGAATGATCAAGTACTACAAAGACTGGACGTTCTCTTTCTTCTTTAAATAACTTAGTATGAGCTTCACCGGTTCGGGCGGTGACTTTCCAGTCAATATTGCGAATATCATCGCCAATTTGGTACATTCTGACTTCATCAAAATCCATGCCCCGTCCTTTAAATCGAGAGCGAAACCCACCGACTCGATTGGTCTTCACCATAGATTCGGGCGCTAACCACTGGATCACCGGTTTAACTCGGGTTTCCAACAACTGATTTAAGGTGAGATCGATACCGGGACGAAAATCGGGGTCGTCAAAATCTACCGAAGCAGATGCAAAATGATGGGATAAATTTGACCAGTTAGCCATAATTATTTTTTAGTTTACCTGTGATCTTACGGACAGCGTGTGGATTTACGCCACAGGCGTAATAGCAATAAGCTTCTCAATAACCTGATCGCTATCAATGCCTTCTGCTTCTGCTTCATAGGTTAATATCAAACGGTGTCGCATGACATCAAATGCCATATTCTGAATATCTTCCGGGGTGACATAATCTCTTCCAGCAAGCCAGGCCGAGGCTCTTGCACAACGATCAAGCGAAATAGTCGCGCGAGGACTCGCTCCATAATCTAACCATCGGGCTAAATCCGCATCAAGTTTAGCGGGCTCCCGACTGTTGATGATCAATTGAATAATATAGGTTTGCAATTCCTCCGACATATGTATATCGAGAACTTGATCGCGGGCACTAAATAAATCTTCCTGAGTCAGGTCGATGGATTCTTGCTCGTGAAAATCTTTGTGCGCTTCTTTGCGGGTTAAAGATAATATTTTGGCTTCTGCTGCGGCATCTGGATAACCGACCTTAACATGCATTAAAAATCGATCTAGCTGAGCTTCTGGCAGCGGATAGGTACCTTCCTGCTCTATTGGATTTTGAGTCGCCATGACTAAGAACAGCTTTTCTAAATCATAGGTGTGGCTACCGACTGTAACTTGCCTTTCTGCCATGGCTTCAAGTAATGCAGATTGGACTTTAGCCGGTGCACGGTTAATTTCATCGGCGAGTACCAGATTATGGAATATTGGGCCTTTTTCGAATTTGAAAGTGCCATCTTGAGGACGGTATATTTCCGTACCAGTTAAATCCGCGGGTAATAAATCGGGAGTAAATTGAATACGATGAAAATTACCTTCGATGCCTCTTGAAAGGGCTACTATTGCGCGAGTCTTCGCCAAGCCTGGCGCGCCTTCAACAATTAAATGACCATCTGCCAAAAGAGCCACCATCAGGCGCTCAATTAATCTTTGTTGGCCAATAATATGTTGGCTTAGATTTTGTTGCAATTTAGTAAACTTTTCCTGAAGAGACATACAATCAGACCTTTTATTGTTCGAATATTGTTCTAAAATGATTATTTTTGCTAATTTTCTTATTTTGGGCTGCATTTTTACCCGATTTGCGAGTATTTTGCTAGTAGTTAGAGGGCAAACGGCGAAAAAAATTCCGCTTATTTGCAACAAAGTGTTAAAGCGGCATAAATCGAGCAGAATCTTCCTCAAAAGGGGATTGCATCTTCGTTTTATTGTCTGATAAAGCGCTTTATTAGTTTATTTGCAACAGTCCGTCAAACCTGTAAGAATCAGACTTAATGTTAACAAAGAAAAACAAAACCTGGTCGCAAAATCGTCATGAAAAAACTAAAAAATGAAGCTCAACTTGCCAAACTAGCCGTCACGATAGGTGAAAAATACGCTAAAAATAGAGGTTACAAGCAGTTTTCTGCCACAGATTCTGCGACTCAAAAAATCGAAAGTCTTTATCGATTGCTAGTTTTAGATAAGTTGGTGACGCCATTGCCGGTCGATCAGGAAAACCAGATGAATATGAAACACAAGCTTTCAATCTGGATATCAAAGCAGTTGCCTGACGATCACCCTTTACTAAAATAAGCTTTGATTAATTTAATAAAGGTTAATTTCGTTGTAACTACTCAGCATGTTTACGGGCTAATCATTCTATTTGTAGATAAATCAAAGCATGCGAGCATTTCGACCTCTCCCTAGCCTCCCCTTCCAAGGGAGGGGATCTAACCCCCCTCTCCCTCAGGGAGAGGGGTCTTTTGATTTTTGTTTTTGTCATGCTGAATAGTTACATTTCGTTCAGATTAATTTCGTTCATGTCGCTGGATTGTGACACCCCTTCATTAATTCTATCAGGCTAGTTCTTATGCGTTTTATAGCATCATTATTTAAGTTTCTAAAATTTGCTTTTATTGCCCTGGCTTTACTGGTGGTGGTTCTGATTTATCGAACATTGGATTATACGCTGAGTTTGAATTCAGTCGATAAAACACCAACATTGCCCTTAGAGTACCCATCGGCGGCTCAGCGCCTGGCAGGCGGATTAAAATATAAAACCATTTCACATCAAAAAATAGAAGATCGAGATGTCCAACCGTTTTTAAATTTTCACCAATACCTCAAAGAAACGTTTCCACTGGTTCACCAGAATTTACAACTCACTAAAATTAATGAACTTAGCTTGTTATATCTCTGGAAAAGCGGTGATAAGAAGGTAAAACCTAATTCCCAACCTAATAATAAACCGATTGTTATTATGGGGCATTTTGATGTTGTTCCGGTTGACCCTTCAACTTTGAGTGATTGGTCTTTTCCTCCTTTTGATGGTGTGGTGAATGACGGCATTATATGGGGACGTGGGGTTCTCGATGATAAGAGCGCGGTACTCGCTATTCTGGAATCGACCGAGTATCTGCTTGCGCAAGGATTTAAACCCAATCGTGATATTTACCTCTTTTTCGGCCATGATGAAGAGATCGGTGGCGAGCAAGGCGCGGCGATGGCGGCAAAATATCTGGCAGAAAAAGGAGTCCAACTAGAATATGTTCTTGATGAGGGCGGATTTGTTACGCAAGGCATGATGCCCGGTTTCGAGCTCCCACTGGCAGTGATCGGTGTGGCGGAAAAAGGTTACGTGAGCGTTAAACTCTCGGTACAATCAGAAGGTGGTCATTCTTCTGTCCCGCCGAAAAATACCAGTATCGGAATTGTTAGTCAGGCTATTGTTAATCTGGAAAATTCACCTTTTGCGCCTAGATTAGTCACCTCGACCGAGAAAATGTTAACCACCATAGGTCAGCATATGTCTTTTGGTAAACGACTGGTATTTGCTAACCTTTGGCTATTCAGACCCTTTTTGATCGATCAACTGACTCAATCAAAACTAACCAATGCTACTATTCGTACAACCATGGCTGCCACCGTCTTTAATGCTGGCGATAAAGAAAATGCCTTGCCAATAAATGCCTCTGCAATTGTAAACTTGAGATTACTTCCTGGTGATAGTGTTGAACAAGTGACCGCGCATATTAATCAAGCAATTAATGATATGCGAGTCAAAGTCGAAGTGATTCGAGGCGGAGAAGCTACTCCAATATCCAGCACTCAATCGGTATTTTACAAGCAGCTAAGCCAAATAATCGATCAGGTCTCCCCAGAGCAAGGCTTAGTGGTGGTGCCAAACTTAATGGTTGGCGGGACCGATAGTAAGCACTTCATTGACCTTGCCGAAAATGTTTATCGATTTAATGGCGTCAAAATCAATCCTGAGTCATTTTCTGGATTTCATGGCACTAACGAATATTTATCTGTGAAAGAATATCAGCGTGCTATTAATTTTTATTACCAGATATTAAAGCTTAATCAATAGAACATTGTTAAAAATAATAAATGTCACAAAGGAAAATGTAAGAGATGAAGAGTATTATCGGAAAAAATTTATTTTTGGTCAAAGAGCACCTCGGCATATTCAAGGCCGCCAATAATTACGATATTCATGATCCTGCAAATGGGGAAGTGATTATGGAATGCCGTGAACCCACCCTCGGATTTTTTACCAAATTACTTCGATTCACCGATTATAAAAGTATGACTCCATTCGACGTTCAAATTCGAACCGCCGACGGTCAACCCGTGGTACGCATTCATCGCGGTGTTTCTATTTTTCTATCGAAGGTAGTGGTGTCTGACCATAACAACGACGTTATTGGGGGATTTAAGCAAAAACTCTTTTCGATTGGAGGAAAGTTCGATGTACTGGATAAAGATGATAATCCAATCTGTAAACTAAAGGGCAAAATTCTTGGATGGAACTTTCATTTTATGGATGGTGATACCCAGTTAGCTCACGTTTCAAAAAAATGGGCGGGATTGGGGAAAGAACTATTTACCAGCGCGGATAACTACATTTTAGAGATTTCAGATGCTGTAGGAGAGGATGAAAATACTCGTAAATTGATCCTTGCGGCGGTTATGTGTATCGATATGGTTTTGAAAGAGTGATGATTTAGGTTTTGGGATTTAGGCAATAGGGTCTAAGCACTAGGCTCTAAAAGAGATAGCCAAAAGAAAATTAATCGTTGGTAAAATAAATATCAATAAAAAAAATACTGAGTTATTGTTGAAAATCTGGCCACACTTCAAGTATTGAACAACCTGAGACGACTAATAAAATGGTCGCACCGTTCCTGAACGCCCTTAGATTGGTATGCCAAATTTGCATTCTAGGGCACTGATTGCATAGCAAACTGCAAATATTCAAGCATTTTGACCCTTCTGACTCAAAATTCAAACAAACGTTTGAATTGATTTGTGAGATGCTGTAGATTACTTTTTTGTCCTATTGGAATAAATCCATGGATATCGTTAGATCAGGTTGATATTAGCGACGTATAGATGAACAAATAGACTATCCTTGTTATAGGATAAGTCAGCTGCAATGGCCAAATGCCGGGAATAATTATGAGTGAAGCAAACGACAACACAAAAATAGACAAGGCGGAAAAGCCCGGAAATAATGAACCAGCGAAGCAGGAGAAAAATGATTCCAACGAAGCTCCGGTTAAACAGAAAGCATCGCCTAAAAAGAAACCAATAGACGCAAAGAAAACTACTGCTGAAAAAAAGACATCGTCTAAAAAGAAAGAGTCAGCGCCAAAAGGAGAATCGCTACAAAAAGAAGCATCTAGCAAGAAAAAAACGCCTGCAAAGAAGAAAGCCGCAGCAACCAAGCGAAAATCTCCGCTTAAATCTAATAATGATCGGATTGCCATTGTGGCAGGATTACGTAGCCCGTTTGCTCGACAAATGACCCATTACAAAGAACAAAATGCCATCGATATGGGAAAAATGGTGGTATCAGAAATGCTTACCCGAGCTGACATCGATTTATCTTTAATCGACAGAGTGGTATTTGGTCAGGTTTTGGTCCACCCGGAAGCGCCCAATATCGCTAGAGAAATCGTATTAGGAACCGGTATGGACGTGGCGACTGACGCTTACAGTGTTTCCAGAGCCTGTGCGACCAGTTTTCAGTCGGCAGTCAGCATCGCAGAATCGCTTATGGCAGGTAGTATTGAAATTGGTGTTGCCGGTGGAGCAGACTCTTCTTCAGTAGTACCAATTGGTGTTTCCAAAAAATTAGCGGGTTTATTACTGGCGCTATCTAAAGCCAAAACTTTTGGCCAAAAAATGAAATTAATTAGCAAATTACGACCTGCCGATTTAGTGCCGGTACCTCCTTCGGTAAAAGAATATTCCACCGGTTTAACAATGGGTCAAAATGCAGAGCAAATGGCAAGAGATCACGGCATTAGCCGACAAGCTCAAGATGAATTAGCCCATCGCTCACATACTTTGGCAGCTAAAGCCTGGCAAGATGGTTTATTGGATGATGAAGTAATGACCGCCTATGTCCCGCCTTTCAAAAAGTCATTAAGCAAGGACAATACGGTCAGATTTGACTCCACTCTTGAAGGCTACGCCAAGCTCAGACCGGCTTTTGACAAAAAACATGGCACCCTGACTGCGGCAAATAGCACCGGATTAACCGATGGCGCAGCGGCATTGTTAATGATGAAGGAATCAAAAGCTAAAGAGTTAGGCTACGAGCCGCTCGGTTATATCAAAAGCTACGCATTTGCGGCAATTGGAGCGACCACCGATATGCTAATGGGACCTTCTCACGCCACTCCGATAGCTCTGGACAGAGCCGGAATTAAGTTAAGTGACCTCACTCTGGTGGATATGCATGAAGCCTTTGCGGCGCAAACTTTGTGTAATGTAAATGCTTTTGCCAGCAAACAATTTGCTAAGGAAAAATTAGGCCGGAGTCAGGCGATTGGAGAAATTGATATGGATCGTTTTAATGTGCTTGGCGGTTCTTTAGCTTACGGCCATCCATTTGCGGCAACGGGAGCCCGTATGATCACACAAACACTTCGAGAGTTGAAACGACGAGGTGGCGGATTAGGATTAACCACAGCATGTGCCGCCGGTGGGTTAGGCGCGGCGATGATTTTGGAAGCGGAATAGGGGAGAGATAATAATGACCAATAGCAAATCGAAAACACAATCTGCTTTCACGCTGGAAATTGCTAATAACGGGATCGGCTGGTTAACTATTGATGTGCCGGGCGAAACACAAAATACCGTGCGCGCTGAATTTGCAGATGAGTTTGAAGTCGTTTTTAAACAAATTGAAGAGAGTAAAAGTGTCAAGGCAATTGTCTTGATTAGCGGCAAAGCAAACGGTTTTGTTGCCGGTGCAGACATTAGCATGTTACAGAGTTTAAATACCGAAGAGTCGGTGGTTGAATTAGCTAAAATAGGCCATCAGGTTTTTAATAAAATGGAATTGTTAGACATTCCAATTATCGCGGCAATCAATGGTGCTTGTTTAGGCGCTGGATTGGAGTTGGCTTTGGCTTGTAGTTATCGGATTTGTACCGATAACCAGGCGACTAAATTAGGGTTGCCTGAAGTGCAACTTGGCGTTTTACCGGGAGGAGGCGGCACTCAGAGGTTACCTCGGTTGGTGGGTATTGCCGTATCGTTAGATCTCATGTTAACCGGTAAACAACTTAACGGAAAACGGGCTAAAAAAATTGGTCTGGTCGATGAAGTCGTGGCTTCAGCCAATTTGAAAAAAGCGGCAGAAAAAGCGGCGATTAATCTGGCTGGTCAGAGTAAAAGGGTCACTAGTCGGTTAAAACCTGAAATTAAAAGCAAATCATTTTTCTCCAGTTCAGGATTACAAAAAGTGGCGTTGGAAACAACCAGTTATGGCCGCAAAATTATTTTTGATAAAGCGCTTCAATCGGTTAACCGAAAAACTCGTGGTAATTATCCTTCTCCGGAAAAAATCATTAAATGTGTTGAAGTTGGCATGGAGCAGGGCTTTGAAGCAGGGTTGGAAATCGAAGCCAAACTATTCGCCGAATTGGTGATGTCGCCTGAAGCGGCTCAATTGATGAATATCTTTTTTGCCACCACCGAGCTAAAAAAGGATAGCGGAGTTGATGAGCCAGTTGAAACAACTAATATCGATCGAGTAGGCGTTTTAGGTGGCGGCTTAATGGGGGCAGGTATTGCTTTTGTTACAGCTGACAAAGCTAAAAAGAAAGTTAGAATAAAAGATCAAAACGAACAAGGTGTGAATCACGCGCTTAAATATTGCTGGGAAATTTATCGCAATAAAATCAAGCGAAAACATATGAGTATTAACGATGCAAGCCAGCGTTTTGCTAATATTACCGGAACGACTAACTATCAAGGTTTCAAACGTTGTGATTTGGTTATCGAAGCAGTTTTTGAAAGTTTAGATTTAAAGCAACAAATGGTTGCTGATATTGAAAAAACATGTGGTGGAAATGCAATTTTTGCATCAAACACTTCCTCAATTCCAATCACAGAGATTGCAAAAAAAGCAAAGTACCCTGAAAAAATAATTGGATTGCATTATTTTTCACCGGTAGAAAAAATGCCGCTACTTGAAATTATTATAACCGATAAAACTTCACCGCAAGTGATCGCGACCAGTGTGAAGTTTGGTAAACAACAGGGTAAGACCGTTATCGTTGTTAAAGACGGTACCGGATTTTATACCAGTCGAATATTGGCGCCTTTTGTAAATGAAGCTGGACATATGCTAAGTGAAGGGGTTGCCGTCGACCGGATCGATCGTGCGCTTAAAAATGCTGGTTTCCCTGTCGGACCTATCACATTATTGGATGAAGTAGGGATAGATGTAGGAACTAAAATTGCGCCGATTTTGGCAGATGCTTTTGGTGATCGAATGTTACCGCCACCACTGTTCGAAAAACTGGAACAGGACAATCGAAAAGGTAAAAAGAATAAACGTGGATTTTATGACTATTCAACCAACAAAGGCAAAAGAAAAGTGGACGAGACCATTTATACTTTGCTAGGTGTTCAACCGAACAATGGAATGAGTGAACAAGATATTACCGAGCGCTGTTTATTACAAATGGTTAACGAATCGGTGTTGTGTTTGCAGGAAGGCATTTTAAATTCTCCAAGAGACGGTGATATCGGCGCTATCTTCGGTTTAGGTTTTCCACCGTTTTTGGGTGGTCCGTTTCGGTATGTCGACGCTCAAGGTGTGAAAACCATCGTTGAAAAACTCAAACAGTTAGAGTCAAAATTCGGTGAGAGATTTGCACCTGCAAAAATGTTGCTCGATATGGCTGAACAAGGAAAGAGTTTTTATTGAATAGAAATTCTATCGCCTCAACATAATAACTTTAGTCGATAGATTAGAAAACTCGCTATTGTGAAAATGAAATGTCCGGAAAACAATCCAATAAAAAAGCCAGCAAAATTGCTGGCTTTTTTGTGTTCTTTCAACTAATTGGTTTTACTAATGACCTCTATTATTATGTTTAATCCAACTCTGAATAACGCCTTTGCTACAACCGTGCTTTTGGTAGCCGTGACCCAAACCAATTTTTTCGGCAATTTGTTCACAGGAGCAACCGGATGTTTGACTTGAAGTAAACGATTGGTGGCTATTGACAGAATCAAATACTGAGTCGCCGTCAATTAACGCAAAATGATTAGGTTTCAATCCTTTTGTCGGCAGTGTTTCAGGTATTGTGGTGACTGGGCACAAATCTTTATCATCAGTAACGCTATCGTTATCCGAATCTTTTTTAAGAAAAAGCACAACGCCATCGTGATCAGATGCTCTCATTGGGGTCGTCGCATCGGAAACTAAATTACTTGGTACGTCTGAATTTCCTCTAGCGAATTTAAAATCCATCACCAGATTGCTTAAA
>Ga0316205_10001255_pt1 | contig 34267 bp, 25 predicted proteins | sample 3monthpyrite_MG_FD_204941 | JGI IMG/M metagenome (GOLD analysis project Ga0316205, IMG submission 204941) | Microbial mat bacterial communities from mineral coupon in-situ incubated in ocean water Damariscotta River, Maine, United States -... | ecosystem: Environmental > Aquatic > Marine >...
GGCGCTGAAAGGCGAGGAAACGGTCAGCGAGTTGGCCAGTCGGTTTGGGGTCCACCCGACGATGATCCATCAATGGAAGCGGGCTTTGCTTGAGGGCGCGTCCGGTGTGTTTGAACGCGGCAACCGAAAGACGCCAGAGGTTGATGAGGAACAGGTCAAGGACCTTCACGCCAAGATCGGGGAGTTGGCCGTCGCCAACGATTTTTTGGCCAGAAAGCTCAAACCCTGGACCGGCAAGTGAGACGGAAGATGATTGAGCCGAACCTTCCGGGCCTGTCTGTTGGCAAACAGTGCGCCTTGTTGTCGATCTCGCGGTCGTCGTTTTACTACGAGCCCAAAGGCGAGAGCGAGATGAACCTCGATCTGATGCGGTTGATCGACAAGCAGTTCCTGGAAACCCCGTTCTATGGCGTTCGTCAGATGACTTGGCACCTTCGCAACGAAGATCATTTGGTCAACGAGAAGCGGATCAGACGTTTGATGCGGCTAATGGGTCTCATGCCGATTTATCAGAAACCCAACACCAGCAAGGCGGCGAAGGGTCACAAGATTTACCCCTACCTGCTGCGGGGCCTGCGCGTGGATCGGCCCAACCAAGTTTGGTGCGCCGACATCACCTATCTGCCGATGCGGCGCGGCTTCCTGTATCTGGTGGCAATCATGGACTGGCACACCCGCAAAGTGCTGGCGTGGCGCATCTCAAATACTTTGGAAGCAGAGTTCTGCGTTGATGCGCTGAACGAAGCCATTCATAAGTTCGGCTTGCCAGAGATCATGAATACCGATCAGGGCTCGCAGTTCACATCCTTTGCCTGGACGGATCGCCTACGGCAATCTGGTGTGCGTATCTCAATGGACGGCAAGGGCCGCTATCTCGACAACATCTTCGTCGAACGCCTTTGGCGATCCATGAAATACGAATGCGTCTATCTGCACGCTTGGGAGACCGGATCAGCAGCGAAGGCAGGCGTCAGAAAATGGGTGGAGTTCTATAACCACAAGCGCCCACATTCTGCCCTTGGCGGCAAACCACCTGCTGTGATCTACTGGCAGCTAAATGAAACAACCAACCCCGATCAGCAGGTGCAAAGAGTAGCTTAATTTACGCCAGAACATGTCCAACAATTGGGGAGTAGCTCAGTGGTGCGGGCAGCACAGTGTCCAACAATCCCACAAGACCACCGTTTTGACCTGATCAGATTACAGGCATTACAGGCAAACCCCCCAGTTCTATACTGTCAGGAAAAATTTGTTGGTTGTTTGGACAAGCATTTGACCAACCAACCAACTATTAATTGCTATAAGCTTTGAACGATCCAATTTGCCTGTAATGCCTGTAATCCAGCATCAAAATGGCTGGTGCTCGCAGGCCATTTTCTTGGACGCCTCGACCATGTCTATGAACTGTTGTGCTGGGTCCTTGATGGCGATCTGCCACTTGCGGGACTTCTTATCGACGGACCAACCGAGCTTTCGTAGCATCGGTATGACGTTCTTCATCTCGCGGCCAAACGAAGCAGCAGTGATCGGCAGGCGTTGCACTCCCAGGTCATGTTCAAGAGCGACGTTCTTTAGATCGCGCAACAAGGCCTGCGGTTCGATGAAGACTTCATCACCAGCTTTGTCCGCCGCCCAGACGTTCAAAGCAGTGTAGACAACATTGTCCATTGCGGCATCAAGCTGAGCCTCATCTTGTTGATTTTCTAGTTGCGCAACAAACCAATCATGTTCGCAGCCCATCGCGCGGGAACAGGCTTCACCAACCGCTGTGAAGGTCGACAGCCGTGTATTGCGCTGGGCATACGCTTCCACGTCTATCGCTTCGAGTTCGATCATCGTCCGGCGCACGAGGTCGATGGTGGCGAAGAACATCTTGGGTGCCGCTTCTTCAAGGCGGCGTTTGAACTCACGCTCAGAAATCTTCTTTTCAGCCTGCTTCAACTCGATATTGACCATCCGCGATATGAGGTCTGCCGCGTACTTCGTCGGGTCGATACCGTTGATGATCACCGGGCGTTTGACGTTGATGGTGAACAGATCGCCCTTGGTGTAAAGCGCCCGTGTCTCAAACCCTGTGCCGGTGCAAATCTGGCAAAGAGTGTCAGAGATAGACGTTAGCTTCGACATGTTTTCCAGTGTTAGGACGGCGTTGTGCCAAGCACGCAGCAAAAGGTCGTCGAGCTTGCCGGAATACGGCGCAGTCATCGCCAGAACAGGGTCTATCAACGTCCGCATCACCAGAGTCGCCGATGTCTTTGCGGCCCCAAACTCGCCGGTGATGTTCACAATAGGAGAAGGGGTGTCTGCGAAGAACATATCGACAGCGCACGCCATGAAGATCACGAACTGATCGTCCGTCATATTCAGCAGTGAACGTATGTCATCCAACTTGCCGCTTTCATCATACGTTAGCGGGAGTTGGTTGGAGCGACGGAACGCCACCGGGCAGTCATCTTGGCCGTCAAGGATACGAAGACCGTCGCCTGCGGAGATGCACATGACTCGGTCACCATCGTCGCACAAGTCAACGTAGATCGCTTCACCATGCTGTGCCACGCGCAACCGCACATCTTCCGTGCTGTTGTAAGACTCCGCGCGAGTCAGGTTTTGCAACGACTTGATAACTTCTGCTGTGGGAAAGATGCTCGCCTTGCGTGCCATGCGCCGAAGTAGATCACCGAATATGGTGCTTTCGACGGGCAGCACGCGGCGCTGGTTGATACGGGCGAATGCAATACCGTCGAGGTCTTGGAACACTTCGAATGAGTCAACAATGTCGTCTAAGATGTGTTGCTGACCGCCGCTCTTTGTAAACTCAATGCCGTCGGGCAAACCGCCTTTGTAACCGCCCTGCCGTGCATAGGCCCAAAAGGCATAGCCGTTCGGTTCACATGATGGCGATATTTCGTTCCACTTCTTCGAAACGTCGCCCTCGGATTTGAAGCCGTCATTTTGCTTCGAATACTGCTGAAAGAACGCCAAGCCTTGATCGCCAAACGCGCCACAAATGTGAAACGCCGCACGGACCCAGCTGGAGTAGTCGTCACCGGGAAACGCTTTGGTGTAGCATTGCAGGGCGCCGTCTACATCGATCTCTTGCGAGGTTTGAGCTTGTCCGCCTTTGGGTCCACGCTTGAGTTTTGCAAACTCGAATTTGAGTTCGCCGCCTTCTTCGAATTTCATGAATCCGCACTGCTCATCCATACCGATGGGCGTCATTACGACGCTCTTGCCCGCCAGCGGCAATGCTATCATCGCATAGTTGCCGCCCTTTGGAATGATCTCGACATAGTGGCGTTTGCCTCCGTCGCCATCAGCATGGAACATGCCTTTGCCTTTTCCATCGTCTGGCACGAACTTCTCGGAAGGCCACGGGCTATTGGCGAGCAATTTGTTCGCGGCGTCTAGGTAACCTTTCAGCGTTTCGCGTATCGAGTCGAAACGCTTGGCGTTCTCCCAAGCAACCCAGATGTGGTAACCATTTCCGCCGCCGGAGCGAACCACGAAATGCGCCACACCGATTTTGGTGAGCGCCGCGACAACATATCCAACTCGGTCGATCATAATCTGTGGTGGGCGCGATCCATCGTGATCGTCGAAGTCCAGCACACCAAAATGCGATTTCTTATCGCCCACGTGAAGGTTGATGGCGACAGGCTGGCTGCCATCAAGATGCGCCTTGATTACGTCCTCGGTGATTGGCAGCAGCGGGCTGTTCTTGTCACCCATATCTTCGCGGGCAAGATAGTATGCCTTTTTGCCACCTGCGTAAGTCAGGCGTGAGTACCCTGCGCCTGACAGGCTGGTTAGTTTGGTTATAGCTTCCATTTCGTTTTCCTTCTGATTGGAAAACGCAAAAGTCACCTTCAAACGCGGTCGAGCATCACTGACAAATGGCTTATGATGAAGCCATCAATCATTCCTTTTGGTCAAAGTCCGGTGATGCGGAGAGAGGCGCTAGTGGCGACGCTTGCGCCTCTTTACTTCACTTCGTGGGATTGCGCCCACGAGATAACGGTGTCGCGGTCATACATGATTGAACGCGGCGAGATGTGCAGGAAAGGCGGACCCTTCCGCTCCTTGCGCCATTCATACAAAATGTCCGGCGACTTGCCGAGAAACGCGGCACATTGCGCCGTGTTCATCAGCTTGGGTGTTACCACCCCGTCCAACTGTGCAGACAACGCTTTCACGTCCTCGCGCAGTGCACGTACTTCAAGTTCGAGTTGTTCCACAACGGATCTCCTTAGTGCTTCCAGTTAAGCGGATTTCCGTTGCTCCGTGGGCTTGTCTCCTACTGATGCGGGAAGCCCACGTCCCGTCCCATCAGTAACATCAATTTAGTCAGGGTGTTTGATCTGCTCAACCAGTCTTTCAGGTACTTTGTCACAATCCTTGATGATCTGTGCAGCGATCAGGTTGGCATCGGCATGGTTTGCCGACCCTTGGTTATAGACATCCTGAACGTTCTTGGGCGTATCGCCCCGCAATTCGTCGATGATGTATTCAGGAAGGCGCGCGCGTCTTGCCGCGGTCGTGTGGAGTCGCCTGCAATCATGCTGGCGCAGCAGTTTGGTTTCGCCGTCACATAATGCGTCGAGGTGATCTATGTGGCCTGTTTTCGACCGTGCCATGAACACATGCCCCTCACGATGCGGAAGGCACGTGAGCGCCTCAGCCACGATGTCTGCGATAGGGAATGTGCGGTTCATGCCATTCTTCATTTCGGTCAGCGAAATGGTCTTGGCGTCTAAGTCGATCTGATCCCATGTCAGCGAACGGGCGCTCTCTGACCGAAACCCGGTCATCAGCATGGTGAACCATGCCACTCTGTGGATGAGGTTCGGCCGGGCTATGATGAGGTCGAGAGCAGGCCAAGTGTCGTTGGGATCAAACAGAACACTGCTGGCTGGCCGATGCCGCTGCATGACTTTCAGGTCCGCCGAAACGTCAAAACAGCGGCGCAGCGTTGATGCCCGCTTGAATGCCATTCGAATGATCTGCGTGAGATGCTGTGCCGTTGATGGCGACTTTCCCTTGATGGCATCTTCCAACATCGGGAGTGTGATCTTCTCAATCGGCTTCGCGAACAAGTCCAACAAATGATAGTTGATCTGCCGCCGATACTCGTCGGTCGTTGATGTCTTGGCTCTTGATCGCTCCACATGGCTTTCAAAGGCATCCAGCAAGGTGGCGACGCCAGTTGCGGTCGCATCTGTCCCGGCAACAAGTTCGTCGATTTTTTGCTGCGCGGCCTCTAATGCGGCGTCGCCATTAGCGATCTCTGGCCAGCGCCCAACCGTGATTGAACGTGACTTACCGTTGATCCGTTTCGACATAATCCACGTCTTGGTCCGCGTTCCGACGGCCAGCCTAAGGCCCTTTAACGCGTCGCCATCATGACGATAAAACGCTGTCTCGCCGCCGCTTGGCTTGATGGCTTGTATCTTCGGTCGTGAACGTAAGTTCGCAATGTGTGGCATAATCGGGCCTCTGCAACAGTCTCTGCAAAATGTATTCCCGATGTAATACGATCCAATCCGCAAGCGCCCAACCGGTGTTTTGCAAAAAACCGCGATTTCACCTTTAAAAATAGGTGCTTACCCGATTAATTCCGATCAACGCGCTGTTGTCAGTACCGTCTTTTAATCAGTAGGTCGATGGTTCGAACCCATCACGGCTCACCATTTTATCTTAATCCAGTCAGTCAACGTCGCTGGCCTGATGGCACCCGCGTCGCTGTTTCCTTTTACCTGTGACAGCGCCGCTAGCTTGAATAGTCGTCTATCAACTCTGTCGGTTTGGCGAACTGCAACAGATCGGCCTGATCGCTGATCTTGATCTGGTTGCCCCGCACCCCCACGCCGTAGGCCTGAAGTCCCTTGAAGGCCCGGCTGAGGTTCTCGGGGGTCATGCCGAGGAATGAGGCCAGCTTTCGCTTTTCCAGGGTCAGTTCGAACTCATCCGCCCCTGCCGAATCTTTCTGCTGGCGCAGCAGATAGTTGGCAAGCCGTTCACGCGACGTGCGCAGCTTGAGATCTTTTTGTGATTTGACGACCGAGCGATAGCATTGGGCCAGCTCGGTCACAATCGCGCGGGCAAAATCGTGATCCGTTGCAAATACGTTGCGGACGTCCTGACTGGGGATCAGCGCGATGCGGCTTTTCTCGAGCGTCTTGGCAGACATCAGATAGGGGGCGTCCCTGATCGTTGCCGCCAGGATGAATGTCGAAATCGGCCGGACCGTCGCCATCGTCGTGTCGCGTCGGTTCCAATTGGCGGACAATTCGACCGACCCGGACAGGACAATGTGGAGGAAGTCACTGGGGTCGCCTTCGATGATCAGGTCTACCTGGGGTGGGAAAGTCTGCACATATGAACCGCGCATGAGGTCCTTGAAGCGTTCATCGGGCATTGCCGCAAAAAGATGGAGCCCCTTGATATCCGGGTAATCCGACTCTGGCGTGCCTACAAACATCTCAATTCCTCTGACTTTGATATTTATCAATCTTGTCATTGATAATTGTCAATATGCCATTTGACCTTTCTTCCCAAGGCTCTTGACCTTGCACCGGGCTGCACATGACAAATTTCACTAACCCATTTATTTTACTACATAAATTGGCTTTCTTTGATCTGTATCAAGACCATCCCCGATCGCTGGCATCACTCTTAGCACAAAGCGCTCAAAAATCCGAATGCGCAAATAAGACGAAGGGGACAGCTGATGGAACTACAAAACAAGGCCACAGCACTGTGGTCAAATTTCTTCAACGTGAAAATGGTGCAGATCAGAACCTTCCACATGACGTGGTTTGCGTTCTTTTCGTGCTTCTTTGCATGGTTTGGCATCGCGCCGCTGATGAGCGTTGTCCGCGATGAGCTGGGGCTGACGCCCAACCAGATCGGTTGGGCCATCATTGGTTCGGTGTCGATGACGATCTTTGCCCGTCTGTTTATCGGATGGCTGTGTGACCGGATCGGGCCACGGAAATCCTATACATGGCTTTTGCTGGTCGGCTCTTTGCCCGTGATGGGCATCGGCCTTGCGCAGAGCTTTGAGACGTTCCTGCTGTTCCGCGTTTTGATCGGCGGCATCGGGGCGTCATTCGTGATTACCCAATACCACACATCCGTGATGTTCGCGCCCAACGTGGTTGGCCAGGCGAATGCGACATCGGCGGGCTGGGGCAACCTTGGTGGCGGTGTCACACAGTTTGTCATGCCGCTCCTGTTCTCGGTCATGGTTGTAGGTTTCGGCTTTTCCGAGGCCGTGGGCTGGCGCCTGTCCATGGTTGTGGTGGGGATCATCATCTTCCTGACCGGTATCGCCTATTACTTCCTTACTCAGGACGCCCCGGACGGCAACTTTGATGACCTGCGTGCGCAGGGCAAGATGGAAGAGAAACAGAAAGTCACCGGCAACTATATGCATGCGCTCAAGGACCGTCGTGTCTGGGTTCTGTTCATCATCTATGGTGCTTCTTTCGGGGTCGAGCTGACAGTCAACAACGTCGCCGCCCTCTATTTCATGGACTACTTCGATCTGAGCCTCGTGACGGCCGGCTTCGTGGCTGCATCTTTTGGCCTGATGAACCTTTTCGCCCGCACATTGGGCGGCATCTTTGGCGACAACTTTGGCGCTCTCTGGGGGCTGCGCGGACGGTCGTTCTGGCTTTTCATCTGCCTGTTGTTTGAAGGTCTTGCGCTGATGCTGTTCAGCCAGATGAGCGTGCTGTTCCTGGCATTGCCTGCGCTGATCGTCTTTTCGCTGTTCACACAGATGGCCGAGGGGGCAACCTACTCTGTCGTGCCGTTTATCAACAAAAAGGCGCTTGGCGCCGTGGCCGGTGTGGTCGGTGCTGGCGGTAACACCGGTGCTGTTCTTGCGGGTTTCCTGTTCAAGAACGTCATCGACTGGTCGCAGGCGTTTTTCATCCTTGGCGTTGTCGTGACCTGCGCATCGTTCCTGGCCTTCTTTGTCCGGTTCTCGACCCGGCAGGAAGATGAAGAACGCGCCAATTTCGCGGCTGCCAATATCGAAACCCTGCGCCTGCGCGCCCTCAAGGCCAACGCAGCGCTCGAAGAAGGGCTGACGGCGATTGCCAAGAAGAACGGCAACCAGCCAGCCGAATGATCACTGCATAAGGCGGGCCATTCGGTGGCCCGCCCCACACCTCATCTTGGGAGAAATCAAGTGGGACAAGACTTAAGAAATTGGAACATCGAGGACGAAAGCTATTGGTCCTCCACGGGCAAGGCGATCGCCACGCGCAACCTGTGGATTTCGATCCCGTCGTTGCTTTGCGGCTTTGCCGTTTGGCTTTACTGGGGCATCATCACCGTTCAGATGCTGAACCTCGGGTTTGAGTTTGCGAAATCCGACCTGTTTACCCTGGGCGCGATTGCCGGCCTGACCGGCGCGACCCTGCGGATTCCATCGACCTTCTTCATTCGCATCGCGGGTGGGCGGAACACCATCGTCTTTACGACGGCTTTGCTGATTATCCCTGCGGTGGGGGCGGGCCTTGCCTTGCAGGACCCTGATACACCGCTTTGGTACTTCCAGGTCCTGGCGTTCTTGTCAGGCATTGGCGGTGGTAACTTTTCATCCTCCATGTCCAACATCAGCTTCTTCTATCCAAAGAAAATCCAGGGTTATGCCCTGGGCATGAACGCTGGTCTGGGCAACTTTGGTGTGACCACCATGCAGATCGTGATCCCGCTGGTGATGACATTTGGCCTGTTCGGTGGCGAAAGCCGCACCTTGGTCAACACATCCGGCACGCTGATCGGCAAGATCCCCGCCGGGACCGAGACCTACATCCAGAACGCTGGTCTGATCTGGCTGGTGTTCCTGGTTCCTCTGGTCATCCTTGGCTGGTTCGGCATGAACAACATCCGTGATGAGCATGTCTCGCCCAACATCCCGGGTCCTCTTGGGGCCTTTGCGACCATCAGCGGGATGCTCTTGGTTGGCTTCGCGACTGCGGCCTTCGGCTTGTGGTTGCTGCTGCCCGGCACAGAAGCCGGTCTGCCAACGTCGGGCATTGGCCTGTCCAAATGGCTGGTTCTGCCGATCGTGATTGCGCTGACCGTGCTGGGCCTGAAGATGATCCCCGGTGCCGTGGGCCAGAACCTGAGCCGCCAGTACCAGATCTTTGGCAACAAGCACACCTGGGCCATGACCGTGATCTACACGATGACCTTTGGTTCGTTCATCGGTTACTCGGCCGCACTCGCGCTGACGATCAAAGTGGTCTTTGGCTTCAGCCACGTCGAAGTGGACGGGGTGATGACCCATGACATGGTGAACCCCAACGGCCCGTCGGCCCTGATGTTTGCGTGGATGGGCCCATTCATCGGAGCGCTGATCCGTCCCGTTGGCGGCATGATGGCTGATAAACTGGGCGGCGCGCGCGTCACGCAGTGGATCTCCATTGCGATGGTCGCCTCTGCCCTTGGTGTGGCCTTCTTCATTCAGGCCGCTTACGCCTCTGCGACACCGGAACAGTATTTCTACCCATTCCTGGGGCTTTTCCTGATCCTGTTCGCAGCCACCGGTATCGGCAATGGATCGACCTTCCGCACCATCGCTGTGGTGTTCAACAAAGAGCAGGCTGGCCCTGCATTGGGTTGGACTGCCGCTGTGGCCGCTTATGGCGCATTCATCATCCCCAAAGTGTTCGGCGAACAGCTGAGCGCGGGGCGCCCTGAGTACGCGCTCTACGGGTTTGCCGTGTTCTATGCGGTCTGCATCGCGATCAACTGGTGGTTCTATCTGCGGCCAAACGCCTACGTTCAGAACCCCTAAACCCAACGCCTGCCTGCCCCGGCCTGCGCGCCGGGGCAGGATTACCTTCACAGGAGACAAAGACATGAGCCATCTGCTCGATAGATTGAACTTTCTTCAGTCAACGGAACTGGAACAGTTCTCTGACGGCTTTGGGAAAGTCACCCGCGAAGCCCGCGACTGGGAAGACACCTACCGCAATCGCTGGCGGCACGACAAAGTTGTCCGGTCCACCCACGGGGTGAATTGCACAGGCTCTTGCAGTTGGAAAATCTATGTCAAATCCGGGATTGTCACTTGGGAAACCCAGCAAACAGATTACCCCCGCACCCGCCCGGACCTGCCAAACCACGAACCGCGCGGCTGTGCGCGCGGCGCAAGTTATAGCTGGTATCTTTATTCCGCCAACCGCGTGAAAAACCCATTGGTTCGCGGCCGCTTGATGAAGGTCTGGCGCAAGATGCGCGAAACGATGGACCCGATCGCGGCCTGGACCAAACTGCAAGCTGATCCGATCCTGCGGGCCTCATACGTGGAAACCCGCGGCAAGGGCGGCTTTGTCCGCGCCACCTGGGACGAAGCAACCGAGATTACCGCCGCAGCCAACGCCTATACCGCCAAGACTTACGGCCCTGACCGCGTGTTTGGCTTCTCACCCATTCCTGCGATGTCGATGGTCTCTTACGCCGCAGGTTCGCGCTATCTGTCCCTGATGGGCGGCGTGTGCATGTCGTTCTATGACTGGTACTGCGACTTGCCGCCAGCATCGCCCATGACATGGGGCGAACAGACGGACGTGCCCGAAAGTGCCGATTGGTACAACTCTGGCTACTTGCTGCTCTGGGGCTCGAACGTGCCGCAGACCCGGACGCCAGACGCGCATTTCTATACCGAGGCGCGCTACAAAGGCACCAAATCCGCCGTGATCTGCCCAGACTATTCCGAGGCAGCAAAATTCGGCGATGTCTGGCTGAATGCCAAACAGGGCACCGACGCAGCCCTCGCCATGGCCTTCGGTCACGTGATCCTGCGCGAGTTCCATCTTGATCGTCAGTGCGAGTATTTCGAGGACTATACCCGCAAGTATTCCGACTTCCCGATGTTGGTGAAGCTGGACGAAAAAGACGGCAAGCTGGTTCCCGGCCGCTTCCTGCGCGCAGATGACCTTGACGGCAAGCTGGGCGAAGACAACAACCCCGAATGGAAAACTGTCGCCTACGACGAGAAGTCGGATGGCTATGTCGCACCCAATGGCTCTGTTGGTTACCGTTGGGGCGAAGACGGTGAATGGAACCTCGAAGAAAAGGCGAAAGAGGCCGAGACAAAACTCAAGATGAGTTTTGTGCTTGAAGAAGATCACGACGACGTATTGGGCGTCGATTTCCCTTACTTCGGCGGAGAGGCCTATGGCCAGTTCGCCACTGACGCCGATCACCCCGACGTTCTGACCCGCAACATCCCGGTCAAGCGCGTCAAGACCGCCGACGGCGAGATCGCCGTTGCGACCGTGTTTGACCTGTTCTGCGCCAACTATGGTCTGGATCGTGGTCTGGGCGGCGATTGGGTCACGTCGGACTATGCCGACGATATGCCCGGCACCCCCGCATGGGCCGAAAAGATCACCGGCGTACCTGCCGACAAGATCGCCCATGTCGCCCGTGAATTTGCGGATAACGCCGAGAAAACCCAAGGCAAGTCGATGATTATCATTGGTGCTGCGATGAACCACTGGTTCCACATGGACATGAACTATCGTGGTGTCATCAACATGCTGGTCATGTGTGGCTGCGTCGGGCAATCCGGCGGTGGCTGGGCGCACTATGTGGGCCAGGAAAAACTGCGCCCGCAGACGGGTTGGCAGCCGCTGGCATTCGCATTGGACTGGAACCGCCCGCCACGGCACATGAACTCCACCTCTGCATGGTATGCGCACACCGATCAGTGGCGCTATGAGACACTGAAAGCGGATGAAATCCTGTCCCCAACAGCGCCCGAAGGCGATTGGGACGTCAGCCTGATTGACTACAACATCCGGGCCGAGCGTATGGGCTGGCTCCCGTCCGCTCCTCAGTTGAAAACCAATCCGTTGGAGGTGGCCAAGGCTGCGAAGGCTGCGGGCAAGGAAATCCCCGCCTATGTGGCCGAGAACCTGAAATCCGGCGATCTGGAAATGTCCTGCGAGGACCCGGATAACCCGGCCAACTGGCCGCGCAACCTGTTTGTCTGGCGCTCGAACCTGCTGGGCTCATCCGGCAAGGGGCACGAATATTTCCTCAAGCACCTGCTGGGCACCGACCACGGCGTGATGGGCAAGGATCTGGGCGAAGACGGCGGCCAATTGCCCAAAGAGGCCAAGTGGCACGAAGACGCGCCGCGCGGCAAGCTGGACCTGTTGGTGACCATCGATTTCCGCATGTCCACCACCGCGGTCTATTCCGACATCGTTCTGCCAACCGCCAGTTGGTACGAAAAGGACGACATGAACACATCGGACATGCACCCGTTCATTCACCCGCTGCAAGCCGCCGTGGACCCGGCGTATGAAAGCAGGTCAGACTGGGACATCTTCAAATCCATCGCGAAGAAATTTCAGGAGATCGCGCCGGGCTATCTGGATAAGGAAACCGATATCGTCGCCCTGCCGATCCTGCACGACACCCCTGCGGAAATTGCGCAGGATCAGGTGAAGGATTGGAAAAAAGGCGAATGTGATCTGATCCCCGGCAAGACAGCACCGGCTTACGTGGCGGTCGAGCGGGACTACACCGCGATCTATGACCGCTTTACAGCGCTTGGCCCGTTGATGGACAAGCTGGGCAATGGTGGCAAAGGCATTAGCTGGAACACCCAGGAAGAGATCGACAACCTGTCGGCCCTGAACGGTGTGCAGCTGGATGGCGCTGCGGCCGGGCGGCCCAAGATCGAAAGCGCGATCGACGCTTGCGAAGTCATCCTGATGCTGGCCCCCGAAACCAACGGCAACGTCGCGGTGAAAGCATGGGAAGCGCTGGAAAAAGCCACAGGGCGTGAACACGCCCATCTGGCCGAAGGCGAACACCACCAGAAAATCCGCTTTCACGATATTGCCGCGCAGCCGCGCAAGATCATTTCCAGCCCCACCTGGTCGGGGATTGAGAGCGAAAAGGTCAGCTACAATGCAGGCTACACCAATGTCCACGAACTGATCCCCTGGCGCACGCTCACGGGACGTCAGCAACTTTATCAGGATCATTTGTGGATGCGGGCGTTCGGTGAGGGCTTCATGTCCTACCGTCCGCCTGTCGATCTGAAAACGATCACTGCGGATGTGCAGGATGACGGTGACAACCTTGTGCTGAACTTCATCACACCGCACCAGAAATGGGGCATCCACTCGACCTATTCTGACAACCTGCTGATGCTGACGCTGAACCGGGGCGGGCCTGTGGTCTGGATTTCGGAAGTTGACGCGAAATCAGCCGGGATCGTCGATAACGACTGGATCGAGGTCTACAACACCAACGGTGCGCTGACAGCGCGGGCGGTTGTGTCGCAGCGGATCAAAGAGGGCACGACCTTCATGTATCACGCCCAGGAAAAGATCGTGAACACGCCGGGGTCTGAAAAAACCGGGCATCGCGGTGGCATCCACAATTCTGTCACCCGTGCCGTTCTCAAACCGACCCACATGATCGGCGGCTATGCCCAGCAGTCCTACGGCTTCAACTACTACGGCACCGTCGGATCCAACCGGGATGAATTCGTGGTCGTCCGCAAGATGAAGAAAGTGGACTGGCTCGACAAAGAAGAAAGCTGGGAAGCACCTGCACAGGAGGCAGCACAATGAGAATCCGCGCACAAATCGGCATGGTGCTGAACCTTGATAAATGCATCGGGTGCCACACGTGTTCCGTCACCTGCAAGAACGTCTGGACCAGCCGGGACGGCGTTGAATACGCCTGGTTCAACAACGTGGAAACCAAGCCGGGTACTGGCTATCCGACTGACTGGGAAAACCAGGCTCGTTGGAAGGGTGGTTGGGAACGCACCAAGGCAGGCAAGCTGCAACCCAAGCAGGGCAGCAAATGGCGCATCCTGTCGAACATCTTTGCGAACCCCTCCATGCCCGAGATCGATGACTACTACGAGCCGTTTGATTTCGACTACGACCACCTGAAATCCGCACCAGAGATGGAGGCGTTCCCGACTGCGCGCCCCCGCTCCAAGATCACCGGAGAGCGGATCGAGAAGATCGAAAAGGGGCCCAACTGGGAAGAAATCCTGGGCGGCGAGTTTTCAAAACGGTCCGAGGACTACAACTTTGAAGGCATCCAGAAAGAGATCTATGGGGAATACGAGAATACATTCATGATGTATCTCCCCCGCCTTTGCGAACACTGCCTGAACCCGGCTTGTGCATCGTCCTGCCCATCCGGCGCGATATACAAGCGCGAGGAAGACGGGATCGTCCTGATTGATCAGGACAAATGCCGGGGCTGGCGGATGTGCGTGTCGGGCTGCCCCTACAAGAAGATCTACTACAACTGGGAAAGCGGCAAATCCGAGAAATGCACATTGTGCTATCCCCGGATCGAAAGCGGCAACCCAACGGTTTGTTCGGAAACCTGTGTCGGGCGCATCCGGTATCTGGGCGTCATGCTTTATGATGCTGACAAGATCGAAGAAGCGGCCAGCATGGAGGACGAACAGGACCTTTATGATGCGCAGCTTGGCGTGTTCCTTGACCCCAACGACCCCGTGGTGATCGAAACAGCCCGCGCTGATGGCATCCCCGAGGATTGGATCAAGGCCGCACAGGAAAGCCCGATCTGGAAAATGGCGATGGAGTGGAAGGTCGCCTTCCCGCTGCACCCTGAATACCGGACGCTGCCCATGGTGTGGTACATTCCCCCGCTGTCACCGATCCAGAACGCCGCCGAGGCCGGTGCGATTGGCACCAGCGAAGGAATGCCCGACGTCAAGAACCTGCGTATCCCGGTCAAATACCTGGCCAACATGCTGACCGCAGGTGACGAAGCCCCCGTGGTCTCGGCGTTGGAGCGGATGCTGGCCATGCGATCCTACATGCGGTCCAAGACCGTCGAAGGGGTCATTGACGAAGGCATCGCCGCGCGCGTCGGCCTTTCGGGTCGGATGATCGAGGACATGTACAAGATCATGGCCCTTGCCGATTATGAAGACCGCTTTGTCATCCCCACAACGCACCGCGAACAGGTCGAGGACGCCTATGACCTCAAAGGCGGCTGCGGCTTTACCGATACCAACGGCTGCGGTGGCGGCACATCAAATGGGTCGCTCTTTGGTGGCTCAAAAAGACCCCTGAAAATGCCAACGGAGGCAATGTAGTATGGACCGCACCCTGAAAGCATTCTCACTTCTGCTAAGTTACCCGACCCGCGAGCTACAGCAGGCCATGCCCGAGATCAGTGCCGTGCTGGCCTCGGACACGCGACTGACAGCAGCCGCCCGTCGGGCGTTGCGCCCGCTGGTGGAGGAGCTTGGCGGGCGCGACATTTATGACCTTGAAGAGCAGTTCGTGCTGCTTTTCGATCGATCCCGCACGCTTTCGCTGAACCTCTTTGAACATGTACACGGCGAAAGCCGTGACAGGGGCGGGGCGATGGTGTCTCTGGTCGAAACCTACCGTGAAGGTGGCTTTGACCCGGTGACATCGGAATTGCCCGATCATTTGCCGGTATTGCTGGAATTCCTGTGCACCCGCTCCCCTGTGGTGGCGCAGGAGACTTTGGCGGATGCGGCCCATATTTTCCAGGTGCTTGCCGAAAGGCTGGCGCGGCGCGAAAGCGCATATGGTGCCGTATTCGCCGCTCTTTTGCAGCTTTCCGGCACGAAGGTGAGCGCCGATGCGGTCTCTGAAATGTTGGACCAACCCGACGATGATCCGACCGATCTGGAGGCCCTCGATGAGGTTTGGGAAGAAAGCGAAGTGCTTTTCGGCCCCGACCCCAATGCAGGCTGTCCGCAAGTGCGCGACATGCTTGCGCGGATGGACACCCCGGTTAACCCCGCACCGCATCACGCGGCTGAATAGGGAGACAGCACCATGTTTGCGAATTTCGACATAAACTTCATCATCTTCGGGATCATGCCCTATGCGGCGCTGACCATCCTGGTGGTTGGTTCAATCGCCCGCTATGACCGGGATCAGTACACCTGGAAAAGCTCGTCCAGCCAGTTGTTGCGGCGCAAGCAGCTCATTTGGGGGTCCATCCTGTTTCACGTCGGCATAATCACCGTTTTCTTTGGGCATCTGGCCGGGCTGTTTACGCCGGTTTGGGTTCTGGATGCGCTGGGCATTCCCTACGCTCTCAAGCAATGGATGGCCGTTCTTATCGGCGGCCTAGCGGGGATCGCGGCTTTGATCGGCGCGACGCTTTTGATGCATCGTCGGCTGACGGATGCGCGTATCCGCGCGACCTCAAGCTGGATGGACATCACCATCATGGCGCTGATCTGGCTGCAACTGGCCATCGGCCTGCTGACGATCACACAGACACTTCAGCATATGGACGGGTCCGAAATGGTGCTCTTCATGAACTGGTCGCAAAGCATCGTCACCTTGAACATCAACGCCTGGGTCACCGTGGTTGACGTGCATTGGCTTTATAAGCTGCATATTTTCCTTGGTCTGATCATCGCGGCGCTCTTCCCGTTCTCGCGACTGGTGCATATCGTTTCCGGTTTTGCCGCAGCTTTCCGGTATCCGTTGCGTCCGGGCTATCAGATTGTGCGCTCGCGTCGTCAAAGCGCGTTGCCCAAGCGGGGCGCCAGCAAAGCAAGTTCGGCGGAGTAGAAGCCATGCATTCATCACTTTTCCCAGACCTCATCGTCAACGGAGAAACAGTGCCGCATACGGTGGTGGCGGCTGAAACCCAGAACCAGAATGCACCGGCCGGCAAGCCGGGCATCGCCTGGCGCAGGGCTGCGAACGCGGTGGCGATCCGGACCCTCTTGCTGCAAGAGGCCAGGGCCCGCGCAATGACCCCGGAACGCCAGGAAGTGGGGCCGGGCCGGTTTGAGACCGACGAGGAGGCCCAGATCAGGGGCCTTCTTGAATCGGTAGTTGATGCATCATCGCCGGACGACGATGCTATTCAGGCTGAATGGGCAAAGAACCCGGAGCGGTTTCGCGCGCCACCCTTGTGGGAGGTCTCTCACATTCTATGTGCCTGTGATCCCCGTGATGAAGACGCCAGGGACAAGGCATTGCTCCGGGCAGAGGGATTGGCTGAGATGCTGTCCAAAGACCCCAAGGCCTTTGCGGCCATCGCGGCGCGTGACAGTGACTGTGGTTCAAAATCATCGGGGGGTGCGCTGGGCCAGCTAGGCCCAGGCGACACCGTTCCAGAGTTCGAAGCGATCCTGCGCAGCCTGGATGAAGGAGAGACCACGCCCAAACCCGTGCTGACGCGCCACGGGTGGCATATCGTTCGCATGGATGCTGTCGCCCCCGGTGCGGTGCTGCCATTCGAGGCCGTGAAGCCAAAGATCGCCGAGGCCATGGAAAAGGCGTCCTGGGCGCATCAGGCCCGGTTGTTTGTAAATGAACTGGTCGCATCCGCCGATATCTCCGGCGCTGATTTCCAGCCTGTCTAGGGGGCAGACACTCGCGAATGGCACCGCAGCCGCCCCGGACACGGCGGGAAGGTTTTCACCCAAGGCAGAACCCCGCCATATCACAGGCCCGCTGAACATCTGCTGCTGACTTCGTAAAGGTATCAAAACAATGAACATCGCTTACACAATGGCACCCGATCGCGGCACAACGGACCTTCTTCTGGGTCAGTTGGCCGAAAACCTTACGGCACATGGGATCACATGCTGTGGCACGGTGCAGATCAATACGGACTGCCCGACCGGTCCCTGCGACATGGATGTGAAAGTGCTGCCTGAGGGGCCGATCTTGCGGATTTCGCAAGATCTGGGGTCAGGGTCGAAGGGGTGCCGGCTGGACCCGTCCGTCCTTGAGGAAGCCGTCGGTCTGGTGTCCCGTCAACTGACCACCGGCCCTGATATTCTGATCATCAATAAATTCGGCAAGCATGAAGCAGAGGGACGTGGGTTCCGCGAACTGATCGCAGATGCCCTTATGCGTGGCATACCGGTGATTGTCGGTGTGAACGCCCTTAACCTGCCGGCATTCGAAGCCTTTGTCGGGTCCGAGATCACGTCTATTGCGCCCTCTGGCGACGACCTTTTGATGTGGTGTCGCAACACGGTTTCGCAAATGCGGTCGGCCGCCTAGGGCTGCGACCCTTGCCAGCCGCATTGACCTTATAGGCGCGTTGCATGAAAACGGCGCAGCACCGTCGTTTTCATCAAGGGCCTCTCATGCGCACTGTCTTCATCACCGGAACGGCCGGTTTCATCGGCTTTCACCTGGCGCAGTTGTTGCTGGATGAGGGGTTTCGCGTCGTAGGCTACGACGGCATGACTGACTATTATGACGTGCAGCTGAAACGGCGGCGCCATCAGATTTTGCTGCAAAACCCGCATTTCAGTTGTACCGAAGGCTACTTGGAAGACTATGATCTGCTGTCCAGCACCTGTGATGATGCTCAGCCCGATATCATCGTTCACCTCGCCGGGCAGGCGGGAGTCAGATATTCACTGGAAAACCCGCGTTCCTATATGGAAGCCAACGTCATGGGCACGTTTAACGTGACCGAATGCGCCCGGATACATCAGGTTGACCATCTGCTCATGGCCTCGACCTCATCCGTTTATGGCGCGAATACCGACATGCCGTTTGGCGAATTGCAGCGCACCGATACACCGCTGACGATCTATGCAGCCAGCAAGCGCGCGAACGAGCATATGGGCCATGCCTATGCCCATCTTTGGCAGATCCCCACAACGATGTTCCGGTTCTTTACCGTCTATGGCCCCTGGGGTCGCCCCGATCTGGCGATGTTCAAATTTGTCAAAGCCGGGCTGAGCGGTGACAGTATTGATGTCTACAACAACGGCGAAATGGCGCGCGATTTTACTTACGTGACCGATCTGGTGCGCGGCATCCGCCTTTTGATGGACACGCCCCCTGTCGCGCCAGAGCGGCCAGAGGATATCGCGCCCGGCGACAGCCTCAGCCCTGTCGCGCCGTTTCGGGTGGTCAATATTGGCAATGGCACGAAAGTGCCCCTGATGGATTTCATCGCTGCCATCGAAGCAGCACTTGGGTTCCCCCTCAAAAAGAACTTTATGGAAATGCAAAAGGGTGACTTGCGGGAAACATTTGCAGACAACAGCCTTTTGAAGGAGTTGACCGGTTACACCCCCCAGACAAACGTACAAGAGGGTGTTGCCCGGTTTGTTTCATGGTACCGGGACTACTACGATAAATAGACGGCGGCACGGTCGGTTGACCAGGTTCTGTCAGTCAGGCGCTGGCTTTGGATGAAGTGAGAGAAGTATGAAAATTGCAATGATTGGCACCGGATACGTCGGTCTGGTTTCAGGTGTCTGCTTTTCTGACTTCGGACACGAGGTTGTTTGCGTCGATAAAAATCAGGATAAACTCGCGCTTTTACGCGCAGGAAAAACGCCGATTTTCGAACCCGGCCTTGATCGGCTGATGGCGCGAAACTTGGCGGCCAACCGGTTGTCCTTTACGGATGACCTGAAAGAAGCGACCCGCGACGCCGATACGGTTTTCATCGCGGTCGGCACCCCCAGTCGCCGCGGTGACGGTCACGCGGACCTGAGCTTTGTCTTCGGGGCCGTGAAAGAGGTCGCCGAAGTTCTGGCCAGGCCTGCGGTCGTCGTCATCAAATCCACGGTTCCTGTTGGCACCAACCAAAAGGTCGCGGATATCCTGAAAGAGGTGCGCCCCGATCTGGACTGTGACGTGGTGTCAAACCCCGAATTCCTGCGCGAGGGTGCCGCCATTGATGATTTCATGCATCCTGACCGGGTGGTCGTGGGCGTGCAATCGGAGCGCGGCAATGAGGTGATGCAAGAGGTGTATCGCCCATTGTCGCTGCGCGATTATCCTGTTTTGACCACTGACCTTGAGACCGCAGAAATGATCAAATACGCCGCCAATGCCTTTCTGGCGACCAAGGTCACCTTCATCAATGAAATCGCGATGCTCTGCGAACGCACGGGCGCTGACGTCAAGGATGTGGCCAACGGCATGGGCTTTGACAGCCGGATCGGCCCGAAATTCCTACAGGCAGGTCCGGGGTATGGCGGGTCATGTTTCCCCAAGGATACCAAGGCGCTTGCCCGGATCGGGCAAGACAACGCGACCCCATTGCAGATCGTCGAGACGGTGATCAAGGTCAATGAAGAGGTCAAACGCCTGATGATCGACAAGATCGTCGATCTCTGCGATGACAATCTTCAGAAAAAGACGATTGTTGTGTTGGGCCTGACGTTCAAGCCCGACACTGATGATATGCGCGATGCACCGGCGTTGACCGTTGTGCCCGCCTTGGTTGGTCTTGGTGCTGATGTCCGCGTGGTGGACCCGCAGGCGTTCCGCGAGGCAGAGGCAATGTTGCCAAATGTCACCTGGTTTGACGATCCTTACGAGGCCGCCCAAGGTGCCGATGCCGTTGTACTGCTGACCGAATGGAACGAGTTTCGCGCACTGGACCTGCGCGACATGGCGGGGCGCATGGCGACCCCGCGCATGGCTGACCTGCGGAATATGTACTCTTGCGATTACGCGCTTGATGCGGGGTTTGAAGCCTATGCCGGCATGGGTCGCAAATCCAAGCTGCCGTTCGATGCCTGACTGCGCAGAGGGCCATGGGACCCCCCGCGCACCAGGGTTCAGCCAACGACGTTGAAATCAGGCCCGTAAGGATAGCCGGTAATGTTTTCGTTGCCGTCTTCGGTGATGATCAGGATGTCGTGTTCACGATACCCGCCTGCACCCGGTGTCCCCTCTGGCACTGTCAACATCGGCTCCATCGAGATGACCATGCCGGGTTCCAGCACCGTGTCGATATCTTCGCGCAGTTCCAGCCCCGCTTCGCGGCCATAGTAATGCGAAAGCACCCCGAAGGAATGCCCATAACCAAACGTCCGGTATTGAAGCAGGTCGCGTTCCGCAAAAAAGACGTTGATCTTCTCGGTCACTTCGGCGCAGCTGACACCGGGCTTCAGCAGGCTCATCCCGTATTCATGGGCGGCGACATTGGCTTCCCAAACCTTCAGGCTCGCGGGATCGACGGTTTCCACGAACATCGTCCGTTCCAGCGCGGTGTAATAGCCACTGATCATCGGAAAAGTGTTCAGGCTCAGGATGTCACCTGATTGCAAAGCCCGAGACGTCACCGGGTTATGCGCGCCGTCGGTGTTGATCCCGGATTGGAACCAGACCCATGTGTCGCGATATTCGGCGTCGGGAAAGCGTTTGGCGATTTCCAATTCCATCGCGTCGCGCCCTGCCATGGCGACGTCGATTTCACGCGCGCCTGCCTTGACGGCATCCTTGATGGCATAGCCGCCCACATCGGCAACCTGCACGCACTTGCGGATCAGGGCGATTTCAGCGGCGGATTTATGCATGCGTTGGCGCATGGTCGTGGGGGCGACATCGACGGTGGCATGGGGTGACAGGAATTCATGCAGCAGGGCAGATTGTGCCAGCGTCAGGTGATCGCCCTCAAACCCGATGGTTTTGCCGCTTCCGGTCACCGACCGCACCGCGCGCCAATAATTGTTCCGCTGCCAGTCGGTGTAGGTGATGTTGTCACCATGGCTACGGCGCCACGGCTGGGCGGCATCAATCCCGGCGCTGATGGTGACGGACTCAGTGGGCGTGACGACAAGCCCGTAAGGGCGGCCAAAGGCGCAATAAAGAAAGCCAGAGTAATAGGCGATGTTGTGCATCGAGGTGAAAACGCAGGCCTCAACGCCTTCTTTTTCCATATCTGCGCGCAGTCGCGCCAAACGGTCATCATATTCCTGTGGCGCAAAGGGGAGGCTCTTTTCCCCCTGATGAAAACGGTAAAATTCCGGACGATCCATTGCGATGGCTCCTTTGTCGGCATGCCGCGCGCGCGATGGAAAGGGCGTTCCCTTCGGTCGCGCAAGCGGCAAAGTGAAGTCCCGGCGTTCAGGAAGTTTCTGTTGGGTTTGCAATAGGTGCTGGCGACGCCATCGCCGACCCATGCCGATTGATGGCCCAAAACGGGCCATCATGGCAAGCCTCTTTCAGAGGGTGGTCATCAGGCCGGTGTCAGCCCCCGCAGCCGTTCGGACCGGCGACGCAGCAGTTCAACCGTTGCCAGCAGCAAGATCGAAATCCCGACAAGAATCGTTGCCGCGGCAAGGATCGTTGGTGAAATCTGTTCGCGCAGGCCAGTGAACATTTGCCAAGGCAGGGTCTGTTGCTGGGCGGACCCGACGAACAACACGACAACAACTTCGTCAAACGAGGTGATGAAGGCAAACAGGCCGCCTGAAATCACACCGGGCAGGATCAAGGGCATCTGGACCCTGAAGAATGTACGCACCGGATCAGACCCCATGGACGATGCCGCCCGTGTCAACGACCGATCAAAGCCGACCAGCGTTGCAGTCACCGTGATGATCACGAATGGAATGCCCAGAACAGCGTGCGCCAGAATGACTTTCACGAAGCCAACGAAGGTCTGCGACAGCCCCAGATTGGCCTCAAGCCAATTGCCCAGGGGCGCGTAGAAAAAGAACATACCTGTCGCTGAAATAATCAGCGGCACGATCATGGGCGAGATCAGGACAGCCATGATCGCCTGCCGCCCCGGTACGTGGCTTTGCGACAATCCGATCGCGGCCAATGTCCCGAGTGAGACCGAAATGACGGTGGCAATCGGGGCGATGATCAGCGAATTCTTGAGCGGGACCATCCATTCGTCGGTCCCAAGGAAGTTGCGGTAATGCTTGAGGCTGTATCCTTCGGCCTGAAAATTCAGCATCTCAGGTGTGAAAGTAAAGAAATCCTCGGCGTTGAAGCTCAGCCACATCACAGGGACCAGCGGCGCTATCAGGAAAAAGAAGATCAGCCCGCAGATGAACTTGAATGAATTGTGCCACAAGGTTTGTGCCGGCGTATAGTAGATCGGTACGGTGGTCCCGTAGTCTCCGCGCGCCAGCCAATAGGCTGCCCAGCTTAGCACCGCGCCAATCAGCGCACCCGACACGGCTGTGCCGATGTTGCCAAATACAAACCCCGCCAGCGCCAGCACCCCGATGGTGGCCCAGCGCACCGCCGTTCTGCGGTCCAGGTTCGTTTCTGCGATCCAGGCAATGATACATCCCACGATGGCCCCGATCAGCGCCCCCAGCCAGGGTTGGCCCACCATATTGCCCCCGACAAAGCCGAAGATGGCCGCGAAAGCCGCCATCAATGGCATGGTAAAACGGTAAAGGTCCGGGCGGATCGCCGTTGATAGTGTCGTGCTCATGGTCTCAACCCCCCAGCTTTACGTTATCAATGCCGACAATGCGGTCGTAGAGCCAATAAAGCGCCATCACGAGTACCAGCAGGATTGTCCCCAGTGCTGCGGCAAGCCCCCAGTTCAATGACCGAGAAATATTGTAGGCGATCCTGTTGGAGATAAAGACACCATCGGTGCCGCCGACGATCTCCGGCGTGATGTAATAGCCAATCGCCAGAATGAACACGAGGATCGAACCGGCCCCGATGCCCGGTATGGACTGCGGGAAATAGACCCGCCAGAAGGCCGTCCAGTTCGTCGCCCCCAGTGACTTGGCCGCGCGCAGATAGCTGGGCGGGATAGTTTTCATCACCGAATAAAGCGGCAGGATCATGAACGGCAGCAGGATATGGGTCATTGCAATGATCGTGCCGGTCGAGTTGTTCATCAGGATCAGGCGGTTTGCGTCATCGACAAAGCCAAGCCAGACCAGAATTTCGTTGATCACGCCCTGCTGTTGCAGCAGCACTTTCCAGGCGGAAGTCCGTACCAGAAGCGATGTCCAGAACGGCAACAGGACAAGGATCATCAGCACATTTGCGGTCCGAACTGGCAAGTTGGCCAGAAGCCATGCAACCGGATACCCCAAAAGGATGCAGCTGGAGGTGATAATCAGCGACATCCAGAGGGTGCGCATGAACAGTTTGATATAGATCTGCTCGTTCTCGGGCCGCGCCTCTATCCCATTGATGGTCAGTTCGCGGTCAACAGAGTTCAGGAAATAGCCCGGCGTGTAGGTGGAGCTATAAAGTTCGATCGTCTGCCAGACATCGACGTCGCCCCAGTCCTCATCCAGCTCAATAAAGGCATCGGTAAAGCTTTGCTGGGGCAGGTCTGCCGCAGCGAGCGCCTGCAAAGCGTCGGCCCCCGGCCCCCCATAGCTGGCAATTGCAGCGGCACGCGAAGGATCGTTCAGATCCACGGCAAGGGCCGCATAGACGGCTTCCCATGGGTCTTCCTCGGCAACCACGTCTTCGCCGTCAATCACGGTCCATATCGCAAAGTCAGTATAGGCGGCGGCTGTGATGGGGAGCAGGTCAATGAAGGCCTGCGACGGCGAAAAGCCAAGGTCGCCCTGCATGCTATCGCCGGTCAGATCTTCCCAACGGGCACGACGTTCGGCCACGAGGGCCTCTCCACCGGTGCCGTTGATCATTTCAAACCAGAAGGCACCTTCTTCAAAACGTGCATCGACCTCTTCGATAGCGTCCTGAGAGACTTCACCGATATCATCCATTGACCGGCCCGATGTGCGAAACAGTGATGCAAGCCCGGTGTTTTCATAGTTCAGGCGGGTGCCCAGCTTGGTGTGTTCCTTGGCCTCGGCGGCGTTGAACATGTCAAAGAACATGTTTTGATAGACGTTTTCGGGTGGAATTTCGCCCGTTTGGCTATCCCATGCGGCCAGCGCGGGGACAGTGCCGGGCAGCGTTGTAGACACAATATCGTTCTCGACCGAGCGGACCAGCATGGACACGATCGGGATCACGAATGTCAGCAGAACAAACAGCAAAAGCGGGGCGATCAGCGCCAGCGCACGCAGTTTCTGGCGTCGCAGGGCACGCCGCAGGCTTTCCCTCAGCGGCCTGCCGTCAGCGGCAAGCATTGGCCCGGAACCGGTCGTGTCACTCATGTCGTCCCCAATCATGCATCACGCATCTTTGCTCTGGAATTCGGTTGGGTGAAAAGGGGCGTCACCGCCCCTTTTCCGTTGTCACTTATTGTGCCAGCCACGCCTGGAACTTGGCGTCGATATCATCGCGGTAATCCGCCCAGAACTCGAAGTTGTACAGGAACGTGTTCGTGGCGTTTGCCGGGTCGGTTGGCATATGCGGCGCCATGTCGATACCCAGTGTGGCATGCTTGCCAACAAGCGGTGCCGACGACTGACGTGCAGGACCGTAAGAGATGTATTTGGCCTGATCGGCAAGACGCTGTGTGTCTGTCGCAAACTTCACAAAGTCCAACGCACGGGCCAGACGCTCATCCGAAAGACCCTCAGGAATGATCCAGCCGTCAAGGTCATAGACCTGCGCGTCCCACATCATGCCGATTGGTTGACCCTGCTCTTCGATCGCAGCGAACAGACGACCGTTGTAGGTCGAACCCATGAAGACCTCGCCGTCGGCCAGCAACTGCGGCGTATCCGCACCGGCAGACCACCAGATCACGCTGTCGCGGATCGTTTCAAGTTTGGCAAGCGCCTGTTCCTGGCCCTCATCGGTGGCAAGAACGTCATAGACGTCTTCCTTTGCAACGCCGTCACACAGCAACGCCCACTCAACATTGTTGATCGGACGCTTTTCGAGCGCGCGCATCCCTGGGTATGTTGCCAGATCGAACACATCGCAGATGTCGTTTGGTGCCTCGGTCCCGGCTGGCACCAGGTCTGTGCGGTAGCCGAACGTCGTCGAATAAACGATCTGTGGGACAAAGCAGTCGCCAACAAGCAGATCGCCGAAGTCGTCCTCGGCAGAGGTGCCATCTGGTGCCGCTGCGAGCATTTCATCCGGGTCGATTTCCATCGCCAGGCCTTCGTCACACAGGCGCAGCGCGTCTGCCGCGACCACATCAACGACATCCCAGGTGATTGACCCGGCTTCGTTCATGGCGCGCAGCTTGGCTACCGCTTCGTTGGAGCTTTCGTCCCAGGTCACGGTCACGCCGGAGTTCATCGCGACATAGGGGTCAGCGTAGGCGTTGATCTGGGATTGCTGATAAGCACCCCCCCAGCTGACAAGCGTCATGTCCGACGCCATGTTGCCATCGGCGACAGCAGATCCGGCGGACAGGCCCAAGGCCATTGCCGCCAGAATTGAATTCTTGAATCTCATTTTATTCTCCCATTGCTGCCTGGTTTTCGGATATTTTTGGCGGCGCGCACCAGGCTTGGCACCACCATTTTGACAATGCTTCAGGCCGCCTTAAGCGTCCAAAGCACGGCAATCTTCTGGCAACCAACCGATTTCGATATGTTCGCCAGGGCGAAGTCTTGGCTGATCGGGTGCATTTCGTGTCTTGACGATGAACTCTTCGGAGTCGGCAACACGCAGGCGGGTCCTGAAGATGTCGCCCATATAGATGAACTCCAGTACCTCGGCTTTCAGCGTATGTGCATCTTCGGACAATCGCTCTTTGTTGGTTTCCACCCGTTCTGGCCGGATTGATACGGTGGTGCGTTCGCCAACCTTCGTGACATTGACGGGCTTGGCGTCAATCTCTTCGCCGCTGTCCAGCCGCACGAGGCATTTGTCATTTTCTATCTGCGTGACGACGCCGCTGAGTGTGTTGTTTTCACCGATAAACTGCGCCACGAAACTGTTTTTCGGCTCTTCGTAAAGCTCATCCGGCGGGGCAAGTTGCTGGATGCGTCCGTCATCGAACACGGCCACACGGTCGGACATGGTTAACGCCTCGGTCTGGTCGTGGGTCACGTAAACGGTGGTGATGCCCAGGTTGTGGGCCAGATCGGTGATCTCGAACTGCATTTTTTCGCGCAACTGCTTGTCCAAAGCACCCAGCGGTTCGTCCATCAGCACCAGTTCCGGTTCAAACACCAGCGCACGCGCCAATGCGACGCGCTGTTGCTGACCACCAGAAAGCTGTGCCGGGCGTCGATTCGCAAAATCGCCCATCTCAACCATATCCAGCGCGCGTTTGACCTTTTCCTCGCGCTCGGATTTCCCCATCTTGCGCACCTCCAGCGGAAACGCGAGGTTTTCGCCAATGGTCATATGCGGGAACAGGGCGTAGTTCTGGAACACCATGCCGATGCCGCGTTTGTGCGGGGGAATATCGTTGATGGATTTGCCATCAAGGCGGATATCGCCATGGGTTGCGGTTTCAAACCCGGCCAGCATCATCAGGCAAGTCGTCTTGCCGGATCCCGACGGCCCGAGCATCGTCAGAAACTCGCCCTTTGGCATTTGCAGGTTTAGATCTTTGACGACGAGGATTTCACCATCATAGCTTTTCTGGACTCTTTCGAATTCAACGAAAGAGCCGTTTGCTTGTGTCTCAGCCAAAACTGGCTCCCTATTGTTCGTTTCGCAGAGTTAGCCCTGCGTTGCGCGGATTGTAACATGCAAGCCTGCCTGATTTGCAAGCAGATTCCCTGAATTGACCAAAAAGCCAGCCGTCAAATCCAGGTCAGAGCCATGGGACGTCCACAATTAGGGCAGTGGTCCCGGTCGTCTGCCAGGAATTATCGCGTTTTATTCAGGATGTGCATTTGCAGGATTTATCAGGATAGCCTGTGACGCAGGCAGACCAAAGGATGTCGTGGCGCGATGACACGGCCCGCGTTTGCGGTGTAGACTAAGGCAGCTTCGGTAAGGTCAAGACAAGTAGGAGCAACATACTGACGCATCCCAACCCCGCCTTCTCAGCTGCTGAATACGCCCGTCGGCTTGCCAAGACCCGCGCGGCCATGGCGGCCGCCCGCCTTGATGTCCTGTTTGTCGAGGACCCATCCAACATGGCGTGGCTGACAGGATATGATGGTTGGTCGTTCTATGTGCATCAGGGCGTTCTGGTTTTTCATGACGCGGACCCGATCTGGTGGGGGCGCAGACAGGATGCCAATGGCGCATTGCGCACCGTCTGGATGCCGGACGATCGGATTTTCGGCTATGCCGATCACTTTGTGCAATCCACCGTGCGTCACCCGATGCAGGATCTGGCGGGTATCCTCAAAGACCTGGGCCACGAGAAGGCGCGTGTCGGGGTTGAAATGGATAACTACTATTTCTCGGCCAAGGCCTATACCACGCTGCTGGCTGAATTGCCGGACGCCCAGATTTCGGATGCCACTGCGCTGGTCAACTGGCAGCGGGCGATCAAATCAGGCGAAGAGATTGCCTTTATGCGCAAGGCTGCCCGCATTGCCGAAAAGGTCATGGATGGCGTGATCGAACGGGTCACGCCGGGGATGCGAAAGAACGAACTGGTCGCGGACATCTATGGCGATGTGATCCGGGGTGTGGGCGATGATTGGGGGGACTATCCCGCAATTGTGCCTTTGCTGCCTTCGGGCACCGATGCCGCCGCCCCCCATCTGACATGGGACGGTCAGCCTTTCCAACGCGGGCAAGGCACGTTCTTTGAACTGGCCGGGTGTTACCGCCGCTATCATATTCCGTTTTGCCGCTCGGTCTTTTTCGGAACGCCGCCTGATTTCCTCAGGCGGGCCGAGGCGGCGCTTGTTGAGGGGCTGGAAGCAGGATTGGATGTGGCGCGCGCTGGCAATCGTGCGCAGGATATCGCAACCGCCCTTGCCGCCCCTCTGGAGCGGGCCGGGATCGAGCGCGGTGCAAGATGCGGCTATGCCATTGGCCTCAGTTATCCGCCTGACTGGGGCGAGCGCACGGTTTCACTGCGCGAAGAGGACGAAACCCCGCTGGAACCGGGAATGACCTTTCACTTCATGCCGGGCCTGTGGATGGATGACTGGGGGCTTGAGATCACAGAATCGATCCTGATTACCGAAAATGGCCCTGCGGAATGTTTCTGTGACAGGCCGCGTCAGATGTATCTTAAGGACTAGGCGCATGTCTGATTTACACCCGCCTCCAAGCGATACCACCGCGCGCGCGATCCGCATCTTGCAGCAATTGATCGCCTTTCCCACGGTTTCCACCGACAGCAATCTGGACATGATGGACTGGATTGCTTCGCATCTGGAGGGCCTTGGCGCGCGCGTGTTCCGGGATCACGACAAGACCCGGACCAAGGCAAACCTCTTTGCGACCTTGGGGCCCGAGGACGGGGGCGGCATTCTGTTGTCCGGGCACTCTGATGTGGTTCCCGTGACGGATCAGGATTGGGCCACCGACCCTTTCGAGATGATCGAGAATGACGGGCGGCTCTTTGGCCGTGGAACTTGCGACATGAAAGGCTTTATCGCCGCCACGCTGGCGATTGCCGAAGCTGTCGATCCGGAAAAGCTGACACGCCCACTGCATTTTGCCTTCACCTATGACGAAGAAACCGGATGCCTGGGCGCGCAGTCCCTTGTCGGGGTGATGCGCAAGTTGCGGATCGTGCCGGACATCACAATCATCGGTGAGCCGACCGAGATGCGGGTGATCGAAGGGCATAAGGGCTGCTGTGAATACACCACCCACTTCAGCGGGCTGGAAGGCCACAGTTCTGCCCCGGATCTTGGTGTGAATGCCGCAGAATATGCCGTGCGCTATGTTACCCGCCTGATGGAGTTGCGGCAGGACCTGATCGCGCGCGCGCCCGCCGACAGCAGGTTTGACCCGCCGTGGACGACAATCAACATTGGCCGCATTTCTGGCGGCGTTGCGCATAATGTGATCGCCGGCAAAGCCGAAGTGAATTGGGAAATGCGCCCGGTCCAGACCGGCGACGCGGATTTCGTCAAAGGCAGCATGGCGCGTTTTTGCGCCGAGACCCTCTTGCCCGCGATGCAGGCCGTCAGCCCGGATGCAGGCATCTCACTGGCCGTCATCGCAGAGGTCGCTGAACTGGCCCCCATGCCCGTGAATGCCGCCCGCGAGCTGATGATGGAACTGACCGGCGCCAATGGGGCAGATGTCGTGGCCTTCGGGACCGAAGGCGGCCTGTTTCAGGCGTTGGGCAGTCATGTTGTTGTCTGCGGACCCGGCTCCATCCAGCAGGCGCACAAGCCGGATGAATACCTTGAGATTGACCAGCTCGGGGCCTGCCTGACGATGTTGTCGCGTCTGGTCAGCTACATTTCGGATTGAACAGGTTCTACCGCCCGTGACTGCGGTCATAGGCGTTGGGCGCAGGCGGAATGAATGGCTCATCACTTGCGAAGACGTCGATGACCAGCGGATGGCACGCCGCCTTGTCCGAGGTATGTTCATCCCCGCAATCCCCGCCGGGGCAGGCAGAAAGGCCGACAATCAGGTCGATCTCGGCAAAGAACTCCAGATAATCGCCAGCGCGCACTGGACTGGCCTTCATGAAGTATTGATGCGTATCGGCGGTAAACCCGGTACACATAAAGACGTTCAGCACATCATGGACAAAGGGTTCAGCCTCAGTCAGGGGCACCTGCATATGATCTGCCAGCGCCCGCGTCAGGTTCGAGTGGCAGCAATAGTGATAATCCGCCCCGGACAACAGCCGCCCCGTATAGGGATCACAGCGCGTCCCGATCACATCATGCACCGACCCGCCGTCACCATCCCAACCGTACCAATCCAGCGTATCCTGGGTGATCGTGGCTATCGGGCGCATGTTCGGGAACCGTGACCAAAGCCTGTCGCCGGTTGACAGATGTGTGCCATGCAGGGCGCGTGTCTTGCCGGAATAGAAATGCTCGGTCAGGTCCGTGGCGGACCACAGATTAAGATCGCCGACCTGCGGCCCCTCCGGGCAGGTGATCCGAAAAAAGCCACCGGCGGGGACATTGACGCAACGCGCATCGCGTGGCGGAACCGTGCATGTCGCCTGATGGATGGCGCCCTTGCGCCTCTTGCGTATTCCATCAAGGTCGGGCGGCGCCAGAGCATCGGTTGGATAGCAGATCACCGGAGGCTTGTTTCGCCGTACTTCGGCATCGCCGGGGGGCGCAAAGGTGGGCTGATCTGGTTTCATGGGGCTCTCATCGGGCTGGGTCTGGCGAATGGTCGCACCGTAACGCCCGAAAGCAGCCAAAGACCAGCCCGTCGCGTTTCTTTGCAGACAGAAGGGCAAACCAGAGCTAGCGTCGCGGGGGCAATACCAATGACAAGACAGGGGCCCCATGGCAGAGATTTTCAAGAACCCAGTGCGCGGACATGGCCTGCAAGACCCAAAACCGGAAGATGCATTTGACACAGATGCCGTCACCCGACTGTTGGACCAATGCCCGGCCCATGCGGTGACACCGCTGGTGGAAAGCGCCGCGATTGCTCGCGATATCGGCGCCGCGCGGGTCGTGCTGAAAGACGAAAGCGCGCGGATGGGCCTGGGCAGTTTCAAGGCTCTTGGCGCGGCCTATGTGATTGCCCGCGACGCAGCCGATGTGGTGCGCGACACCGGGGTAGAGTGGTCAAAGGCGCTGCACGGGCGCGGCTATGTGGCGGCCAGTGCGGGCAACCATGGGCTGTCTCTTGCTGCGGGCGCCGCGATTTTCGGCGCGAAATCAGTGATTTACCTGGCGGATACGGTGCCGGAAAGCTTTGCCGACAGGCTGCGCGCCAAGGGGGCGAAAGTCGTGCGCGCCGGGGCAAATTATGAGGAAAGCATGGAGGCGGCATCGGTCGCGGCAAATGGGGGCGACTTGCAGCTTCTCTCGGACGGTTCCTGGCCCGGATACACCAGATTGCCGTTTCACGTCATGGAAGGTTACACCCAAATGGGCCGGGAAATCGCACAGCAGTATGACGGGGTGCCAACGCATGTGTTTCTGCAAGCCGGCGTTGGTGGACTGGCAGCCGCCCTTGCCGAAAGCCTGCGTTCCGCCTGGGGCGACGGGCCGCGCATGATTGTGGTAGAGCCCGAGGCGGCGCCCGCGCTGATTGAAAGTATCCAGGCCGGGAAACTGGTCACGACCGAAGGGCCGGTGTCCCGCATGGGCCGTCTTGACTGCAAAACGCCCTCCATGCTGGCGCTGGCAGTGTTGGCGCGGGATGCTGATTATTTTGCGACCGTGACTGAAGAAGAGGCCGATGCCGCCGTCACATTCATGGCAAGGCAGGGCATAGCGACGACACCTTCAGGCGCAGCAGGTGTCGCTGCCGCGCGCGCGGGCATTGGCAACATAAACGCATCCTCCAAAGTTCTCTGCATCGTGAGCGAAGGACCCGTGGCATGAGGTATCTCTCGCCATGGCCTATGGCGAGGCTGTGCCGCCTCTGGAGATTGATGAACCACCACCAGAAATGCGACACTTACGCAGGCTGAGATTTTCCGCCTGCTGGAAGGAGCGTCAGGCGTGTTCGGGCGTGGCAGCCGACAGGTGCCTGAAGTCGGCGAAGAGCAGGTAAAAGACCTGCATGCCAAAGTTGGGGAGTTGCTCAGTTTTTGCTGATTCCGGGAAAACTGGTGCCGCTGATAGGACTCGAACCTACGACCCCATCATTACGAATTTTGAGGTCCAAGTGTTGGACGAGACCGGAATAAGCCGCCTAGAGTCTTACAACTCATTATGTTTGCTTAGCTATTTCTGGCCTTAATCTTGGACAACGTCTCACAATGCAAGAGAAAGTCTGACGTACATCCCCTACTAATCCCTCACTAATGAACCCACCCCATCAACGGCTTTCAGGATTCCAAACCAGTAGTGCGGGCCCGGTTCGCCGCCTCTCTCAAGCCAACTTCGATGCCATGCATGGATGAGCGACCGCAGATGCAAAAGAGCGGTCGTTAAAACGGCCTGCAACAAAAGCCGGCTCTGAGCCGATCCACATTATGGGTTGAATGGAAAACGAACGTCTTGGCGGGCCGCCACCTGCCCAGCAAGAGCGAGAAGCAGAGACCTTACCAATATCCCATCCCGGCCAAGACATCGGGACTGGTGGCCAGCATCATATGAACCATAGTAGCGGCGAATAGCTTTGAATGCCCAGAAAATGACTGCCACTTCCCTCAACGCGCCTGGCCATAGCAATTGGGTACTTCTTTTCTTCCTGAGTTTCGTTTGGGGCGGGGCATTTATGGCGATGTCCATGGCGTTAGATGGGTATGGCCCTTTTACCGTAGCCGCAGGTCGCATCAGTATCGGTGCGTTGGCGTTGCTATCTGTTGTTGCAGTCACACGTCCCCGCGATCTGTTGATCCGAGATCCAAAGACGCTGTTATTCATGCAGATGTTAGGCATTATGAGTTTTGCGATGCCATTCAGCCTTCTGGCTTGGGGGTTGCAACATGTCCCTTCAGCCTTCGCTGGTATCGCAATGGGCTCGTCCCCAGTCTTTGTGTTGGTCCGTGCGTATCTTTTTGTACCCGACGAACAAATTGGCCCGCGCCGCATCATTGGCGTCATATTTGGTTTTGTGGGGCTTGTGGTTCTGATCCTGCCAGGGATCACGACGAATGGCGACGAAACTGGGTCTATTGCAGCAAGGGTCGCATGCGTGGCGGCCTCACTGTGCTATTCTATCGGGGCCATTCTCATCCGCCGTGCGCCCTCGATCCCGCCCCTCGTATTCACGGCCGGTATGTTGGCGGCCGGATCAGTCATCCTCACGCCGCTCGCTCTTTTACTTGATGGCGTGCCAGAGATCAGCGGTGAGCGAGCGACTTGGGCGATAGTTTATGCCGGACTGATACCGACTGGATTGGCTTTCCTATTGCGCGTGGTGCTGATCCAATCAGCGGGACCTATTTTCATGAGCCTCGTAGCCTACATCGTGCCGATCTGGGCGGTCATACTTGGCGTCGTCCTACTGAATGAAACGCTAACAATAAACACCTATATTGGCGCGGTGATCATTCTATCGGGCGTTGGTTTGACACAGTCGAGGTTACTCAAGAAGTGCTAAGCAGCAGTTGCGCCAGCAACGTCAGTCGAATTCAAGGAGTCTTGCCGCTGTCAACTGCAAGCCACCAAAAACCGAGGTTGGTGTAATCGCATCGAAAGGTCACTTCCCGACTCATAGCAGACGCTAGTTCCATTCGCAGCAAATGGTGGCTCCGAACCCCAAACCGGTCGTTGTGGTTTCTCGCTGCGCGCGCTCGCAGCATGAGATATGCCGCATCAGCGAATGACTTGATGCCCAAGCGTAGCAGAAGGACCGGGCATTTATACGGACCGCAGTGTCAGTGATACTCAGAAAAGGTCCTCAACTTCGCCACCGGAAAGTCGCAAGCAGATTACGTTAAGTATCCAAGCTTCAGCGCAGTGCTGATGTCTGGGTTTGGAGTGCGAAGTGCAGGGCAAATGATACCAAGAGTCGAACTTACCGCAGTCACCCAGTGTCCGTCGTCAGGGATTTTGGCACAGATGGCTGCGTGAACTAAGAGAGGGCCTGGCTCATCTGGTTCGTTTGATTATGCGGCGGATTTGCGATGAAGCAAGCGTCGCGTTTCGATGGTCTGT
>Ga0316205_10001257_pt1 | contig 34200 bp, 36 predicted proteins | sample 3monthpyrite_MG_FD_204941 | JGI IMG/M metagenome (GOLD analysis project Ga0316205, IMG submission 204941) | Microbial mat bacterial communities from mineral coupon in-situ incubated in ocean water Damariscotta River, Maine, United States -... | ecosystem: Environmental > Aquatic > Marine >...
AACATCTGTATCTTCAATAACATCATGCAAAATCGCGGCAATAATGGTTTCGCAATTTAATCGCATGTCGGAGAGAATTCTGGCCACCGCCAGCGGATGACAAATATAGGGTTCACCGGAACGACGCATTTGCCCCTCATGAGCGGTAGCCCCGAAACGATAGGCCTGATAAACCTTATCTATCTGCTGTTCGTCAAGATAGGCTGAAAGTGCATTAGACAAATCCAGAGCAAGCGCATCTGGTCCTGACTCTACAGTCAGGCTGGGTAGTGTCGAATGTATCTGATCAGAATTGCTCATGGGCACCGCGCGTTTGGTATAAATCATCAACGTGGATATAACGCTCACGTTGCTTTTACAACAATATATCACGCTCAGTGAAAAAAAATCATGCGTACTAAATATCTAACTCGATATTAAAACTAAACTACGCAACAGAAAAACTGCTTGGAGAATAGCCGTTTAAGCAAGGTAAATTGCCACCTAACAGACGACGACTATAGAAATGACTAAGCCCGACTTAAACCCAGTATAAATCTGGTTTAAATCGGGCTTAGCTTTAAATATGGCTGATACTTTTACACTCAAAAAACTGAGCATAAAAAATATTATGACTGTTCTGGCGGCAACTCGTCTTCAGCTACGATTGTCTCGCCAGCATGTTCTTGGGCAGTAATTTCGTCCATCACCTTGGCATTGACCGTGCCTTCTGCGATTTCACGTAACGCCATAACAGTAGGCTTATCATTTTCCCAGGGAAGGCTTGCGTCTTTACCGTTTGCAAGTTGTCGCGCCCGTTTGCTGGCCAGTAACACCAGATTAAAACGATTATCAACATTTTCGAGGCAATCCTCGACTGTAACTCGTGCCATTAGAAACCCCTTAACTGTTTTCACAATACCGGAAAAATGTCCGGCGACAATAAAGCCGACCATTATACTACAAATTCACCCATATATCGCAACACAGCCGTATACGACTCAATTTAACAGATTCTGCAATAAATCTTGCTGCCGAATCGACTGAATCCGCTGCTCCTGTCTGGCAGCAATAATAATCGACTGCAATTCTGCTGCCGCAGTAGAAAAGTCATCATTGACGATCAAATAATCGTACTCGTGATAATGGCTCATTTCACTGACCGCATCCCGCATACGCCGCTGAATCTGTTCAGCGCTGTCCTGCTGACGATCTGTCAGACGTTGCTCAAGCACCTCCAGCGAAGGCGGCAGTATGAAAATACTGATCGCAGCCGGCATTTTCTCTCTCACCAATTGCGCGCCCTGCCAATCAATTTCAAGAATGACATCCATGCCCTGCTTTAATTGCGTCAACACGGCAGATTTTGATGTACCGTAAAAATTACCGAAGACACTGGCATGCTCAAGAAAATCACCCTGCTCAATCATCGCTTTAAACTGGGCGATGTCGGTAAAAAAATAATCGCTGCCGTCCTTTTCACCCGGTCGAATCGCACGGGTCGTATTTGAAATAGACACTCTAAGGTTAGGCAATGCTTCAAACAAAGCACCCACCAAACTGGTTTTACCGGCACCAGAGGGCGCTGAAACAATATACAGATGACCTGCTGGCGTTTGATTTTGTTTATTAGCCAAAACTCTAAACCGCTCTACTCAACATTTTGAATTTGCTCACGCATCTGCTCAACCAGCACCTTCATGTCCACGGATGCACGCGTGGTGACTGCACTAATGGATTTTGCGCCCAGCGTATTCACCTCACGATTAAATTCTTGCATCAAAAAGTCCAGACGACGACCCACCGGCTCATCCAGCGTCAACACCCGCCGCATTTCCTCGATATGCACATCGAGCCGATCCAATTCTTCTTCAACATCGATCTTCTGCGCCAAAAATACCATTTCCTGTTCTAGCCGGTTTTGATCCAACTCAGCTTTATATTCTTCCAGTCGTGCCATCAGCTTGCTACGAGAATCCTGAAGAATCCCCGGCAAGCCGTCACGCACAACGGATAATTGCTGCTGCACCGCATCATTACGCTGCATCAACATGCCATTGATTTTCTCACCTTCACGCAGGCGGCTTTCCAGTAATTCAGCTATGGTCTGCTCTAACAAAGCAAGAATATCCGTACGCAGCCGCTCCATATCCAACTGAGGTGGCTGCATAACACCCGACCAACGCAAAATCTCAACAGGATTAATTCGCCCCGGATTGTCCATTTCTCGCTCTATTTCCGTACAGGCTTTTAAAACGGACGTCACTAGTTCTGTATTTAGATTTATTTCAGCGTCCTGCGCCACGTTCGGTTTATAGCGCAATGTCGCGTCTACTTTGCCACGCTTAACACCCATTGCGAGACATTCACGCACACCTGGCTCGATCACTCGCAGCTCATCTGGCAAGCGAATCGAGAATTCAGCGTAACGGTGGTTCACCGTGCGCAGCTCCCAGCTCAACGCGCCCAGCTCAGTATCCAGCTGCTTGCGCGCGAATGCCGTCATACTTTTAATCATTGCGGTTCCAGCTATTCTATATTGTATGTAAGTCAACAGACCATACCTTAACAGTTAAGCCTGAAGTTAAACAGACATAAGCAAAAAGTGCTACGGCGACAGACTTTCCGGTTATAATTCAGCCTTTTTAGAATTTAGAATAAGGAATTACTATGCGTCCCAGCGGCCGAGCTCTCGACAGTCTCCGAGAAATTAAACTGACACGAAATTTCACCAAACACGCAGAGGGCTCCGTTTTAGTCGAATTCGGCGATACACAGGTGCTCTGTACTGCAAGCGTCGAAAACAAAGTCCCACGATTCCTCAAAGGCAAAGGACAGGGCTGGGTCACCGCCGAATATGGCATGCTGCCGCGTTCGACCGGATCCCGCATGGGGCGTGAAGCCGCGCGTGGCAAGCAAAGTGGGCGCACTCAGGAAATTCAACGTCTGATCGGCCGCTCGCTACGCGCCGCTATCGACCTTGAGGCGCTCGGTGAGAACACCATCACTATCGATTGCGATGTATTGCAGGCAGACGGCGGTACTCGCACGGCTTCGATCACCGGCGGTTATGTGGCACTGGCTGACGCCATCAACCACTTGCTGGCGAAAAAAATCATTCGCAAAAATCCATTACACGGCTACATCGCCTCTGTTTCAGTCGGCATTTACAAAGGTAGCCCGATTCTCGATCTGGATTATGCCGAAGACTCCAACGCCGAAACCGATATGAACGTGGTCATGAATGACGCCGAGGCTTTTATTGAAGTACAAGGCACCGCCGAGGGCCACGCTTTTCGCATGGATGAATTGCAGGCCATGCTCGACTTGGCTCGCAGAGGCATCTCTGAGCTGATTGAACAACAAAAAGCAATCCTCGAACAATAGATTTAGAGGCCGAGTAACGCAATGAAACGCATCGTACTGGCCACCGGCAATCACGGCAAAGTCACTGAGATCAACGCTCTGCTCAGCGGACTGAAGCTGGATGTCGTGGCCCAATCCGAATTCGGCTTTGAAGAGGCCGAAGAGACCGGCTTGACCTTCGTCGAAAATGCCATCATCAAAGCCCGACACGCCGCCGAGCATACCGGGCTGGCGGCTATCGCTGATGATTCTGGTCTTGAAGTTGACGCACTGCAAGGTGCGCCGGGTATTTATTCATCGCGCTTTGCCGGTGTCGATGCTAACTCAAAAGATAACCTGAAAAAATTACTGGCAGCATTGCGCAATGTTCCTGAAGAACAACGCACAGCACGTTTCCAGTGCCTGATGGTGTTTCTTCAACATGCCAAAGACCCAACGCCTTTAATTTGTCAGGGCACTTGGGAAGGGCGCATTCTGTTTGAAGAATCCGGCAGCAATGGTTTTGGCTATGATCCGATATTTTTCGTTCCGACACACGACTGCAGTTCTGCGGAATTGCCCAGCGATATCAAAAATGTCATCAGCCATCGCGGTCAAGCTTTAAAAAAACTACTCGCTGCACTGGCTTAACTGGCTTAAGTTTAAATTTTCATGTCACTCTTTACCTTTAGCGCACTGCCACCGCTGTCACTGTATATCCACATTCCATGGTGTTTAAAAAAATGCCCCTATTGCGATTTCAACTCACACGCAGCGGATGACACAATTCCCGAAGCCGCCTATATTGACGCACTGATTGCTGATCTGGAACAAGAACTGCCCGGCATCTGGGGACGTCCCGTTGAAAGTATTTTTTTTGGCGGAGGCACACCCAGCCTACTCAGCGCGGAGGGATTGGAGCGTTTGCTTTCTGATATTCGCGCGCGTATTCAGCTGCATCCGGACGCAGAAATTACATTGGAAGCCAACCCAGGGACCTTCGAACAACAGAAATTCAGTGACTTCCGACAAGCTGGCATCAATCGACTGTCTATCGGTATACAAAGCTTTAACGAGCAACATCTAAAAAAACTCGGACGGATTCATGATGGAAAAGAAGCTGAAAATGCCGTCGCGGTCGCACGCCAAGCAGGCTTCGACAATATCAATCTAGACCTGATGTTTGGCCTTCCGGATCAAACAGCGGCGCAAGCACAAGCAGATATCGAGAAAGCCATCTCATTTCAAGCCGAACATATTTCCTACTACCAGCTGACTATTGAACCCAACACGCTGTTTCATGTTCACCCGCCGCAACTACCGGAGGACGAACAAAGCTGGGATATACAAGCACAATCACATGCGCTGCTCAAAGAACACGGCTATCAGCAGTATGAAATTTCAGCCTGGTCGCAGCCCAGCAAGCAATGCCGGCACAATCTTAACTACTGGGAATTCGGTGACTATCTTGGCATTGGCGCGGGAGCACACAGCAAAATAACCAATGCGCAACATCAGCACATCAGCCGTTCATCAAAGCTCAAACAACCGCGCGCGTATATGGGTCATTCGCGCACAGAGCAGCGCATTGCCACACAACAGCTGATCAAACGCAGCGAGGCCGCGCTGGAATTTATGATGAATGTTTTACGTCTACCACAAGGATTCCCCAGCAGTCTGTTTTTTGAGCGCACCGGACTACCGCTGACACAGGTCAGCGCTGCCTTACTAGAGGCTGAAAATAACGGCTTAATCATTCAGGATGGCCAATGGGTTCGTCCTAGCGATCTTGGCCAACGGCATCTGAATAGTTTGCTGCAACTGTTTATGCCAATAGATAACAAGCGCTGATAACAAACACGCTACGATCTAATGCTATGATGCATTTTTTTTAAACATTCTTTAATCATGACGATACTAATATTACAGGGTGCATCGCTCAGCAATCAAAAAGCCGAGATGCTCGCCAATCAGCTTGAAGCCACAATATCAACTCAATCTGACTTTATTGAACTGCATACAAAACAGGCAATCAATAATGATCAAATAAGCGCGTTGCGTGCCCAGCATAATTTCGACATCAATTGCCGTCCACAGAACCTTGATACAAATAAAATCAAGCTGTTAGTGACGGACATGGATTCGACATTGATCAGCATCGAATGCATTGATGAGATCGCCGACTTTCTCAACATAAAAACAAAAATTGCCAGCATCACCGAATCAGCAATGCGCGGCGAGATCGATTTCGAAACCTCACTAAATCAGCGCATCGAATTATTAAAAGGTCTAGATACCAATGCACTGCAACAAGTTTACGATGAAAGATTAACTCTCAACCCCGGCGCTGAAAAGATGATTGCTGGGCTACGAAGTCGCAATATAAAAGTGGCGCTGGTTTCCGGTGGCTTCACCTTTTTCACCGAACGTTTAAAAGTGCGACTTAATCTGGATTACACGCTGGCCAATGAGCTCGCCTTCAGCGAAGGAAAGCTAACCGGCCTCAGCAATTCAGTCATCGTCGGCGCTCAGCGCAAAGCTGATTTTTTATTGCAGCTCTGTAATGAGCTGAGTATTTCACCGCAGCAAGCGGTAGCAATGGGTGACGGTGCAAATGATTTAGTGATGATGGGTGAAGCAGGGCTAAGCATTGCCTATCATGCCAAACCAACAGTACAAAAACAGGCTAACACCGCACTCAATCACAGCGGACTCGAAGGTGTGCTCGGTTTATTAGGAATTAACGGCGAATAAAAATAAGATCGAAAACCTCATGACCCAAGCGCTGGCCACGCTTTTCAAATTTCGTCAGCGGGCGGTAGTCAGGCCGCGGTGAATAATTTCCATTGCCCGCGACATTGACAAAATCCGAATTATCAATCAACACCATCATTATATGCTCAGCATAGCTTTGCCAATCAGTCGCCATATGCAAAACACCGCCGCCTTTTAATTTACTCGCCAGTAAATCAGCGAAGGCTGACTGCACAATGCGCCGTTTATGATGACGTCTTTTGGGCCACGGATCAGGGAAAAATAAATACACACCATCGAGCGATGCATCCGGAATCATTTGACGCAGCACCTGTACGGCATCATCACGTACCACTCGAACATTACTGGAATTGCTAGCATCAAGGCGCCTGAATAAACTGCCGACACCGGGGCGATGCACTTCAATACCGAGATAATCAATTTGCGGATGGGCAATCGCTTCGTCCGCCAGCGAATCACCCATGCCAAAACCAATCTCAAGCACACGCGGCGCACTGCGCTTAAACAGCTTATCCATATCAAGAAACTGCTGCTGCATATCAACACCGTACAGCTTCCAAGATTGCTCCATCATTTGGCGCTGCCCCTGTGTCATACGCCCTTCACGCAGCACAAAACTGCGTACCTCGCGGCGCTTCACGGCACTATCTTTTTTTGTCACAAGGAACTAAATCTAAATTGAGCTTAGAAAAAAAGACCATCAAGCGGAGATGAGGCGCTGGCAAAACGCTTGCGTGGGATACGACCCGCTAAATAAGCCTCGCGTCCTGCCTCAATCGCCTTCTTCATTGCCGAGGCCATTAACACTGGCTGCTTCGCACCGGCAATCGCGGTATTCATTAATACACCATCACAACCCAGCTCCATAGCAATGGCCGCATCGGACGCCGTGCCGACACCGGCATCGACCAGAATCGGTACCGAGGCATTTTCAACTATCGTACGAATATTATGTGGATTACGAATACCCAAACCAGAACCAATCGGCGCCGCCAATGGCATCACCGCAATACAACCCATCTCTTCGAGACGTTTTGCAGCGATCGGATCATCATTGGTATAGACCATCACTTTGAAGCCATCTTTCACCAGCTGCTCGGTCGCCTCATAGGTTTGTACCAAATCAGGGTATAAGGTCTTCTCATCCGCCAGCACTTCGAGCTTAACCAAATCATGGCCATCCAGCAGTTCACGGGCTAAACGGCAGGTTCGCACAGCTTCTTCAGCACTGTAACAACCAGCTGTATTCGGCAACAGCGTATAGCGATCCAGCGGAATGGCATCTAACAAGTTGGGCTCACCCGATTTCTGACCAATATTGGTACGGCGAATCGCCACGGTAATAATTTCTGCACCACTTGCCTCAGTGGCAAGACGCGTCTCATCCAAGTCACAGTACTTACCCGTTCCAACTAGCAGTCGAGAACTGTAATTTTTACCTGCAAGTTCGAATGTATCCTGCGCTGATTTTTGAATCTCTGACATGTTTTTCCTTATTCTTAATTTTATCTTTATTATCTTAGTCTTTTCTGCTTAGCTACTCGGCGTTCAACCCCCACCTATAGCTTGAACGATTTCAACTCGGTCACCGGCTTGAAGGCTGTGTGTGTGATAAGTGCTGCGCGGCACGATTTCTAAATTTATCTCAACTGCAATGCGGCGCTGTCCATTACCAAGTGATTCGAGCAACTCAGTAACACTCTGACCATTCTCAACATCACGCTCTTCACCATTAACCCATATTTTCATGGCACTTGATTTATCATCTATATTTACCTAACAACTAATAATTTAAACTGTTATATATGACAGCAATCAGCCGTGCTTAAGAATAACACCTTGACCCGTCGGCAATTCTAACACTTGATGATCCCTTTCATTCATAAAAGCCCGTTCCGCTATATTCTGGTTTCTATTACATGACCAACCAAAATCATCTAATACAATAAACCCGCCCGGAACAACCTTATCAAAAAGGTAGTCCAATGCTAATATCTCTGCTTGCTCAGAGTTCATATCAATATGCAAAAAAGCAATCTTTTCCAGTGGTGACTGCTCAAGCACTTTAGGAACAATGCCTCTAACCACATCAACATTTTTATATTCAGAAAACAACTCAACTACTTTATTATAAATTTCTTCTGAATCATAATGGGTATAATCCCAGCTCTTTCGCTCTGCCTCAGTTGAAGTTTCTTCTGGCAACCCTTCAAAAGTATCGTATAAATAAAAATTTCGCGGCAAATTATTAAACTCTAGGTATTTACATAAAACGGCAGAACAAAACCCCTTAAACACACCGCATTCAATAAAATCCCCGTCCACATGCAAAGCATTTTTTGCAGCCCAACCCAGCACATGTAATCTCCACAACAGACTCTCTTCTTGTTTATTAGTAACGCTGGCCCTATAGCTCTTCATAAACAACTCATCAGCTGTAAATGACAAATTACGCCACATACAAATCAACATATCATTAGCATAGACGCCTGGATATACATCCATAATCATCTTTGCGGCTTGATTAAATATTTTTCTTGATTCTTCTGATAACCCATAAAACATAAATCACCTCTATAAAAATAATTCCCCATAATCTCAACAAATGGGTTCTGGCAGCCTTTTTACAACGTCAACACTATAACATTGCAGATTAACCAGCTATATCAGTTCTAGATATAACACGAAAGGAGTTGAGTTATTTAAAATGGCCTAAAGATTGCAAGCTAAACGAATATTACCAACGTAGATTTGATCAATGATAAATTATAAACTGTGAAAAATTAGATAATTAGCGGGTGTAGTACAATGGCAGTACAGGAGCTTCCCAAGCTTCTAACGTGGGTTCGATTCCCATCACCCGCTCCACCAAAAAAACGATTTTACTAAAATAGCAGGTCTTCGTCTTCGTTTTCATCCCCTTCTTCCATCAATGATAATAACTCAGGTGATGGTGTTTACAGATCCCTGATTAAACCTTGCATATTCATATTGTTATCTGCCAACTCTTTTAACTCTCTTTTAATCAGCGCAGAAAACCCCTCAATCAAATCTGCAAGGCGATCTTCATATTCGATACCGAGTGCGGAAACCAAACCCAAAGAAAGAATCGCATCTCTTAGATCAACATTCATCTGCCCAAATAATTCCGAGACACAATCCTGAACCTTGGAATTACATTCGCCTAGCTCTGACACTTGCTTTAGGAGATTAGAATGTGAATCAATTGCTTTTATTACAGACCAGTAACGTGGCATTGCCCCAACGAAAAATTGCGCGACCCTGACCAAAAACTATGAATACGATCGACCCCCGGTGATATATCCAAGATTTCCTTTTCCAGCACTCTTATATCTGTATAACGAGCGCGCATCTCAACATTTATATAAAAAACAGTTCAATATCCTGATCACGAACTTAACTAAGTAATGACCGTACGATCTCTTCCCCCATTCTTGGCTTCATAAAGTGCCGAATCTGCAGCGGAAAACAAACTGTCACAATCTCGACTATCTGCTGGCAAACGAAAGCAGGTAACGCCACAGCTAACAGTTACTTTCAAACTGACATTACCTACCACAAACGGCTTCTCAGCGATTACATTACGTAACCGTTCAAACAACATTAACGCCTGATCATCATCTGTGCTCAATAGAATTAAAAATTCCTCTCCGCCATAACGTCCTACTTCATCATAGGGTCTAAGCGTTTCAAGAAAACGCTGCGCCACACCTTTTAATATTGCATCCCCCATTTGATGGCCGTAGGTATCATTAATACTTTTAAAATGATCAATATCACAAAGGCCGACACACAACATATGAGGCTGACGTTTTGCACGCGCTACTTCTTTATCTAATATTTTCATTATCGCTCGGCGATTGAGCAAACCAGTCAACTCATCATGATCTGCCTGAAAGGCCAGCGCTTCTTTAACATTATTTAAATCTTCCTGCATCTCCAGCATTCGCCTACCAACATTAACGCGCGCCTGCAACTCCATATTATCGAATGGCTTGCTAACATAATCATTAGCACCCGACTCAAGACCCTTCACAATATCCCCTTTTTCCTGTCGAGCCGTTAGTAAAATAATATAGGGTGGGTCACTACATTCGTTTAAACGAATGCGATGACACAAAGCAATACCATCAAGATTTGGCATTTCCCAATCCAACAACAGCAGCCTCGGTGGATCTTCTGCTTTCAATATCTGCCAGGCAACTTCGCCATCTTCTGCTTCAATAGACTCAAAACCCCAATGAGTGACTACCGCAGACATAATCGTTCGCGTGGTCAAATCATCTTCGGCAATTAGAATTTTCAATCTATCATCCTTGCCTTAATATAGGTGTCAGCCTGGCATTCAAAATATTTTTTTCTCCATGCTTACCTTAAGCAGTGTAAAACGTTGCTCAAGGTCTATTAAATTATCACGTATAGTTTCAAGTTCACCGGACTTCCCTGCCATCTCCATCTTAAGCGCTAATTCGCTCAGCGCCAGCCCACCAACATTCGCAGATGCGCCTTTTATTTTATGTGCTTGCGCTGTCGCTTCCTGCAAATTATCTTCGGCTACTACAGCGTTTAGCTGCTCAATCTGCACCAACATATCTGTTAGAAAAGCTTCGGCTACAGAGCGCACTAATGCATCATCATCCATCAAACGATGGCGCATACTCTTGTGATCAAAAACCTGAGCTTCGCTCTCCACTTCGTTTAACTTCTCATCAGAAGTCGGAATTTCATTTTCCGTTGCACCATCGCTCAACTCTTTAGTAACTTCACTTATTTTATGCTCCGACAGTTCTTTTTTGCGCGTTATATTTTCATCATCCTGAATATTTATTTCCGTAGCCGCTTTTTCAGTATTCGTATTTACTGTATGGCACTCTACTGGCAACCATTGCAATAAGGCGCAGCGTAGTTTTCCTGGATCCACCGGCTTGGCCAAATGATCATCCATGCCCGCATCAAGACAAAGTTCACGATCACCCTGCATGGCATTCGCCGTCATCGCAATTACTGGAATACCATGATCCATAACGGAGGACTTTGTATCACGAATGTCCTTTGTTGCCTCATACCCATCTTTTACGGGCATATGACAATCCATAAAAACTAAATCATAATGCAACTCGGAAAGCAGCGTAATGGCTTCTTCACCATTAGCCGCCACATCTACATGAATGCCAAATTTTTCTAATATGCCGCGCGCTACTTTTTGATTAGTAATATTGTCCTCTACGACTAAAATACGCGCATCAAATTTTTGTACTTCACTTGCGGTATACTGTGTTACAAAATGTTTTTTGTCGCCTGACATACCTGCAACCTGCAACAACGTATTATATAAATCAGACTGATTTAAAGGCTTGCTCAAATATGCATCGAAGCCACTTCTTTGAATTTTCTTCGCATCACCACGCCTACCCTGAGAGGTCAACAAAACCATCCGTGTCTTAGATAAACTATTATCTTCACGAATCAATTTCCCCAACTCCACGCCATCCATTTCAGGCATCTGCATATCTATAATCGCAACACTATACGGTTTGCTTGCAGTGGCCGCATTGCGGATCTCCTGTAAAGCCGCTGCACCCGTGTCCGCAAGACTGTGCTCAATAGACCAACCATTGAGCACATCATTGAGCAATTGCAAATTGGTTTTATTATCATCCACCACTATAATTTTTTTCTGTTTCATATCCACGACTTGGAAAGGTGGCTGTTGTGGTTCAGCTTGTTCCAGATCTAACGTAAACCAAAATGTTGATCCCTTACCTTGCTCACTGATAATTCCTACCTCACCGTGCATCATTTCCACTAACTGCTTACAGATAGCCAGCCCCAAACCGGTGCCGCCATATTTACGTGTAGTCGAGCTATCGGCTTGTGTAAAACGATCGAACAAATTTTCTTGCTGTTCCTGACTTAGTCCTATGCCTGTATCAGACACCTCAAAACGTAACAGTGTGCGGCCCTCATGATTACTGACAATTTTATATTTTAAAGTCACTTCACCTTCATCAGTAAACTTAAAAGCATTACCTGCCAAATTGATCATGATCTGACGGATACGACCCGGATCACCTTTATACCAATTATGAAGCGTAGGGTTAGCTGGGCAAATAAGTTCAAGGCCCTTCTCATCAGCACCAAATATCATCGTTGCAGCCAATTCTTCCATTAAGATATCCAGATCAAAATCCAAAATTTCAAGATCCAGTTTACCTACTTCTATCTTGGAAAAATCGAGAATATCATTTAAGAGTGTAAGCAGAGATTCGCCGCTGCGCTTGATCGTCAGCGCACGTTTATGCTGTTCTTGATCCAAATCACTGTCTAATAATAAATTAGTCATACCAATCACACCGTTCATCGGCGTACGGATCTCATGACTCATGTTGGCAAGAAAATCACTCTTGGCATGATTAGCCGCTTCTGCTGCCTCTCTCGCATCAAGCATGGCTGTCTCAACTAATTTTTGTTCAGTGATGTCACGAACAATTACCGTTATTCGGTGTTCAGTGCCCACATCAATTTGCGTGGTGGAGAACTCCAATGGAAAAATATCGCCATTTTTCCGCAAGCCTTCCAGCTGTACTGTTTTACGCTGTGTGCTGTCACTGTCACTGTCACTGTCACTGTCACTGTCACTGTCAGGCAGGATATCACTGAGCTGAAATGATGATCGCATGCAAATGCGAATACTCTGCCCAACTAACTCAGAGGCTTTATAACCAAAAATATCCGTCGCTGCGGGGTTAAACGCCTGCACAATGCCATGACGATCAAGCGTTATAATCCCATCAGCAACTGATTCAAAAACTCCTCGTGCGTGAGCTTCACTACGCGCCAACTCCCGCTCGCTGCGCTTGCGCTCAGTAATGTCCGCGCGAATAGCAATATAACTTTTAGGTTTTCCACCGCTGGTCATATAAGGCACAATCGTCGTATCCACCCAATAATATTTACCGCCTTTACCTTTATTAAAAATCTCACCATGCCAAACCTTTCCAGCAGTGATTGTTTGGTACATTTCGTGAAAAAACTCATCGTCATGAAAACCAGAGTTAAGAATACGATGATTTTGACCAATCAATTCAGCACGGCTATAACCACTGATTTCAGAAAATTTTTCATTTGCATAAGTAATGGTGCCACCAGCATCAGTGATCGCTACAATAGAGTGCTGATCCAGAGCAAACTGTTGCTCAGCCAAATCAGCCAGTGCATTTTTTGCCTGTTCAGACTGTTGTTTGAGCTCTTTTACATATTGGGTGCGCGTTTCCATCATATGATTAAACGCGCCGGCTAAAACTCCGATTTCATTATCTACCTTTACTTCTACGCGTTGATCCATTTCACCTGATGCAACGGCTAAGCTGGCATCAGCAAGCTGAACAAGCGGGCGAGTTATACGCCGCGCTTGAAAAATAGCTAACACCGCAACCAAGCCACCCGTAAACAAAAAAATCAGCAACGTAATCTGACCCAGAACACTCGCTCCGGCTAAGACCTCACTCTTGTCAATCTCGCTCATCAGCACCCAGTTTACTCCGGGCATTTTTATACTTTGATGTAATCCAATAACCTGATTACCTAGTGGATCTTTATAACCAATAGAATTCTCATAATTCTCATGATTCTCATCTAAACTTTTATGCAATTGCCAAAGTTTAAATTGTTTAGTATCAACTTTTTGAATTAACACCTCAGCGGATGACGCATCTTTTATCACAGTACGCAACAAACCATCTTCACCCACCAAATAGTGGCGCATGGAACTACCTTTACCCGCCCCCAGCATCAACTCATTAATTCGTTTAATCCGCACTTCCATGGAAAGAGTACCAATCGTATTACCCCACTCGTCCAAGACTGGCGCAGTGAGAAAACCCTTTAAACGTTGACCAGAGGGTGCGTAAAATTCGAAATCTGAAAACAGCGCCTGGCCTGTATACATACTCTCTCGGACGCTGCGAGAGAAATTACTTTCAGCCTCTGGGCCGGTAAATAAATTCCTACCAAAATCATCTTGAGACTCAACTGAAAAAAGCACATTGCCTTCAGTATCTATTAAATACAAATCATAAATATAATCATAACGACGCGCAAATGAGATAAGGTCTTGCTGCCGTTCATCGACTAACAATGTCCATGCATAACTTTTCACATAATCGTTTAAACTTTCACCACTGTTCTTGAAGCCTTCTTTCAGGCTTAGCAAAAGCTCTGCGTTACGGAAGTTTTCTGCCTGATTACTAAGATCTAAAAATCTGTACTCAAACCAAGTATTAATTGCATCTGCTTTCAGTCGCGCACCTTGCTTCAATGATTCGATTGCAGCGCCGGTTAATCCATTAACAGCCTGTCTATACCCAACCCACGATGACACTGCCAACGGCAATAAAGATAGCAACAAAAACCAGAACAATAGGCTGCGTGTAATGGAATGCCGCGTTTTTACAGCTGAGCCACCCATGCTGCTCATGTTTTTAGGCACCCCTTATTCGTAATCACCGACATATCTCTCAAATAATTTTTATTAAAATTTATCACTAGCAAAACGTGTATCAGCAAATGCGTCAATATCCACCGGCTGTTGTAAAATTCCTCCCTCAACTGCTAAATCCATAATCTGTTTCAAACCAGGCTTATCCACGCTCAAGTGCTGATAATTGATAACCCGCAAATTCGGATCAAGACTGGCGATTATGGCCGCACGGGTGTGGGCTGGAATATGTTTGCGCACGATATCAACTATGGCTTCCAGAGCTGCGCCACCTTTCTCTCTTGCCCGTTCGATATCTTGTCCTGCTTTTTGAATATATCCCATTACTTCTTTGATGGCTTTTTGCTTGCCTGCAATGGCTTTGTCTGTAGCTAAAGCAATGCATTCCACATGACCATTCTCCCAAGGCATTACATCTTTTGAATACCAAGCAACATGACCAAAACCCTCCGTCTCAACGACATCGGCCCATGGCAAAGACTGTTCAAATGCAGCAGCTTGCGCACGGTTACTTTTACTTCTCAGGAATGCAGGGGCTTTGGGCGGCGCAACCGGAATTGCCAGCACATCTGCTTCTTCATTAGACAGCAGAGTTAAACGAACACCGTTCTCTTTTAAATAGCGATACAAAACCACGGTATGTGTTGAAAGCAAATGTGGCATGCCTATTTCGATGGGTTTTCCTGTATCCAAATAGATTTTTTTCAACACATCAGCGACGCGATTGTCAGGCTTGCGGTCTTTACGCAACGGTGCTAAGTGAACATCGTTGCCTATCAAATCGTTAATGGCCAATGCATTACCGTCACGGTGCATTAAACCAATCCAGCGAAAATGTGGCTTCTCGCGAAACATGTCCATTGCCAATGGACTCATAACAAAGGCCATATCCACCTTTCCAGACTGAAAATATGCACGCAGTAAATCCCAATTTTTCATTTGCTGAATATTGAAATCTGCATGGATCATCTTGTCGCGATATCGTTCATACGCGACCAGTGCTGCATAATGGTCAGCCGATGGAATATATAATGCGTGGATGGATTGTTTGGCACTGCTAGACGCAGCATAAACTGTGCTTGTGGAGAACAGCGCAACAACTAGCGCCATTAAAATACGCAAGCTGAGAACAGCTTTGAATCGCTTACACATAATGACTAATTCCTTATTATTGAGGCTGTTGTGCCTCTAAACGTCCCTGTCTACTAATACCTATAACGATATCTCTATTTTGATCTTAAACTCACCGCAAAATAGGCCAGATAGGACATGTGCTATTAGAAGTAATAACGACTGTAAGAAGGAAACATTGAAATGCGACGCGCAAAAAATCACCGCACACATACACGGCGCCAAGAAACATCATTTAAAATGATTAAATCAGAAGGGTTTTCTTCTCAAACACGATGGTCTGATAGAGGGGTTATTCGCCGATGACGCCTAACAAATACAACATCAGTGCAACCGTCGCCGAACCGGCAATGAACATTATAGATAGAATAAATAGTGCAAAAACTCCGCGCATTACAACCTCAATTTTTTACGTTCAACTTTAGTAAGATATTATTTTTCAAGTACATATACCGATTCTTTGCATTCCGAACAATATGTCCATTTGGGCAGTTTATCCGAGCTCTCTACACTGATCGACGTCTGTTCATGACAACGAGGACAGCTACCAGTAATTTTTTTCGGCACCGACGTAATGTGATAATAACGATATGCTATGAAAGGGCCTGCGATGATAAAACCTGGCACCAGCACCCAATGCGCAAAAATAATCGGTATCGACAAAATGGCCAGCAACCAGCTAACGAGCCAGGCAATTACCGCTCTTTTTATGCGGTCATTCTTGTCATATTCGATTCGATGCAAATAACCATCGCTGTTAATCTTCGCGCCATTCTCGCCATCTGACTGTATCGTTATTTCCTGCTGTATAAGCTGCGACATGCCCTGCCAAACCTTTTTGAAAATCCTTATTCCAATCCCAACTGCAACACAGGCTTCCTTGAAAGCCCACTTGAAAGGCTATAGGGTAACATACCCATGCCACTCAGCAGAAAACCGCCGCCGACGATACGCCATAGAATCCAGTAGAGAGCAAAAGAGACCCAATGAACAAAATCTTTAAGCGCATTTTCGTTGTTTTCACCAGCATAATCATTCTGCTAGGTTCACTGATGGTATTCTTCGTCATGACGTTTGATGCGAATGACTACAAACAGGAAATTACCGCTCAGGTAAAAGCCAGTACCGGACGCGAATTAACGATCACCGACAATATCAGCCTGTCACTCTTCCCCTGGATTGGTATCAAGCTCGGTTCCACCCAACTCAGCAACCCAACTGGCTTCTCAAATGAAGCTTTTGCGTCAATAAATAGTGCAGCCGTTCGCATAAAATTAATGCCACTGCTGCAAGGCCAAACAGAAATCGATACCGTCAGCCTGGAGGGTTTGCAGCTCAAGCTTGCCGCAAACCAAGAGGGTAAAAACAATTGGACATTTTCATCACCGCAAACAAATCAATCAAACGATCACCAAACAAACAGCGAACATGACACGCTTGACTCATCCACAGCGACTACAAATGAACCTCAAATACTTGCTGCCCTCGGCAACAATCTCAGCATCGATGGTCTACAAATTATCAACGCAAATATTAGCTGGCGTGATGATGTTAACCATAGCCAATACACACTCGAAAATTTCAATCTAAATACCAATGCTATCAAAATTGGCCAAGCCACTGAAATCGACTTTCACGCTACCGTAAGTGGAACAGACTTGCCTGAAATGGGAATCGACATTGAAACTCATGCATCACTATTAGCCAATCTTGAATCACAATCATTAGCGGTACAAGACCTAACACTCCAAGTCTTAAACCTGTTCGTTGATGGCAATATTAATATCAAACAACTAAACGATAAGCCTGCCCTTAGCGGGACATTAAAAGTAGCGAATTTTAATCCACGCCAGCTATTCGCTTCGCTCGAAATAGATTCCCCTGAAACAAGTGATGCCAGCGTACTCAGCAGCGCGACACTGTCCCTGCAGTTTAATACTGATAATAAAACAACCGCGCTAGAAAACATCCAACTGCGTCTTGATGAAACATCCATAAGCGGTAAATTAACTATCAATAATGCCAGCTCACCCTCACCTGCCATTAACTATTCATTGACCATCGACCAGATCAATCTTGATCGCTATTTACCCACCGCAGCCAATGAGCAGCAACGCACCAACGCCGCGAGTGTGGCGGGGGCTACCGTTGCACCCATCATTGCACTGCCCACTGAACAACTGCGCACACTCGATTTAAAAGGCAGCACTCGTATAAATAAGCTAATACTCTCAAATTTAAAAATTAACGATATCAACGTCACAACAAAAGCGGACAAGGGCAACATCCGTTTGTTTCCACTAAAAGCATCGCTTTATGGCGGACAATACAACGGTGATATTCGTCTCGATGTACGTCAAGAGATTCCGCGCTACACGCTTAATGAGCAGATAGAAAATTTCAACATCCAACCATTTCTGCAAGACCTGCTGCAAAAAGATTTAATTGAGGGACAGGCTGACCTGCAATTTTCACTGGCCACACGCGGTAATACAACAACCGAGCTGACCCGCGCACTGAACGGCAAAGGCCGTTTCTCTTTCGCCAATGGCGCGGTAAAAGGTATCAACGTTGCGCAGATGATTCGCGAAGCCAAGGCAAAAATAGAAAAGAAACCCGTGCCCACTGACAGCGGGGCAAACACCGACTTCACGGCATTCAAAGGCAGCTTTAAGATCAAGAATGGCATCGTCAACAACAACGATCTCAATGTTCAATCGCCCTATCTGCGCATCACCGGCAGTGGTCAGGCTGATCTCAGCAAAGAACAGCTCAATTACCGGTTACAAACCAAAATTGTCGATACCTCAAAAGGTCAGGGCGGCGAAGGACTGGACAGTGTAAAAGGCATCACCATTCCGATAAAAATCACAGGCGCATTTGCTGAGCCAAGCATCAAACTCGACAGTGCCGCGATCCGCAAAATTCTGCGCAGCAAAGCGAAAAAAACTGTTAAACGCAAAATTGAAAAGAAAAAAACTGAGCTGAAGAGCAAACTTGAAGCCGAAAAGAAAAAAACTAAAGAAGAACTCGAAGACAAACTCAAACAAAAACTAAAAGATAAGTTAAAAGGCTTATTTTAAGCGCCATTCTAAATTAGGCCTCATGCAGTTAAGCCATGACTAAAAACAAAACACCACCAACAACCGAGTGGTTCAGCCATCAATTGCTCAACTGGTTCGATCAGCATGGACGCAAACATTTACCCTGGCAAATAAACCCAACATCCTATCGAGTTTGGGTGTCTGAAATCATGCTGCAGCAAACGCAGGTCAGCACGGTCATCGACTATTACCAGCGTTTCATGCAACGCTTTCCTGATTTGACCTCTTTAGCCGCGGCGACTCAAGACGAAGTACTGCAACACTGGTCTGGCCTTGGCTACTATGCACGCGGCCGAAATCTACATCGCGCCGCACAACTAATTTGCACCGACCATCAAGGAAACTTCCCTGAAGAAATCAAAGCTGTCATCGCACTGCCCGGCATCGGCCGTTCAACGGCGGCGGCAATTTTGGCGTTATCTCACGGACAAACCCACGCTATTCTCGACGGCAATGTAAAACGGGTTCTGACACGCTTTCATGCCCTCAGCGGCTGGCCGGGTAAACGCGAAATTGAACAACAGCTCTGGCAACTCGCAGAAACACATACACCAACACAACGCTGTGCTGACTACACACAGGCCATCATGGACATCGGCGCGACGCTCTGCACCCGCTCCAAGCCAAGCTGTGACAGCTGCCCACTCGCCACCCATTGCTGCGCATTGGCACAACAATCAGTCAGCGATTTCCCGACACCCAAGCCACGCAAAAAGCTACCTGTCAAACAGACCACTATGCTGTTATTACACGATGGCCAAGATAATATTCTGCTGGAAAAACGTCCTCCAGTTGGTATCTGGGGCGGATTATGGAGTTTGCCGGAATGTGATGTCACTGAAGACCATGACATTATTAACTGGTGTCAGCAACAACATGGCTTTGCTATTAAAATTCAGCGCCATGACGATCCCTGGCGACACACCTTCAGTCATTTCCATCTGGACATACAGCCGGTTCATGCCCTTGCAAAAACCATGGAAAATGCCGTCATGGATGACTCAAGCCACGTCTGGTACAATCCACTCCATCAAACAATCGGCGGCATGGCAGCACCTGTCACGCGCCTACTAAATCAGCTACGGGCTGAATCTAAATCTAATTCCGAATCTTAAATTAAGGGTAGTTAAAATGGCTCACACAGTACAATGCGTCAAATTGAAAAAAGAAGCTGAAGGCCTCAGCTACGTTCCTTACCCAGGGGATCTTGGCAAACGGGTTTATGACAATGTCTCTCAAGAAGCCTGGGGCATGTGGGTTGCACAGCAAACCATGCTGATCAACGAAAATCGTCTGTCGCCTATCGAGCCACGTGCCCGTGAATTCCTTGAAAAGGAAATGGAAAAATTCTTTTTTGGTGAAGGCTCAGAAGCACCCGAAGGCTTTGTACCTGAAAATAAACCAGAAGCTTAACCGTCACGCGCACATCGAAAACCCACATCCGTACTGACCGTCTGCGGCTCAGTATGCGCACGTCTGGCGCTGCGATAAAACACATGCAGCGCATAATGGCCAAGCCCCGCTCCACCGCCACGCACGACCTTATGCTGCTGACCAAAAAAACTGTCCTGATAATCCGTTCCCGAATAGGGGCCGTACCAATCTGAAACCCACTCAGAAACATTCCCACCCATATCTCGCACACCGTAAACTGACACATCGTTTTCAAAAGAACCGACCGGCGCAACGGGCACCTCGTCATCACCAAAACCACCAGTATTGGGTTTATCAGCGTCCCATTCATCCCCCCAAGGGAACTCACGCCCGCCAGGGCCACGCGCAGCCTTTTCCCACTCCGCCTCGCTGGGCAAACGCTTGCCGCGCCATGAACAAAAATCAAATGCATCCTGCCAACTGATGGCGGAAACAGGCAACGTATCTCTATAAGCCTGAGATTTGAATAATGCTTCCAACAGCGCAGGTTTATCCATCTGCCGTGTATCGACATCAAGTTTGAAATAATCACTGGCGATCCAACGCAAATTCGTTACATGCGCAGACCTCAGTTTTTCATCGCGCACGTTATAACCGCTTTGTACCCAGCTTTCAGGGTCCTGTCGCCCGGTTTGAATAACAAACGTTTTAAATTGCGCATTGCTGACCTCAAATCGATCAATGAAAAAACGCGGCAAATTACGCTGGTGACGCGGATGCTCATTCACATATAAAGGTCGTTCAAAACCATAACGCTTCTGCAAACCGTCCTCATCCTGCTTATCACTGCCGACAACAAACACCCCGGCAGGTATCTGAACCATGTCATCGACAAGAGGGCTTACAGATGCCACCGGAGGCTGTTCTGGAATTTTATTGTCACAGGCGAACACCAACAACAAAAAAGCAATCAAGGAGAATTTCAAAAATAATGACATTTTTAATTATTTACAATAACTTAACTGATTATTGAAGCTATTTTAAGAAAAAATACAGGCTTACACTACTTGACTAAAAGCAGCCCTCCGGTTTAAATACGCCTTCGCCAAGAAAACTGGCGAAAACCCACGCCGAAGTCTAGCAGATACTCCTATTGGACAGGTAACAAGGTCGCAACGCGATAGGGTCAGGCAGAGCGGAACAACACCCTCTGTCATCATTAGTAATATGCGTTAATCGCCATTCATAAAAATGGCCAGGTAGCTCAGTCGGTAGAGCAGGGGACTGAAAATCCCCGTGTCGGCAGTTCGATTCTGTCCCTGGCCACCATTGAAATCAGCAAGTTACACTATCCCCCCCAAGATCACGATCTTATATGGCGCATTTATGGCGCACTTAAGAAAACTAAGATGTACCCCGCCATGCCGTTTTAACCATAAAACTGCCGCTTGGAAGCTTTATGCTTTATAAAAAATCCCATCAAGATTTGTACGCAAAAGCATAGCTTGCCCACCATCGCTCAGAGTGGATATTCACGTTATACAAAATACAGCCTATCTTAACTTGTAGCCAGCACAAAAAATGCCTCGCTGCTAACACGAGCACCCCAACACTCCAAATAATGGCCGGCTTCTGACCATACTTGACGATAGGCAGCTGTCGACCCACAGCCGACCTTCATTCAAATGTCAGCGGACTTCCGGATCATAGACTTAGCGGACTTTAGCTGTGCCTAGGTTGGACAGACGTTGACGAAAATACCTAAGAAAAAAGATGCCCGCTACCTATTTAGGGCGATTTATGCGAGAATTATTTTTTTAGTGACAAAATGATCTTTTAAGCAATTGTATGTGGAAAGCTTTAAGTCAAATTTTAATGTTACTCGCAATATTGGCTAGGAGACTGAATATATTACAGCTCTCAGTTGGATGAGTTATTGTAGCTTCAAACAACTAGCCCATCAGCGCAAAAAACCTGTTTGTGTCATTCATTTTTTGTCTACTCAAGAAATGATTTCTTTCGAGTAACGTGACAACTCCAAAGTGCTGATGTGCTTCGTATTAATGATTTTTTATAAAAACTCTTACCGGTAGGTTATGGCTTGATTTGTACACGGGGCAGTAACAATTCACTTGCGCAGATGGTTTCTATCGTTTCATGACCTCACCAGAAGAACTGATACGCCTTCAGCATACAATATATGACTCGAAAAACCCTACAAGACGCTGGCTTCACCAGCAACGTAAAATCTGGATATTAGAAGCGATTGATCGCTTTTCAAAGCCTGATGGTATAGCAATAGAGATTGGCCCTGGCTCAGGGGTGTATCTACCAAAACTAGCAAAATGTTCTTCAAGCGTGGTGGCATTAGATCTTGAAGCAGCTTATCTGCAGCAGTCCGAAAATATTGCTAAGGATTTACCTAACCTAACCGTTGTTGCCGATGATATAACCGCATCAAACCTTCAGAGCAATTATTTTGACCTAGTTTTGTGCACTGAGGTTATTGAGCATATTGCTGATTCTCAATCGGCGCTTAATGAGATCCAGAGAATTTTAAAACCTGATGGTGTCGCGATTATTACAACGCCACAAAAATACAGTCCGCTTGAAATGGCGGGTAAAATTGCTTTTTTGCCAGGAGTTATCGACCTAGTTCGGCTGATATACCAAGAGCCGATTCTTGATACAGGTCACATAAATTTGATGACAGAAAATGAAGTTCTTAGGCAAATGTCAGCTGCTCAGCTGGTAGTGCATGAGAACTTCAAGTCAGGGATGTACTTACCCATTATTGCTGAATTTTTAGATAAACGAGGACTCAGTCTTGAAAAGTGGTTAGAGAAGAAGCTACAAGGTTCCGTTTTAGATGGGCTGCTTTGGACGCAATATTATATTGTTAGGAAGCTGGTGTGAACGCGTAATGGTGCTCAATAAAGTCGTTAACCATTTACTCTTCTGGTTGAAATCACAAGCAGGTAATGAGTATGGTTTTTTAAATATTAATAAGTTCTGGTCGGTTGTATCGTCATAAGATGGGTAAGGTAAAACGATTGATGAGATTCGGATCGGTAGGTGCGTTGGGCACGGCTACCTATTTTTTAACCTTATGGTTCATGGTTGAGGTAGTTATGATATCTATCATGATAGCCACTAGTATTTCATTTATTATTGTTGTGATAGAGAACTATGTGTTGCACTATTCTTGGACTTTTGACAGTAGTCGTTCACATAGAAGTGCCTTTCCGCGTTTTATGCTGATGAGTATGACGGGATTCATACTGAATTGGCTGGTTGTCTATGTCGGTGTTGAAAAACTGAGTTTCAATTATCTTCTAGTTCAAGCATTTTCAATATTTATTGTGGTGGTGTGGAATTTAGTTATTAGTACATTCTTTATTTTTCCATCAAATAAGATAGAAACAGAAACTTGATTTTAGTAGGCAGGCTTAGCCAGTTAGGATAATGATGAACCAACAGATGAAAAATATGGGTGATTTAGTGTCTATTGTTGTGCCTGTGTATAACGAGGCATCTGTTATTTCATCATTCCATGAAAGGCTTATCAAGGTTCTAAGTGGTATTTCTGAAAAATCAGAAATTATTTATATTAACGATGGCAGTACGGACGAGTCATCAGATATCTTGTTTCATTTGACTGACAAAGACCCCCAAGTCGCATATCTCGATCTTAGCAGAAATTTTGGTAAGGAAGTTGCCATGACAGCGGGAATAGATCATTCATTGGGCGAGGCTGTAATTATAATTGATGCGGATTTGCAGGATCCGCCAGAGCTTATCCCAGAACTCATTAAAAAGTGGCATGAAGGCTATGATGTAGTTAATGCACGGCGTATCAGCCGCAGCGGTGAAACTTGGCTGAAAAAGTTAACCGCTCATTTGTTCTACCGCTTAATCAAGAGAATGGCTAACGTTAATATTCCAGAAGATACAGGTGATTATCGTCTACTGAATAGAAAAGCGGTGAACGCATTATGCTCTTTGAGAGAGCGTAACCGATTCATGAAAGGGCTGTTTGCATGGATTGGCTTTAAATGCACATCAGTTGAGTATCATAGAAATATGCGCCATGCCGGTGTCAGTAAATGGGGGTATTGGCGGTTATGGAATCTAGCTATTGAAGGATTTACATCATTTACCACAGCACCTCTTAAGTTAGCGACTTACTTAGGCGTCGTCACTGCATTTTCTTCCTTCTTGTATGGAGTGTACTTTATTGCCCGGACATTATTATTAGGTAATCCTGTCCCTGGGTATCCATCGCTGATTGTCATCGTCCTCTTCATCGGTGGTATCCAGCTAATGTCGATTGGGGTGATAGGTGAGTATCTGGGCCGTATATTTGATGAGACTAAGCAACGCCCACTCTATCTAGTAAAAGACTATACACCTTCCGTATACGGTCAAGTTGAGACGAAGAAGGAAGAGGTGAAGTGATGGATGGTTTAAGCAATGTTATGCGTCGCTTGATAAGGTCCAGAAAAACTAGGTTATATGCTTGTATTATCTTATTACTCACATTTATTGTTGATGGCTTTATGGATAGAAAGGCTGCTCTTGAAGCCAATTTGCCCTATGCCACAGTCATGGATGAAGGTTATATCACCGTGCCGGCAAAAAACATTCTAATTAGCGGTGATTTAAACCCACATTACTTCCATTACCCCTCTTTGCCTATATATCTGATTTCTTCAGGGATGTTGCTGGGCTATCTAGCGAATGCCCCTGCGTTTGAACGTAATGCTTTAGATTTAAATGTTATAGGCCGAGTTACATACCCATTTTATCAGACGCCTAGCGTGGTAAAAGGCGCCAAATTGCTGTTCTCTTTTTTATCTGTATTGGTTTTTTTCTTCATTAGCTACACGGCATATAAAGCGTTCGATAACCTATTTCTACTGTTTATGCCTGCACTAATTTTATCGCTTTCACGTTATTATTTTAGCGAGTCATGGCTTTATCTTAATGTGGATATAATAGGGGCTGTTGCTGTCTCATTTTTTTATTTTGTTGTTTTTATTTGTTTGAACAGAGACAGTTATATGTCGAGAGCCGTGGTGCCGGGCTTGGCCGCTGGTATCGTAATAGCTTCAAAATATAACTTATTCCCCATACTACTAGTGATGCCAATGGCGATATTATTGTTCGGTGATAAAGACAAATTCCAGAAAATTGCTCTTTATTTTATTGTCGCGATAGGATCATTTTTCATTTTCACACCCTATGCACTTTTGGATCTAAATACATTTGTTTCTCATATTGCTTATCAAGTTCATCATTATCAGACAGGTCACCCAGGACACAATATTTCCCCTGGCTTTGAACACCTCAAGAAAGCGATATTTACCATAAGAGGTAGCTATGGTTGGCCACTGACCATACTTGGTTTTGCGGGTTGTTTTTATGCGTTGAAGCATAGATGGAAGCATGGCCTGCTGTTACTTATATTTCCATTGCTTTTCTTGTTCTATATGAGCTCACAACAAGTGTTTTTTCCAAGAAATATTTTGCCAGTGATCACTTTAATGCCGATATTTATTTCTTTGGGAATTCTATTGAGTTATCGGGTTGTCTTTTTGGTAACCCAGCGTTATCTGCGTATAAATAACGCATCTGGGTCAGCTGGAAAATTACTATCTGTGCTGCAAGAGAGGTCGTCATTATTGTCTATAATATTCGTTACAGCTGTTCTTTTTTTTACCACTCCCATCGGGCGTGTATATGGTATGAAGATACATATGGATACGCGCAACCAAGCACTGCAGTGGATAAATACTAATATACCTGCCGGTTCAAATATTTTTATTGCTCAATCTATCGGCATGGATGTCCGGTCGATCGCAGAACAATATCATTTCAGAATGATCGATTTTCGCAAAGGAAGGGCAAGTAAGATTTTAGATCAGATAAAACCCAAGGATGGACAGTTGAGTTATATAATTGCGCCTGAGTTCAAGCATAATAAAATTTATCCGCGACAAGAAGAGCTCTCAGATGCGATTAACAATAAGGTGGCTAACATGTTATCCCAAGCTGTCGTGATTAAAGATTTCGGTAAGACACCTTTGTGGATCAATACTAAATACAAAGCATCTTGGTACGAGAAAAAATTCACTTATATGCCAGCCGGTAGCAATGCAAGATTTTCTGTTTTTAAACTTTAATAGGCAAGTTCGCTAAACACACCAGTGTTATTTGAAAGCATAATCGAGCATATCAAAGCACAGTAACATCAGCGTTATGAGTAACTGAACAGCGCCCCTTGATAGAGGGGCAGCGCTGGCGTATCTGGACAATGGCCGCATTAACAGAAGTACTATGCAGTAGGCTCTTTCGTCGACGTGTAAAATCTAAACCTGCTAAATATAAGCCTAGGAGAAATAGTGCGGCGGGGTTTTTAAAATCACTATCCAATATAGTCCTTCGTGTTTCTCCTTGAAACTAACTATTACGAGTACCCAGTTTTTGACCAAAAGTGCTAGTTGCAGCAATAACGTAAAAGTCTGCTTTCGCGACAAAGGCGACTAACAAGTAGTCAGTCACGAAGATCCGGAGTTGGCCGGTAAGCGCCGATTGAAGTAGACGCTCACCAGCGTTATATATTTAAACTTCGGTCTGCTCAGCCATCTCTAGAGCATTATCAACTTCCATTTATAAATATCGAACTGTACTCTCAAGCTTGGTATGCCCAAGCAATAACTGAATTACTCTTAGGTTTTTCGTTCGGCGGTAGATTAAAGAGACTTTTGTTCGCCGCAGCGAGTGAGTACCGTAATCTGTTGGATCAAGTCCGATTTGAGCCACCCATACCTCAACAATTCTTGCGTACTGCTTTGTTGAAATATGGGGTGAATTTTTAAATCAACTTTTGAACAAGAAATCGTCATATTTTAATTTAGATCCTCCATCCAGCTGGAAAGGCTGTCGCGTGTCTGCTCACTGATCTCAAATTGGACAGGTTGCTGCGTTTTTTGTTGCATGACCACGGCTCTTTTAGAGATGCAGTTACCATGTGAAATGTCTTTTACCCGGAGCTTCACCAAGCCACAGCTACTGAGTTTGCTATCAAGGGTTAGATTGAACAATGCCAGATCACGAGTCCGGTTAGCGCGCCGAAGTCGTATCTTCTTGTTTTTATTGAACTTTAACAATCAATCCCAGAGATTATACATTCCGCCTCACAAGTAAATATGCGCCAATAATGCGCTATTAAATCTACATAAAAAAATATATAACTGTTTTTATTCATATTTTTAATTATTTCTCGGGGATTACATATCCCCTATTGCTGATATTTGCCATCTGTTATAGCCTGTTGCTACTCAATATGGAGAACAGGTCATGGCATCAATCCGAAAACGTGAAAATAAGAGTGGCGACATCAGTTATCGCGTGGAAGTCAGACTAAAAGGCTTCCCGCCACAAAGAGCTACTTTCAAACGACTGACAGACGCGAAAAAATGGGTTCAACAAACTGAATCGGCCATACGGGAACGGCGCTACTTTAAAACCACTGAAGCTCTAAAGCACACTCTATCTGACGCCATCAAACGCTATAGGGAATCAGTCCTCCTGCATAAAAAGGATCAACGAAAGCAAAAAGCACAGCTAAATTGGTGGGACAACGAATTAGGGGCGTTCACTCTTGCCGACGTCAGTCCGGCATTGATTGCCGCCGCCAGAGATAAGCTATCCACAGATCGCGCACCAGCAACAGTTGTACGCTACTTAGCCGCCCTCTCCCATGTTTTTACCATAACCATCAATGAATGGGAGTGGATTGAAGACAACCCCATAAAAAAAGTTAGAAAACCAAAGGAGCCAAGGGGTAGAGTTCGCTTCCTCTCCGAGGATGAGGATTTACCAAATGGCACTCTAATTAAAGGCGAACGTACACGCCTGTTAAGCGCTTGCAAAGAATCTAAATGCGCCGACCTCTACCCTGTCGTGATACTGGCACTGTCCACCGGAATGAGACAGGGAGAAATCATGGGACTTCGCTGGCCTGACATCGATCTGAAACAAGAGCGCATTATTCTACATGAAACCAAAAATGGAGAAAGACGATCAGTTCCACTTATTGGGTATGCAAAAAACATACTTGAGGAGCGTTCAAAAGTACGCCAATTCGATACAAACTTAGTCTTTCCTGGAAAAAAACATCAAAGTCCAACATTTATTCGCACACCATGGAATGCCGCAGTCAAAGCTGCTGAAATAGAGAATTTCAGATTCCATGATCTCAGGCATTCAGCTGCATCCTACATGCTTATGTCTGGAGCCTCATCAGGTGAGATCGCAGAATTATTAGGGCACAAAACTCTTCAGATGGTAAAACGATATGCCCATCTTTCAGATAAACATTCTGCAAAAGTCGTAGCACGTATGAATGAGAAAATATTTGGAGGTATTGAATGAACGATGACAGGAAAAGGTATCAGATGTTGGCGGAACATTTGTCTGAGATTTTGAATCAGTCACATAAGGAAAGTGGCGCGATAGATATGAAAAAAAAGCTAACACTTAATTTGTCAGCAGGAAATCTAGCAACTATATGTGAGGCTTTGGGGTTCTATGATGAAAATGTTTCATTGCAGGGTTATTTTGATGAATTTGATGAGGCATATCGAGAAGCCAACAATGCACTAAATGACCCGCGAGTGAAAGATAAGAAAACTTATCAAAGTAATGCTATCGCGTGTTTAGGAATGAAGAGACGAGGCGCAAGAAGGCTACATCCTGAGTTTAAAAGAAGAATGGCAAGAAGCTATGAGCAACTTTCAAAAGGGTTGTATGCAGTAGGATATGATAAATATGAAGCTCCTGAAGGCAGGAATAATAAAAAGCTTAATGCAATTTCCATGATTATGGATAAATATGGTTATGGAACCGTGGATGCCTGCATAAAAGCATTACAAAGAATGGGAGTAGTCGATTTACCAGCAAAGTACCCCAGTTAGATTGTGAATGAATAATTAAAAAGACCCCTCCGTGTCCTTTAGAAAATAAAGGAATAAAATTATATCTTCATTAGCCTTTAAGAGCAGTAACGCACGTTATTGCAAATTTTGGAGGCTATTAAAATGTCAAAAGATAACAACACTATCAGATTAATTCCTGTTACCGATTGGAATAACCACCATTCATGGCCAGCCCAAGGTGGCCTAAGACATCTTATATTTCATGAGCATGAAAATGGTTTTCACAAATGCGTGAGAAGGATTGGCCGTAGAGTCCTCATTGATGAAGCTTCATTTTTTGAGTGGGTGGAGGAGATAAATTCATGAGAAGAAATAAATTTCTCAGCCTTAGCTTCCTAGAAAAGCGAGGTAAATATGGATATTAATCTATCGCCAGATATTCGGTTGTCCTCTGATTCTCGCTGCTGGATGCTCAAGCGGAAGAGAATGAGAACTAACAAACAGGGTGCTCGCCAAGAAGAATGGGAGGCGTTTAACTGGTTCAGTTCTGCGACAAGCGCCATTCAGGCGGCTGCAAACATTATGGTCAGGGAGTCTGATGCGGAAACCTTTACCGAAGCATTGGTGTACGTAGAAAAGATGGTGACCAGCCTCACCCAAGTTCTAACGCCTCATTTCGAGGTAAACCTTAAAGACGGTGCGGAGTAATGCGAAAGGTTGGAAATGAAAAACGTCAACGCTTTCTCAAGGATGCTGGCATTTTAATAGCAATCATATGATCCCATTATGACTACAAGATTTGAACGTACAATGAACCGTAGCTCAAAGCGCCGAGCATATGCTCTATATCATGATGTTGTATGCCATCCGCAATGGGTGCAGCTTTCGGTCTACTCGAAATTAATATGGATTGAGATAGGTCTTGATTATCACCCGAATAAGTTTGGAAAAGGATGTGGTAATAATGGCTGGCTCACGTGTGTTTATAATGAATTAATTCAAAAGCGTGGGTTTAAATCACGTAGCACAATAAAAAAAAGTTTAGTTGAGCTTGAGTGGTTTGGGTTCATAGAAAAAACTTTTCCGGGACAATTTCCAAAAGAGCCTGCCCGCTATGCACTGACTCATCTTGACTACGATCAGCACCCAGACAACAAGGTAATGGCAAAAAAAGCTCCACATACATACAAAGAACACACCGGTGAGCCATACCCAAAACACTAATAAAAAAATAACTCTACAGTCCATCTGACGAACAGCATAGTCCCGCCTAGTGTACCTAATGAATAATGTGATGAAATACATAGTCCCGCCACGCGGACTAGAGACATCAATGTTTAATGAGAAAATATGTTTTTAAGAACAATATTTTATTTATCAAATGAGATAAATTTGTATTTACAATCTCATAGCCCCGCCTAATGGACTACCTATATATCTATACCAAAGGGCAACCCGTTAATGGAAACCACAAAGGGTGTCAAAACTCACATTACCTTAAACCAATCATGGAAGTTCCTGAAGCTACATCCAAGCATAAAGTTAGCCCATAAATGGGCAAGTAGCCTTGCATATGCAAATCAGTGCGGGGCTCCCGTGGAATCCAAAATTTATAGGATAATATTTTAATTGTATGTACATGTTAGAAATTTATGCTGCGCAGTTGTTTTGAGGAAATCTGGAAAGCTAAGTGCAAAGCTCCTCATTATCATCGAGGTAGCCTGAAATACATCATAGAATTAGGTGAAATTATTTTTGCTTCTTATGCCTATTTTTGCGGTGTGCATAATAAGTAAGCAAAGACCGCATAATTCAACGAGAACACAATAAGTTTCAGTAGACAATCGAGACTAACAGCCATGCTGAACCGCCCTTATAGATCGCAGTCACACATTGTGTTCAAAACACCACTGGTTTTATGGTTGGGATATTTTAATTTTATTTATTTAGTATCCTAGTTTTAAGAAACCGCCAACAATTAGGTATGCTATAAGAACGACAGTCGGAAGTATTAACGAGTACGCCCAGCGAGTGCGTTTGTTATTATGATTAGGATTTTCATTGGATAGACCAGAGACATTGTCTTCTTGTTCTATTTTACTATCCGTGAGTTGTAATTCTTTTTTACAAAACCTACAAAAGATCGCTTCATCTTTTATTAATTCCGCACAGTAGGGACATTTTTTATTTCCCTCAGCGACCAACTTTTGTTCTATTGTTTTTTTATCTACGGACAATATTAGTGAATGCGGCAAAGCAATAATAAGTAACATTGCACCATAGAGCCACCACAAGGCGAATGAACGCCCCTTTGATTTAGCAATCATGGCGGGAATTAAACCAAGCAATACTGCAAAAATAAAAATTTCCAACTTATTCTCCGTATACTTTGCCTCCTGTAGATATTTCGTAAAGAAACCTACTATATGGAAGCCTTAATAAAATTGTACCTTTATTAACGACTGCTGCCATCATCATACCCCTGCAAAGTAGGTTAACACTCCCCATTGTCCGGTAACACATAGCGTCAGCACTATCGATAAGATTTGTCTTATTCATTCGAAGAACTACCAATGTCTTACCATTTGGTATCGCTCCAATTGGCTGTACAACGAAAAACGTTATTTGCGAGAGAACTATGACTAACAGTATTATTACAGTAGAGGCTAATATAATTTTCTTATTCATCGTGGCCTTACTTCTGGTTAATAAACTATGCCAGCTTCTTCCTTTGCACTATTTAGAATTCTGAGCGTTTCCATGCAAACCTTTACCTGACTGTCATTCTTGAATTTAGCACCAATACATATATCTTGGTTATAACCGCCAAAGCCTAGCTAATTAATTTATAGCGCACTAATGGCGCACTTGCCAACAAAAATGCGCCAAAACTGGCAACTCTATACAACAACGATCCCCCTCTATACCTATGTTTTTATTGTTGTTATCTATTGTGACTATTTGTAGTAAATTGAAAATAACAGACTGAAAATCCCCGTGTCGGCAGTTCGATTCTGTCCCTGGCCACCATTGAAATCAATGAATTACAGGTCAGCTTGCCGTTTTAACCATAAAACTGCCGTTTGGAAGCTTTATGCTTTATTTCACGCTTGGCAATATTATGCTTTATTACCACCTCATTAAGAGTTGCACACGAAAGCCTAGCTTACCCACTGCCGCTAAAAGTGGACATTCACATTATAAAAGTTACAAAATGTGACCTATCTTAACTTGTAGCCTGCACATAAAGTGCCGCGTTACTAATGCTGGCATGGTAATCACCCCTATAAATAATTGACCTCAAAAGTAGAATTTTCTCGTAAACTGAACGAAGGAGATTCTCAAATGAAAACATCAAGATATAGCGACAGCCAGATTTTGGCGATTCTGAAACAAGCCGAATCCGGCACCCCGGTCCCCGCGCTTTGCCGGGAACATGGCATGAGTAACGCCAGTTTCTACAAATGGCGAGCCAAATTTGGCGGAATGGATGCCTCAATGATGAAGCGCGTAAAAGAATTGGAAGATGAAAACCGGCGCCTGAAGAAAATGTACGCCGATGAGCGACTCAAGGCAGAGATGGTTCAGGAAGCACTGGCAAAAAAGTGGTGAGGCCATCTCGGCGTAAGGAGATGGCTCAAAAAGCTGCATCAGCGTTTAACGCCAGCACTCGCCTGGTCTGCCGGGCATTTGGCATCAGCGAGACCTGCTACCGTTACCAGCCAATATTGTTAGATGAAAATGCAGAGATTGCTGATTGGCTTGTTCGTTTGACTGATAACCAAAAAGATTGGGGGTTTGGACTTTGTCGAGATTACTTGCGTAACGTCAAACGCTACGAGTGGAATCACAAGCGTATTTACCGTATCTATTGCGAGTTGGAATTGAACTTGTGGATCAGGTCCAGAAGACGAATGCAGCGAGAAAAACCTGTGCCACTTGTTGTGCCTGAAGCGCCCAACGAAATGTGGTCAATGGATTTTATGCATGACCAATTAAGTGATGGCCGGTCATTTCGTCTGTTTAATGTGCTCGATGATTTTAAGCGTGAGGGCTTAGGCATTGAGGCCGACTTCTCGCTACCGGCCGTGCGCGTTATTCGTGCACTGGATCAGATTATCGAGTGGCGAGGAAGGCCCAAGCGCTTGCGTTGTGATAACGGCCCGGAGTTTATCAGTCGAGACTTGGCACAATGGACAGATAAGCATGATATCCAGCTAGAGTTTATTCAGCCGGGCAACCCGCAACAAAATGCTTACGTTGAACGTTACAACCGAACTGTAAGATACAGTTGGCTAAGCCAATACATATTCGGCTCGATCACAGAAGTACAGGACTATGCCACGAAGTGGCTTTGGTTTTATAATAACGCACGCCCTAATAAGGCCAATGGCGGACTGCCACCGACACAAATGCTGAATGCAGCATGACCTCTACTTTTTGGCGTCAGTTAAAAATGGGATGATTACCGAATGATAGGGGCTAATGTTCCAAAACTACATTTTGTAAGCAGGAAAGAATTTTGCTCCAAAATACTGGAAATACTTAGTGGATTGGAAAATGAAAAAAGCTAACAAAAAGCGGCAAGCCCCTGAGCCTAAGCCTTAGATTTCACATAGAGGAAGAAATAACTTGAGAATAAATAGATTGGCAATTTACAGTTTAGTGATCTTTTCTTTTATGGCCTCATACACATATGCAGATGAGGCTGGTATTGAAGTAACGGGAACTGCAAAGGAAAGTGTTGTGCCTGATATGGCGACGTTCTCATTTTCTATAAATGGTAGAGGGAAAGAATTAGAAGCCTTAAAAGCAGAGGTAGATAAAAAAACAGCAAATACGGTCTCTTTATGCAAGAGGTTGGGGATAAAAACAAAAAATATTAGTTCCTCGGAGATTTCAATATGAAGCTCCCCCAGTTTAACGGATACTTTTAATCAGCGACAAAGTCGCTAAAAGGAGTGTCCAATGACAGCAAAACGTAAGCCCTACACTACGTATACCAAAGAGTTTAAGCTAGAGGCCCTGCGCT
>Ga0316205_10001258_pt1 | contig 34191 bp, 32 predicted proteins | sample 3monthpyrite_MG_FD_204941 | JGI IMG/M metagenome (GOLD analysis project Ga0316205, IMG submission 204941) | Microbial mat bacterial communities from mineral coupon in-situ incubated in ocean water Damariscotta River, Maine, United States -... | ecosystem: Environmental > Aquatic > Marine >...
ATCTGTTTGCTGCTGTACCGTTCGGCATTGGTGAGCCTCTGTCTGAATGGATTCGTGGTGACTTTGTTATCTCTGATGCTACCTTGAACCGTTTCTTTGCCTTCCACGTGATTGCTGTACCGCTGGTTCTGATCATGTTGATTGCTGCACACATTATGGCGTTGCATGAAGTGGGTTCGGGTAATCCAGATGGTATCGAGATCAAGAAGAACAAGGGTCCAGACGGTATTCCACTTGATGGTATTCCGTTCCATCCTTACTACACAGTGAAAGATATTCTAGGTGTAGTTGTGTTCCTGATTGGTTTCTTTGCGGTTGTGTTCTTTGCGCCGACCATGTTTGGTTACTTCATCGAAGTACCGAACTTTGATCCAGCAAACCCATTAAAGACACCAGATCATATTGCCCCGGTTTGGTATTACACCCCGTTCTATGCCATGTTACGTGCGGTACCGCCCATGTTTGGTTCGCAATTCCCGGGCGTAATTGTTATGGGTGCGGCGATTGTGGTGTTGTTCTTCCTGCCCTGGATAGACCGCTCACCGGTTAAGTCGATTCGTTACAAGGACCTACGTACTAAGCTGGCATTAGCTGGGTTTGTTATCAGCTTCATCTGGTTAGGTTACTTAGGGGTGGTATCCGCAAGCCCTGTCAAAACGATGATTGCGCAGTGTGCGACCCTGGTGTACTTCGGTTACTTTCTGTACATGCCTTATTACAGTCGTACCGAGATTACCGCGAGCATATTCCGTGCGCCATTAGTTGCGCTGTATAGCATTGTGACCGTCGGTATTATTTGGTACTGGTGGGCTGGTGAAGTTAGTACTGAAATTACCGCTGTGATATCCCTGTTCACACTAGCTTATACCGCGTACTTCCTGATTCTGCCTGCTTATGTCGTACCAGCAGTTGTTAAACCTGTTCCAGAAAGGGTGACAAAATGAAGAAGAAACTGATTACCTGTTTGTTGTTGTGTCTACCACTGTTTGCGCATGCCGCTGGTGATGTGCATTTAGAAAAGGCAGATATCAACCTGGAGAACAAGAGTTCACTGCGCCATGGTGCCAAGCTCTTTGTTAACTATTGTCTGAGTTGTCATTCTGCCAGCATGATGCGTTACAGTCGCGTAGGTCAGGACCTGGGTCTGACGGATGATCAAGTTCTGGATAACCTGATGTTTGTTGCCAATTTCGACTTCGATAAGCTGGAAGAAGGTGAAGCCAAGAAGATTGGTGAGCTGATGACCGTAGCCCTGCGTAAGGAAGATGGTGAAAAGTACTTTGGTACACCGGTACCGGATCTGACTCTTACCGCACGCGCCAAAGGTGCTGACTGGTTATATACCTATCTGACGACCTTCTATGTCGATTCAAAACGCCCCTTCGGCGTCAACAATACTACCTTTAGTAACGTTGGTATGCCGCATGTGTTATGGGAGCTGGATGGTTTGAAAGATCGTGTTCCCAAGAAAGATGCCGATGGCAAAGTTATGAAAGACAAAGACGGTCACGAGATCATGGAATTAGTTCGCATAACTGAAGGCACCATGACTGATGCTGAATACAAGCGTGCTGTTACCGACCTGGTTAACTTCATGGTCTATATGGCGGAGCCTATCAAGGTCGAACGTCAACGTACCGGCATTTTTGTAATGTTCTTCTTAATAATTTTATTCCTGCTTGCTTATCTGTTGAAGAAGGAATACTGGAAAGACGTACACTAGAAATAGTTACATTAGCGTTCGTCTATAATCATTTTGCATGAGGGGACTATGTCCCCTTATTGCACTACACGCTAGCAAGATAAATCGAGGTAATTCGAGTATGGCGCAAGTCACTAACCGCCGTCTGGCAATGACATTATTTTCATCCGATGTCTGCCCACGTTGTCATACAGTACGTATTGTATTGGCAGAAAAAGGTATTAATTTTGAGATGCAGGTTGTTACCGATGACAACAAACCTGAAGATCTGCTCGACTTGAATCCATATGGTGGCGTACCGACGCTTGTGGATCGTGACCTTGCGCTTTATCAGCATCAGGTGATTGTTGAATATCTGGATGAACGTTTTCCACATCCACCGTTAATGCCGGTTGATCCTGTTTCACGTGGACGTAACCGTCTTATGCTTTATCGCATTGAACGTGACTGGTATAGCCTGGCAGATAAAATCAGTGCAGGTGGTTCTGATGCCGATGCTGCGCGTACTGATTTGCGTGATGGTTTATTAAGTGCGGTTCCGATTTTTGAATCTAAGCCATACTTTATGAGCGATGAGTTTAGTCTTATCGATTGTGCATTAGCACCACTGCTATGGCGTTTGCCTGAATATGGTATTCAATTACCTGGTGCGGCCAAACCACTAACGAATTATGCGGATAGAATATTTGAACGTAATGCATTTTTAGAAAGCCTGACTGAAGCTGAAAAAGAAATGCGCATTTAGTACTGTAACTTCCCGGAAGGGTTTTTGCTAAAGTTTGTGAGAAAAAGATCATGGATTTAAGCCCGAGCCAACCCTATTTACTCAGAGCGATTTACGAGTGGATAGTCGATAACGAGCTCACACCATATTTACTGGTGGATGCTAGTAACGATGATGTCCACGTCCCAAGGCAATACGTTGAGAATGGCAAGATTGTTCTCAATATTGCACCAAGAGCCGTTAATAATCTGGAATTGAGAAATGAGAGCGTGAATTTTAATGCACGCTTTTCCGGAAAACCTATGGATGTTATTTTTCCTATCGATGCCGTACTGGCTATCTATGCAAAGGAGAATGGACAAGGTATGGTTTTCAATGAAGGCGATGATGAGCCCAGCCCTCCAAAACCAGATAAACCTAATCTTCGCATCGTTAAGTAACCCCTCTTAATCATGATCGAAATTGTTCATGCTGACATCACCACACTCAAGGTTGATGCCATTGTGAATGCTGCAAACCAGAGCTTGTTAGGTGGTGGTGGTGTGGATGGTGCTATTCATCGTGCAGCAGGACCAGAATTACTGGAAGCATGCAAGTTATTGAATGGCTGCAAAACCGGTCAGGCAAAAATAACTCCAGGATTTAATTTACCAGCCAAATACATTATTCACACAGTTGGCCCGGTCTGGCAGGGTGGCCAGGCAAATGAACCGGAATTATTAGCGAGTTGCTATCAGCAGTGTTTTGCGCTTGCCAAGCAACATGGATTGCAATCAATCGCCTTTCCTGGGATTAGCACAGGTGTCTATGGTTTCCCGAAGAGTGATGCGTGTTATATCGCATTAGAAAACATGATTGAGCATTCTGCGGAATTTGAAAAAATTATTGCCTGTTGTTTCAGTGAAGCAGATCAACAACTCTATGAGTTGGTTTACACACAGAAGCAAGCGATTGACTAAGCGTAAGTATCTATCCCAGCGTTGTCAGTCATGTCTTCATAATCACGACGACTATTCAATCTGCGAGCATAAGAACTTCGAAGGTCGATTATGATGGGATGTTGTTGCTGACGACGATCACGTCCGCAACGGCGATCGATCTGGCGACGAACGGGTTTTTTATTTTGCCCATTTGCTTGTGCGGTAGAAACTAATTGTTTAACCACACGTTTAACCGCAACAGGTTTTACATAGGTTGAAACAATCTTCCCGGTAATTCGGCGAATTGTCGCCATGACACCCTTCCCAATTTGTTAGTCTTTATTTTTATTAGTGGGACTAATTATTAAGCAAAGAGCATATTAAAACTGTGATTATTTACACATTTTCACAATTTCTGCTACCTAAGGTGGCTTCACTCATCAAGATTGAACAGGCGGTTATCAATTCTGGCGCACAGAATGTGAATCAGAAGTAAATGGACTTCCTGGATACGGGCCGTTGTCTCAGACGGGACACGTAATTCAATGTCCTGCCCCTGGATTAGATTGGCCATTTTTCCACCATCACGGCCGGTAAAGGCAATCGTATGCATATTTCGTTTAGTTGCTTCCTGCATGGCACGTACAACATTGCCTGAGTTACCACTGGTGGATATCGCGAGTAATATATCGCCGGGTTGCCCGAGGGATGATATTTGTCGGGAGAAGATTTCATCGTATGAATAATCGTTGGCAATCGAGGTGATGGTCGAGCTATCTGTCGTTAGTGCAACGGCGGGTATGCTATCTCGATCCTGATGAAAGCGATTGATGAACTCCGAGGAAAAATGCTGGGCATCCGCTGCTGAGCCACCATTGCCGCAGCTAAGAACCTTGTTGCCATTTTTTACTGCGCCTTCGAGCAATTCAACCGCTTTGGCAATATCTTCCGCCATGGTCTCGGCTGCAGTTTGTTTTGTACTAATGCTGGCTGAAAAGAGCGCCTTTATCTGGTCTTGTTCATTCATGGTTACGCTACCCTTCTATCGCGTTTTGTATCCAGTTAATTGTGGGGTCAGAATTGGCTGACTGGGTGATGCCAACAACATCAAAGCGCGCGGGTATGGAGTGATGAATGTTGTTGCGTTGTAAATAATTTTCGGCACTTCGATATAGTTTCTGCTGTTTACGAGCATCAATACTTGTGATGCTATCTACCTGACTATTTGCCTTTCGGAAGCGAACTTCTACAAATACTATGGTCGCGTCTTGTTTCATTATCAGGTCAATCTCACCGTACCGACAATGATAGTTTTTATTTACGAAGGAGAGTCCTTGTTGCTTCAGATAGTTGCAAGCAAGTTCTTCAGCGTATTGTCCTTTTTCCTGGGTGTATCCCAACGATGTTTATCCTTTAACTTTCAGCTCAATGTAATTTTGCGTAATTCTAGTGTAATTATAGATTACCTTGATCCAGGGAGACGGGACGCCCACTTCTAAATTTCACCCAAGTCAATTGTCTTCTAACTCTTAGCTTTTCGTCGAGGCTAAGACTGCCAGTTTCACCATCGAAACGTTCATACGGGTAGTTTCTTAAGGTATTCAGGGCACCGATTATATTAAAGGCGTCGATACCAAGTGCATAGAGACGTTGCAGGGCATTGCCCGCATCTGAAATTTGACTATCAATTTCGGAGCGAATGCCACGGTGTGCAGTACTCTCTGATAATACCCACGGCATGTCACCAAACAGTAGTCCATCCATATCCCGGTCACGTTCCTGGTTGAGAATACCTGTGTAAACATGCGAGGTCGCATAAACGGGTACATCACTGGCATGATAAAACTTAAGCTGTGGTCTGATTTGTCTGGCCTGTCTTGGGTAGGCAGCAACGAAGACAAAATCAATATCCTGACGACGACGTGAGGTGAATTTAATATCACGTTTCAGGGTGGTTGCCATGCGACGATAGCGTCGTTGGCTGTCATCGATGTTGAGTAACATGCGAATCGGAATAGAGAAGTCAGTTTTGGTTGGCTCGTAAGTCTGTCGTTCAACAATCCTGCCACCCATCAATTCCCAACGCTCCTTAAAGGCTTGATAGATTCGTTCACCCCAGGGTCCAATGGGTGCAAGCACAGCCGCATTAACATGACCGTCAAGCCAGGTGCGCTCGGCAACCTGACGTGCCTCCTCTTCAGGGGAGAGACCAAACTGATAAAAATTACCGCGTGCGGATTCATCATCGAGTGAATAGTTCAGGGCAAGGATGGGAACAGGCAGTTCATCCATTTCACTGATATGACCGACCGCCGCTTTTGTTAATGGTCCGACAATAAATTGGGCACCTTCGTCGACGGCTTGTTCGTAAACACTTGAGACATCTTCTGTACCACTCACGTCATAAATGCGTATCGACTGACTGCTATTTGGGCGCAAAGTAAAATAGGCGGCCATGAAACCGTCGCGCAATGCTTCACCAGCTTTTGCAAATTTACCACTTAACGGTAACATTAACGCCAGTCGATCCGGGTACGCGACGTCCTCTTGTTTACGTTCGGAAAGCGCTTGCAGGATATCTTCTGAGACAGGATGGTTGGGGTATTTTTCCCGCCACAGAAAAATTTGTTCTTTTAAACGTACGGGGCTGAGTTGATGCACTTTTGCTGTTTGTACCAGTTCCATCCAACCACTCAAAGTGTCGGGTGGTGGTGCTGTGCGCAATTGGTGTAAGGCGCGTTCGGACATGGTTGCTAACGCTGACCAGATGTCTTGCTGGTTTGTCAGGATTCCCTGTGGGTCGCTTAAATATTTTTCACGTTCGACTAACTGACGTGCTGTTTCCAAACGGTTACCTGAGAGTGTATAAGCCTCGGCACGTAAATTATAAAACTCTGCGATATATAAAGCGGACGTAGATGGATCGATGGGTTCGGCCAGTAGATCCTGTACATCGTCTGGATGTCTTTCTGCTATTGCTATATGGGCCAGGCTTAGGTTGTATATGGTGTTGGTAAAACTATCTAGAGAGTCAGTATATGTCTGCGCCAGCCATTGTTTAGCTTCGGCAATCTTACCTGCGCGTGCTAGCGCGGCACTTGCACGTAAGCTATAGAAAGTTTGCTGGGCGGCTGAGGTCTCTTTAGCGAGAGCTATGAATCCATTTGCGGCAATTTCAAATTGACCTGCCTGAAACAACAGTTCAGGATCTTCACTGGAAATTTCATCTGGAGTCTCGACATCCTCCGTTATGGTGGTACAGCCAGTGAAAATGAATAAGAAAACGAATAAGATGGTAAAACGTCTTGTCATTATAAATAGCTTCCTTCGTTCGCAATAAAAGGATTATAACGTGTTTGATGCAACTGGTGCGCTTTACATTGTCGCGACCCCGATCGGTAATCTGGGTGACATGACCCATCGCGCGCTGGAGGTGCTAGAGTCGGTCGACCTGATTGCAGCTGAAGATACACGAAATAGCCAAAAACTGCTTAATCATTTTGGTATCAAAGCACCTATGATGGCATTACACGAACACAACGAACGTGAACAGGCCGACGAAATCATAGCAAAGTTACATTCCGGCAAGTCGATTGCCCTGATCAGCGATGCGGGCACTCCCCTGATCAGTGATCCAGGTTATACCCTGGTAAGCCGCCTGCATGATCAGGGATTGAAAGTTATTCCCATTCCAGGGCCAAGCGCATTGATTTCTGCCTTATCTGTCGCTGGCCTTCCAACTGACCACTTTTGTTTCGAAGGTTTTTTACCCGCAAAGACAGGTGCTCGGGAAAAGGCATTGCTGGCACTCAAAGATGAGACGAGAACGATGGTGTTCTATGAGGCGCCACATCGTATTGTCGCCACACTCACATCATTGTCTGAAGTGTTTGGCGAACAGCGTTTGGTGTGTCTGGTGCGTGAATTGACCAAGCTATATGAGACTATTAAGCGGGATCCGGTCGCTGAGCTATTAGAGTGGGTGACGGCAAATCCAGAGCAGCAAAAAGGAGAGTGTGTGCTGGTGGTCGAGGGAGCCAGGACTATTCGTGATCCGAAAATAGCCGAAATTGAAGTCACCTCACTTTTGTCCGGCTTGCTTACGAAAATGAGCCTTAAAGATGCGGCGCAACTGGCTGCGGATCTCACAGGGCAAAAGAAGAACGCGTTATATGAACAAGCACTGGATTTACAAAATTCACACGGAAAGCATCGCGAATAACTGTATAGAAGCGTGCCCGATAAGTTAAAATGGAGGGGAAAGTCGGCCAGACAACCGCTCGAAATTCGATTTCTAGAGGAAAGTCCGGGCTCCATAGGGCAGAGTGCCAGGTAACGCCTGGGCGGCGAGAGCCGATGGAAAGTGCCACAGAAAATATACCGCCACCGTCATATTCGTATGGCGGTTGGTAAGGGTGAAATGGTGCGGTAAGAGCGCACCGCGCTGATGGCAACATCAGTGGCAGGGTAAACCCCACTCGGAGCAAGGCCAAATAGGAGTGCAGTGATGCGGCCCGTATCGCACTCGGGTAGGCTGCTTGAGCCATTTGGCGACGAATGGCCTAGATGAATGGTTGTCCACGACAGAACCCGGCTTATCGGCCGACTTTCACCTCTCTTACTTAAATTGATCACTATTTGATCAAAATATCCTAATTTTCTACTTTAACTAGAACTCATAACCCTCTGTTTTTGATGAATATTTATTCATTGTCTGCGCTGTAATTCCTGTACATATTTTGTCCATGATGCTGCTAAGTTACTGACAGATAAGCAAGAATTCTTGCTTTTTGTGGGCTAATTCACTTGTTCGGTGGATAGTTTAGTACTATAGTGTCAAGTAGTGGGAAAAAGTGGATCCAAATGGATCATTTTGTATAAAGGGGACTAATTTTGTTTAGAGGTGTCACGATTCTTAATCTCGACGCCAAGGGTCGCATGGCGGTACCAACCAAGTACCGTGATCGCTTGCAGTCAGCCGCGGACGGTCAGTTAGTGGTCACTCTCGATATGAGTGATCCCTGCCTGTTGATCTATCCCGTGACTGAATGGGAAGACATCGAACGCAAGCTGGTTCGTTTGCCCAGTCTGAATAAACAGGCTGCTCGTCTAAAACGCCTCCTTTTAGGTCATGCCTCTGAAGTAGAACTCGATTCCCACGGACGTATTTTGTTGCCACCCGCCTTGAGAGAACTGGTGCAGTTAGAAAAACGCATCATTTTGCTTGGGCAGGGCAACAAGTTTGAGGTCTGGAATGAGCAGACCTGGAATGATCGCCGTGACCAATGGCTTGAGGAGACCGACTTGGATGAAGGTCTCTCTGATGAGCTGGAGTCACTGTCGTTGTAAATGCCGGTGCAAGAACACCAACACGAAACGGTATTACTCAACGAGGCGGTTGAAGCATTGGAAATCAAACCCGAGGGGGTTTATGTCGATGGGACGTACGGACGGGGAGGTCATAGTCAGATGATTCTGAATCAATTGTCAGATTCAGGACGACTGCTGGTCATGGATAAAGACCCTGCTGCAATTGCGGTTGCTCAGCAGCGTTTTGCCGACGACCCTCGTACCTATATATATAGTGGTAGTTTCACCGAGATTGCTGATGCCCTGGCTGAGACCAACTGGGGGCAGGCGGCAAATGGTGTGTTACTGGATCTTGGCGTCTCCTCTCCACAGCTTGACGATGCTGAACGTGGTTTTAGTTTCCGCCGTGATGGCCCTCTCGATATGCGCATGGATCCCGAACATGGCATGTCTGCAGCAGAGTGGTTGGCACAAGTTAAAGAAGACGAGCTAGTGAAGGTCCTGTTTGAATATGGCGAAGAGCGTTTTGCACGCCGTATTGCTCGTGCCATCCTGCGCGAACGTGAAATTCTGGCAATTACCCGCACCCAACAGTTAGCTAGTATTGTTGCTCAAGCGGTACCTACTCGCGAAAAAAGCAAAGACCCAGCAACCCGTACTTTCCAGGCTATCCGTATTCAGATTAATCATGAGTTAGATGATCTTAAGGCTTGCCTTGCCGCTTCGGTGGATGCCTTAGAAAAAGGCGGGCGCCTGGTTGTGATTAGTTTTCATTCTTTAGAAGACCGCATTGTGAAACGTTTTATGCGTGAGCAAAGTAAGGGCGAGCAATTTCCACATGATTTACCTATACGCCATGTCGAGATGAATGCGCCACTGAAATTGGTCGGTAAAGCGATAAAAGCAAGCAATGAAGAAGTTGCAGCGAATCCAAGAGCACGTAGTGCCATCATGCGTGTCGCGGAGAAAGCATCATGATGCTGCGAATACTCAATGTCTGTTTGGTATTAGTCATCGTGGCAAGCTCGATTGGTGTGATTTATTCCAAACATCATAACCGCATGTTGTATGTCGAGTTACGCCAGTTAGAGACTAATCGTGACAACTTAAATGTTGACTGGGGTCGTTTGCAATTAGAGCAAAGCACCTGGGCGACCCATGGTCGTGTCGAAAGTGCAGCTCGTAAACGCTTAAAGATGCGTAATGTTGATTATGCAGAGGTAGTGATTATAAAACCATGACCGAGCAAGTTCACAAGCCATCTAACCGATTTCGCATAGGCATTGTTCTGGTGCTGGTACTCACCGTGCCTCTTGCTCTGATCGTGCGTGCTTTTGACTTACACGTAACCAATAAAACATTTTTACAAGAGCAAGGTGATGCACGGGCGCTACGTTCGATTCCAGTTGCGGCACACCGGGGTATGATTGTTGATCGACATGGTGAACCTCTGGCAGTCAGCACGCCGGTAGATTCTATTTGGGCTCAACCCCAACAGTATAAGGCTACGACCAGGCAGCTATACAACCTTGCCAAATTACTTGACTTGAAACCGCAGCAAATAAAGAAGTTAATTGCGAGTAAGAAACAAGAAGGCAAAGAATTTGTTTATCTTAAGCGCAGGATCAATCCTTCGCTTGCGCAAAAAGTTATCGAGTTGGAAGTACCTGGTTTATCCATACAGCGTGAATACCGTCGCTATTATCCAACTGGTGAAGTAGCAGCACATGTGGTTGGCTTTACCAATGTAGATGATGTTGGTCAGGAAGGTATCGAACTCGCATACGATCAATGGTTAAAAGGCACTGACGGTAGTCAACTAGTAATGAAGGATCGCCTGGGTCGAGTGGTTAAGCCTGTTGACCTGATTAAGTCACCTAACGCGGGTAAGGATCTCGTACTAAGTATTGATCGCAGATTACAGTACTTGACCTATCGTGAGCTAAAACGTGCTGTGTTTGAGCATAAGGCGAAATCAGGCTCTGCGGTAATCCTTGATGTGAAAACAGGTGAAATCCTCGCGATGGTCAATCAGCCTGCATTTAATCCAAATAATCGAGCTGACTTACAAAGCTACCGCTATCGGAACCGTGTTGTGACCGATACCTTTGAGCCAGGTTCAACTGTTAAACCCTTTACGGTTGCCGCCGCATTAGAGTCGGGCAAATTTAAACCATCAACTGTTATTGATACCTCACCAGGTTATATGAGAGTTGGTAAGAGCGTTATTCGTGACATTAAAAACTATGGTCGGATGACATTGGCTTCAGTCATTGAAAAATCCAGTAATGTTGGTGCAAGCAAAATCGCATTAACCATTGATCCCAATAATCTGGTGAAAGTACATCAACGCATTGGTTTTGGTGATGTAACTCAAAGTGGGTTACCTGGTGAAGTGATGGGTTCGTTACATCAACCACGGATATGGCGTGATATTGAACGCGCTACCTTATCTTATGGCTATGGTTTGTCCGTTACAACTTTACAGCTAGCACGTTCATATCTGGTCTTAGCCAGTGACGGCATGCTTAAACCACTTAGTATTGAGCTTAAAACTGGTTTAGTTGAAGGTGAACGCGCAATCTCAGCAAAACATACAAAGCAAATAAGAGAAATGCTGAAAGGTGTTGTCGCTGAAGGTGGTACAGGTACTAAAGCTGCTGTGCCTGGTTTTCATGTTGCAGGTAAAACCGGAACCGTGAAAAAAGTCGGTAAGCATGGGTATTCGGATGATAAATATGTTTCTACCTTTGTTGGTATGGTGCCTGCTGACAATCCACGCCTGGTTATGGCGATAACCATTCATGAGCCACGTGGAGAACATTATTACGGCGGCGCGGTTGCTGCACCTGTCTTTAGCAATGTAATGGTCGGTGCTTTACGTTTGTTAGATATTTCTCCAGATGATTTTTCAGAAAAACAGCCAACGTTTGCAATGTTGGGAGGAGCGCAATGATGGCTTCTGACAACAAAGTGATGCTGATGACGTTGGATATTTTACTGGAGGGTTTGGTAAATACAGCCGCTCTGGCAGATATCGTAATTGATAGACTTTGCATGGACAGTCGTAACGTTAAAGAGGGTGATCTGTTTGTTGCAGTACCAGGATTAACCGTTGATGGTCGAAAATATATCAATGAAGCGATTGAAGCAGGGGCGAGTGCTGTCATCTGGGAATCAGAGCAAGGGACTGTTCCAATACCGATCGCATGGCGAACTTCAAGTTCGGGAAAAAAAGTACCAGTAATTGCGATTGATGAATTGTCAAACAAGGTCGGCAGAATAGCCGACCGTTTCTATCACGAGCCATCAAAACAAATGTATGTTGTGGGGATTACCGGTACCAATGGTAAGACGTCATGTAGCCATTTCATTGCTCAGGCCCTGGCGCCTGAAGTTGCATGTGGCGTTATCGGTACAGTCGGTTGGGGATTCCTTGAAAATTTACAGGTGTCGTCACATACCACACCTGATGTGATTACCTGTCATTCATGGATGGCCGATTTATACAAAGATGGTTCACAGGCCGTGTCAATGGAGGTTTCATCTCACGCACTTGATCAAGGTCGTGTCGACAACATTCATTTTGACTGTGCAGTGTATACCAATCTTTCTCACGAGCACCTTGATTACCATGGTTCATTGGAAAATTATGCCGCAGCTAAAACCAAATTGTTCACTGTTGATACGATCAAGTCAGCAGTTATAAATATTGATGATGAATTTGGTCGAAAATTGATCAAGCAATTGCCTGGTTCAGTTAACACGATAAGTTATGGTATCGCTAGTAATGACAGCCAGTGTGATATAAGCGCAAGCGACATAAAACAATCCGCATCCGGTTTAGCGTTTACCTTGCAAACACCATCAGGTACGGCGATGGTGAGCAACCATATCTATGGTTTGTTTAACGTTTATAACTTACTTGCCACCGCGGGTGTTTTGTTTAGCAAAGGTTTCAGCCTTGAAGAAATTGCGAGTCGTTTATCTAATTTAAAGCCGATTTCAGGTCGTCTAAGTATTGTCAGTATTCCAAATAAGCCAAAGGTAGTTGTTGACTATGCACATACGCCTGATGCACTTGAACAAGTCCTGCATTCACTACAACAACACTTCAATAATGATGTCTGGTGTGTATTCGGTTGCGGTGGTGATCGTGATAGAGAAAAACGTCCATTGATGGGAAATGTCGCAGAACACCTTGCTAATCACGTTGTTGTTACCAGTGATAACCCGCGTCATGAAGCTCCAGCAGATATTATCAGTGAGATCGTTGCAGGGATGGACGTCAGTAAGTTAATTATTAAAGAAGATCGCCGTGAGGCGATCGAATATGTATTGAATAATGCAGCACAGGACGACATCGTGCTAATCGCTGGCAAAGGTCATGAAACCTACCAGCAGATTGGTGATGAAAAAATTGATTTTGATGATGCCTTGGTAGCAAGGCAAATATTGGAAACTAAAAATAAATGAGTGATTCATCTATTAACTGGAACCTGATAAAGATTGCTAATGCCGTGCAAGGTGAACTAGTGGGTGAAGATAAAACCATTAATGGGTTAAGCACTGATACTCGTAGTTGTGTCGAAGGCGAATTATTTGTCGCATTACAGGGACCAAACTTCGATGGACATAATTATGTGGAACAGGCGGAAAAAAATGGTGCGATAGCAATATTGGTCTCGAAAAAAATATCAACTTCGTTGCCACAGATTATTGTTAACGATACACGGATTGCATTAGGCAAGTTAGCAAACGCTTGGCGTATGCAGTTTGATATTCCTCTGATCGCAATTACAGGCAGTAATGGCAAGACCACAGTTAAAGAAATTACCACGGCCATACTTTCACAAGAACATAATGTTCTGGCAACTAAAGGTAACTTCAATAACGACATCGGTGTGCCACTAACTTTATTTGGGTTGAACTCAGGACATAGTGCTGCGGTTATCGAAATGGGCGCAAATCATCCTAAAGAAATTGAATATCTAACGCACATTGCAAAACCAACCGTTGCCATCATTACAAATGCTGGACCTGCACACCTTGAGGGATTTGGCGATATAGAGGGCGTTGCCAGAGCAAAGGGAGAAATTTATTCAGGACTAAGCCAGAACGGTACCGCCATTATTAATAACGATGATCAGTATAGCGAATACTGGTTATCGATATGTAAAGGTGTAAAGACTTGTACATTTGGTTCAGTCGGTGAAGCTGATTATCTGGTTCGTAAAGAGAATGGCCATGTACTACTCACCACACCAGGTGAAACAGTAAATATAGATTATTACTTACCAGGTGAACATAACCTTTTGAATGCTGCGGCTGCAGCTGCAGCATGTAGCGCTGCTGGGGTGAGTATCGAGTCAATTAAAAATGGCCTGGAGTCGATGCAGGCAGTTAGTGGTCGTTTACAGTTGAAAAAAGGCATTTCAGGTAGCCGAATTATTGATGACACGTATAACGCCAATCCTGGTTCTCTTAAAGCCGCCTTACAGGTTTTGAATGAATACCCTGGCACACACTTGCTGGCATTAGGAGACATGGGTGAACTAGGAAATGCAGCGGAGCATTCACATACAGATGCAGGTAAACAGGCACGTAACTCTGGAGTGAATAAGCTTTATGCGATTGGCCAGTTTGCGCAATTTAGTGCGCAAGGTTTTGGCGAAGACAGCTATGTGTTTGAAGATCAGCCAAGTATGATTTCAGAAATTAAAAATAATCTGGCAGAAGATGTGACTTTGTTGGTGAAAGGATCGCGGCTAATGAAAATGGAAAACATAGTTAACGCTCTGGCGGCTAACGGGGAGAGTTAAATTGCTTTTTCAGCTTACAGAATACTTACAACAATTCTATAGCGGCTTCAATGTCTTTAATTATTTGACTCTGCGCGCAATTCTGGGAGTGCTTACGGCATTGTTGATCTCTTTTTTGATTGGTCCTTACATGATCAAAAAGCTGAGTATTCTAAAAATCGGTCAGACTGTGCGTAATGATGGACCAGAAACTCATTTTTCAAAAGCAGGCACACCCACAATGGGTGGTACACTTATTTTGATTGCAGTCACAGTTGCAACGTTATTATGGGCTGACTTAAGTAATCGTTATATTTGGGTAGTAATAAGTGTATTAGTTAGTTTTGGTGTCATTGGCTGGGTTGATGATTACAAGAAACTGATTAAGCAGGATCCAGAAGGTCTTAAGTCACGATATAAATACTTTTGGCAATCATTATTTGCAATCGTAGTTTCGATTTATTTGTTCAAAACTGCATCTCCCGTAGAAAAAGAATTGATTGTGCCATTTTTCAAGTCTATTGCCATTCCATTGGGGGCAATAAGTTTTGTAATACTTTCGTACTTTGTGATTGTGGGTTCCAGTAATGCAGTGAATTTAACTGATGGGCTCGATGGCCTGGCTATCTTACCAACAGTGATGGTTGGCGGTGCATTAGGCATATTTGCGTATGCAACTGGTCATGCAAACTTCTCAGAATATTTATCTATCCCGTACATTAAAGGAGTGGGTGAGTTAGTTATTTTCTGTGGTGCATTGGTAGGAGCTGGGCTCGGATTCTTATGGTTTAACACTTATCCGGCACAGGTTTTTATGGGTGATGTTGGTGCGCTTGCTCTCGGTGCTGCACTTGGTGTTATCGCCATTATGGTCAGACAGGAATTTGTATTGTTTATTATGGGTGGTGTATTTGTCATCGAGACAGTGTCGGTAATATTGCAAGTTGCTTCTTTCAAGCTAACGGGCAAGCGCATTTTCAGGATGGCACCATTACATCATCACTTTGAATTAAAAGGTTGGCCGGAACCACGTGTGATTGTTCGTTTTTGGATTATCACCGTTATTCTGGTGTTGATCGGTTTGGCTACGTTGAAGGTTCGCTAAGAGAGGCTGGTTGTGCAAGTAATGCGAAAAGCAGAAAAACAATTAGTTTGCGCTGACATATTTAAAGGTCAGCGTGTGCTTGTTGTTGGCCTCGGGAAAACAGGTTTATCGTGCGTCAAATTTCTTGCCGATAGGAAAGTTGAGTTTGCTGTTATGGATAGTCGTGAGCAACCTCCTGGTATGTATCAAATGAGAAGTGAGTATTCTGATATCGAAGTACGCACCGGTTCTCTCGATAAAGAGTTTGTAACCGACTTTGACGTGTTAATCGCGAGTCCGGGGATTGCCTTAAAAGAACCAGTCTTACAGTTTGCATTGAAATCAGGTAAGTCACTGATTGGTGATATCGAAATTTTGGCGTTATGTACAACAAAACCTGTAATTGCAATAACGGGTTCAAATGGCAAGAGTACAGTAACGACACTGTTAGGTGAGATGGCGTGCAAAGCAAAACGAGAGACGATTGTTGCTGGAAATATTGGCGTACCTGTTTTAGAACAGATAAATGATGATGCAACTACAGATTTATATGTACTCGAGCTATCCAGTTTTCAACTGGAAACGACCAAAAGTTTACAGGCTACAGCAAGTACTATTTTAAATATTAGTGAAGATCACATGGACCGATATGACTCGCTTGCTGATTATGCCGCGGCCAAGCGTAAAATAATATCAGGCCAAGGAACTATTATCGTTAATCTTGATGATGAGCTTGTGCTTTCATTGCTGGGTGATGAATTAACATCACGCGAGACGCTTGGCTTCACTCTGAAGCACCCAACGGCAAATAATCAATTCGGCTTGTTGACGAAGAATGATGAACCATGGCTGTGCCAGGGCGAGCAAGCATTAATTCCAGTTAGCGCATTGAAATTAAAAGGACAGCACAACATTGCAAATGTGTTGGCGACACTTGCACTTGGTACTGCAATTGGTTTGCCTATGCCTGCAATGCTTGCGGCGGTACAAAACTTTTCCGGCTTAGCTCATCGGACTCAATGGGTCGCAGAGCATAATGGGGTGCAGTGGTTTAATGACTCTAAGGCAACCAATGTTGGTGCAGCAGTAGCCGCTATACAAGGCATGGATAGCTCAAGCTTGATTCTTATTATGGGCGGCCAGAGCAAGGGACAGGAATTTTCTGAGTTACATACGATTCTGGAAAAATATACAAAACAAGTTTATCTACTGGGTGAAGACGCACAGTTAATTGCCGAGGCACTGGGGACTGGGGTGAATACCACAATAGTCGATAGCCTGGAATCAGCGGTTGTTGAAGCGGATCAACAGGCAAACTCTGGAGACATTGTATTGTTATCTCCGGCTTGTGCAAGTTTCGATATGTTTGATGGCTATGAACATCGTGGCAATGAATTCATGCGGTTAGTAAAAGAGGTGACGTCATGAGCGAAACCTTAACTTCATATATGCATGCTGCATTCAATCAGAAGATTCAAAAACAAAAAATTATTTGGACATCTGATTATTGGTTGCTAGGCACAGTTCTGGCGTTGTTAATTCTTGGTTTGATCATGGTGGGTTCGGCATCAGTTTCGATTGCAGAAAAAAATATTGGTGAGCCATTTTATTATTTATGGCGACAAATGATGTTTGCCGGAATTGGGCTATTTGCAGCCTTCATATTAGTCAAGGTACCGATGCGTGTCTGGCAAGATCTTGGTCCAGCACTTGTGATTGTTAGCCTGTTGGGTTTATTGCTGGTCTTTATTCCTGGGCTTGGTAAAAACGTAAATGGTAGTACGCGCTGGATAGCAGTTGGTAGTTTTGGCTTACAAGTATCAGAGTTTGTAAAGCTATTTATGATTTTATATTTAGCAGGTTATCTGGTACGGCATATTGATGCAGTTCGTACTACTGCAGCGGGCTTTTGGCGTCCTCTTGGCTTGTTAATGATCGTAATGGTGTTGTTATTGTTAGAGCCTGATTTTGGTGCCGCCGCAGTTCTTATTAGTACTGCGGTCGCAATGATGTGGTTAGGTGGGGTACGTGTTGGCCAGTTCATGATTTTAATTGCATCTGTCTCAGGTGCTTTAGCTTTGTTGGTGTATACCTCTACGTATCGTATGCAGCGTTTAACCGGTTTTATGGACCCATGGGATGATCCTTTTAAAAGTGGTTTTCAGTTAACACAGGCATTAATTGCATTTGGCCGGGGTGAATGGTTTGGCGTTGGCTTAGGCGCAAGCGTTCAAAAATTATTTTATTTGCCAGAAGCACATACAGATTTTCTGTTCGCGGTGCTCGCTGAAGAGTTGGGTTTGTTCGGGGTGATAGCAGTTATTGGCTTGTTTACATTTTTGGTGTTCCGCATCTTGTTGATTGGCAGAAGGGCTGAAAATCGTGAGAGACCATTTGCTGGTTATGTTGCTTACGGAATTGGAATTTGGATTGGTTTACAGGCATTCATCAACATCGGCGTCAATATGGGAGTGTTACCGACAAAAGGATTAACGCTGCCATTTATGAGTTACGGCGGAAGTAGCATTCTTGTTATGTGCATAGCGGTAGCCTTGCTCGTGCGTATAGATTATGAAACACGAAAAGAAGATCGAATTATTCAGAAGGGCAGAAAAGTCTATGAGTAAGCAGGAAAAAATTGCACTCATAATGGCTGGTGGCACCGGTGGGCACGTATTTCCCGCATTAGCTGTTGCCGAAGCTCTTCGCGATAACGGTGTCAAAGTACACTGGTTAGGTACGCGTAATGGTATTGAGTCAAGAGTTGTACCAGAAGCTGGTTTTAGTATCTCGTATATCAACATAAAGGGGCTGCGCGGCAATGGCGTTCTACGCTGGATCCAGGCGCCGTTTAAGATCATGTTTGCAACATTGCATGCAATTAAAATATGCCTGAACATCAAGCCAAGTTTTGTTCTCGGTATGGGTGGTTTTGTTACCTGGCCAGGTGGTGTTGCATCACGTTTGCTGGCTCGTCCATTAGTGATCCATGAACAGAATGCCATCCCTGGTTTAACAAACAGGTTATTAGGAAAAATTGCGAATCGTGTTTTAGAGGCCTTTCCTGGTGCATTTAAACAAAATAAAAAGGTTTATTTCACGGGTAATCCGGTACGCCAATCGATATTGGCAGTTGAAAGTGCAGAACAGAGATATTCTAAGCGCCAGTCTGCCATTCGAATACTCGTTGTTGGTGGTAGTTTAGGTGCGCAAGCATTAAATGAAGTTGTACCAAATGCTGTTGCGATGTTGGGGGCAGAACATAAAGTAGAAATCTGGCATCAAGCTGGCAAACAAAAGTCAGAGTCGACAATTGACAAATATAAACACGAGAGTGTTGACGCGCGTGTTGTCGAGTTTATTGATGATATGGATGAGGCTTACCAGTGGGCAGATATTGTTATTTGTCGTGCCGGTGCTATGACCGTAGCTGAAATTAGTAATGTTGGTGTTGCTTCTTTATTTGTTCCTTATCCCTATGCGGTTGATGACCATCAAACTGCAAATGCAAGATATTTGAGTGAAGCGAATGCTGCATTATTGATTCAGCAGAATGAGTTAACACCCAAGCGATTAGCTGATGAGTTACAAAACCTGATCAATCTAGGTCGTGAACATTTATTAGCAATGGCTGAGCGCGCATTACAGCTGGGACGTCCTGATGCAACAAGTAAGGTTGTCCAGCATTGCATGGAGGTATCGTTATGATCCTGCATGCACGTCGTAGTACCGATGTTAAAACAGGCCGGGGTGAACCTGGTATGGGGCGTATTCAGCGTGTCCATTTTGTTGGCATCGGTGGTGCGGGTATGAGCGGTATTGCGGAAGTGGTACTTAATCTTGGATATGAGGTTAGCGGTTCTGATATTCAGAATAACGCAGTGACAGAACGATTAGAAAATATGGGTGCGACGGTCACCATTGGCCATAGTGAAGAAAATATTGTTGGTTGCGATGTGGTTGTAACCTCAACTGCAGTGAAACAGGACAATCCGGAAGTAATCGCTGCGCATGAAAGTCGAATTCCGGTTGTGCCACGTGCTGAGATGTTGGCTGAACTGATGCGCTTTAGATATGGCATCGCGGTTGCTGGCACCCATGGCAAGACAACAACAACCAGTTTTGTTGCCAGTGTTCTTGCCGAAGATGGGCTGGATCCTACTTTTGTAATCGGTGGCAAATTAAATAGTGCAGATACTAATGCACGACTTGGTTCTGGAAGATACCTGGTTGCAGAGGCAGATGAAAGCGATGCATCCTTTATGCACTTGCAGCCAATGCTAGCGGTAGTTACAAATATTGATGCTGATCACATGGAGACATACGGTGGTGATTTTGAAGTACTCAAAAACACATTTGTCGAATTTCTACATCACCTGCCATTTTATGGCTTGGCAGTACTTTGTATTGATGATCCAGTGGTACGTGAAATTATTCCACAAATTACCCGGCCGATAATTACCTATGGTATGAGCGAAGACGCCGATGTGCGTGTTTTTGATATTAGTAGTGATGGATTCCAGACACACTTCAAAATAAAATTACCTGATCGTGAAGATTGCTTATCTATCTCGCTGAATATGCCCGGCCATTACAACATCCTGAACGCGCTAGCCGCCGTCGCGGTTGCCCATGAGATAGGTGTTGAAGACAAATCAATTATCGATGCATTTAGTAGTTTTCAAGGCATCGGACGACGCTTCCAGAAATACGGAGATATTCGTATTGCAACTGGCTCGGTCATGCATATCGATGACTACGGTCACCATCCTCGTGAAGTTGCAGCGGTTGTACAGGCGATTCGTAGCGGCTGGCCAGAACGTCGCCTGGTTTTGGTTTTTCAACCACATCGTTATACACGGACACGCGATTTATTTGAGGACTTTAGCATGGTCCTGTCAGAAGTTGATTGTCTTGTACTGCTCGATGTGTATCCAGCAGGTGAGGCAGCGATAGCTGGTGCTGATGGTCGTGCGCTTTCCAGGGCAATACGTACACGTGGCAAAGTCGACCCTGTTTTTGTTGAGTCCATTGATCAATTACCAGAAGCACTACACGGCATATTGGCAGACGGAGATATTTTGCTGACCCAAGGTGCCGGTAACGTAGGTGCAATTGCAAGCAAGATAAAAAATTTATTAGAGGATCAACTTGATGCTTGATCTAAGTAAAGTTGAAGGCGCAGGTTTTAACGAGTGACATGGTAGCTAACGGCATGACAACAGAGACAAGTAAACAGTTACGTGGTGTCTTAAAAGAGCACGAAGTGTTGTCGCGCCATACATCGTGGCGTGTTGGCGGTGCGGTAAAACGTTTTTACCAACCGGCTGATATTGAAGACCTGAGTTTATTTTTATCAACAGTACCGGCTAATGAAAAATTATATTGGTTAGGGCTGGGTAGTAACTTGTTAGTAAGGGATGCAGGTTTTGATGGCACTGTGATTTGTACGAGTGGTGTTTTAAATAGTGTTGAAGTCCTTGATGAGCAACGTCTTTATGTTGAGGCGGGTGTTGCTTGTCCTAAGGCGGCAAAGGTTTCTGCCAGGAATGCTTTAACCGGTGCAGAATTTTTATGCGGTATTCCAGGGACAATGGGTGGTGCATTGGCGATGAATGCGGGTGCTTTTGGCGGTGAAACCTGGGATGTCGTTGAGTCAGTACAGACGATAAATCGTCAAGGTGAACTCACTACACGTTCACCGAATGAATATGAAGTGGGCTACCGACATGTGAGTGGCACTTTTGAAGAAGGTGAAAAAAGCGAAGAGTGGTTTGTTTCCTGTGTATTGAAATTGACACCAGGTGATGCGGTTGAAAGTCAGAGCAAGATAAAGACGTTATTGAATAAGAGAGGAGCGAGTCAACCGACACAACAACCAAATGCCGGTTCAGTATTTCGTAATCCTGAAAATGATTATGCGGCACGACTGATCGAATCTTGTGGTTTAAAAGGGACTTGCCTGGGTGGCGCATGTGTTTCAGATAAACATGCCAATTTTATTGTAAATACAGGTACTGCAAGTGCAACAGATATTGAAGACCTTATCACTAAGGTTCAACAGACAGTTAAAGAACAAACGGGCGTTGAATTACAACGTGAAGTAAAAATCGTGGGTGAACAGTAAAAGGTATGGGTACGGTAGTGACATTGCATGCTGACAAATTACCAACTCCAGAAACACTGGGCAAGGTTGCCGTGTTAATGGGTGGCTGGTCATCGGAACGTGAAGTTTCACTGAATAGTGGGCAAGCAGTTTTAGCAGCACTGCAAAAAAGAGGTGTCGATGCAGTTGGTATTGATGTGGATCGAGCAACCATTCTTGCTGAATTGCAGAAAGGAAACTTTGATCGCGCCTTCATTGTATTACACGGACCAGGCGGCGAAGACGGCGTGATCCAGGGTGCACTTGAAGTACTGAACATCCCCTATACCGGTAGCGGTGTGATGGCATCCGCCATAGCGATGGATAAGTTACGTACCAAGCAACTATTGGGTGGCGCAAATTTGCCAACACCAAAATACATGCAACTTGATGATGATGTTGATTTGAATTATGTCGTTGCCGAACTTGGTTTACCTCTAATGGTAAAACCAGCTCTGGAAGGATCCAGTATTGGCATGAGTAAAGTTGATGAGGAGCAACAAATATTTTCTGCTTATCAACTTGCTGCGAAATATGAAGGCCTGGTGTTCGCTGAACAATGGGTAACCGGTAGCGAATATACCGTTGCAGTGTTAGCAGGGCAGGCCTTGCCCGTTATTCGCCTCGAGACGGCACGTGCATTTTATGACTACGAAGCAAAGTATGTTTCGGATGACACTCAATATCATTGTCCATGTGGTTTAAGTGCCGATGAAGAAGCACGTTTGCAGCGACTCGCATTATCAACATTCCAGACCATTGGTGCGGACGGTTGGGGAAGGGTAGACATCATCTGTGATCAGGATAGTAAACCTTACATTATCGAACTAAATACGGTGCCGGGTATGACAGATCATAGCTTGGTACCCATGGCAGCAAAAGCTGCAGGAATAGAATTTGACGAGCTTGTTTATCGAATCGTGGTAAGCACGATAACGGAGCAAGGTAACGGTAATAATGCAGAGGAAACTAATGTCAACTCGCGCTAGTCAACAAGCGGTTTATCTCCAGACCAAGCCTTGGATGCCCTTCAACAGTGGCATCTTGCGTCGAGTGGTTGTTGTGTTGGCCGTAATTGCATTTTTAGTTTGGGCAGTGAACGAACTGCGTCAACCCGATACCTTGCCGATTAAAAAGATTCATGCATTAGGCAGCTTTGTCAAAGTCGATGAATCAATGTTACGAACAGTCATAGCAGAAACAATCGAAGGCGGTTACTTCGCAGTAAACGTCTCTGATGTACAGAGAGCCGTAGAATCATTGCCCTGGATTACTTCTGCGAGTGTTAGTCGAATTTGGCCAGATACAATTTCAATCAGTGTTGTAGAAGAAAAAGCAACCGCCATATGGGCAAAAGGAGGACTTGTGAATCATCAGGGTGCAATTATTTTACCGTTTGAAGAAAGTTATCCCGTAGGTCTGCCAGTTTTTGATGGGCCTGTTGGCATGGAGCGTAACATGACGGAATTTTATAAAACCGCTAAACAGGTAATTGCTCCACTAGGGATTGAGATTGCGAGTGTGAATCTTGACTCACGGGGTGCTTACACTCTTGAACTAAGTAACGAGATTAATGTGTTGCTTGGACGTGAAAAGATTGTGAGCAGGTTAGAACGTTTCGCAAGAGTTTATAAAAAAGTGTTAGTAAAGCGAGCAGCAGAGATTGCAAGAATCGATATGCGCTATAGCAATGGTCTTGCAGTTGGCTGGCGTAAGTTAAACAAGGGATAAGGACGAGGGAAAAGACAGTGTCTAAAAAGGGTGAGAAAAACTTGATCGTCGGATTGGATATAGGTACATCCAAGGTCGTCGCGATCGTGGGAGAAGTCACGCCTGAGAACGAAATAGAAGTGATTGGAATTGGTTCACATCCATCACGGGGTTTAAAGAAGGGCGTTGTCGTCAATATTGAATCCACCGTGCAGTCGATACAACGTGCAGTAGAAGAAGCAGAATTAATGGCAGGTTGTCAGATTCACTCTGTCTATGCTGGTATCGCCGGTAGTCATATAAGAAGTCTCAACTCACATGGCATTGTTGCGATCCGCGATAAAGAAGTTACAACAGCCGATGTTGAACGTGTGATTGATGCAGCGCGGGCGGTTGCTATTCCCGCCGATCAACGCATCCTGCACATTCTTCCACAAGAATTCATTATTGATAACCAGGAAGGGATACGTGAGCCAATTGGTATGTCCGGTGTTCGACTGGAAGCGAAAGTTCACATGGTCACCGGTGCAGTGAGTGCTGCGCAAAATATCATTAAGTGTGTAAGACGTTGTGGGCTTGAAGTCGATGACATCATTCTTGAGCAACTTGCTTCAAGTTATGCCGTGTTGACTGAAGATGAAAAAGAATTAGGAGTATGTCTGGTTGATATTGGTGGCGGCACAACTGACATGGCGGTATTCACTGAAGGCGCCATTCGTCACACGGCCGTGATACCGATTGCCGGTGATCAAGTGACAAATGATATTGCCGTTGCGCTACGTACACCAACACAGCACGCAGAAGAGATCAAAATTAAGTATGCCTGTGCACTAACTCAACTGGCGAGCCCAGATGAGTCAATCGAAGTCCCAAGTGTCGGTGAACGACCCGCAAGACGTTTAGCAAGACAAACCCTGGCGGAAGTTGTTGAGCCTCGTTATGAAGAGCTCTTCACACTGGTACAGGCAGAATTGCGTCGCAGTGGTTTTGAAGATTTGTGCGCAGCAGGTGTGGTGTTGACCGGCGGTAGCGCAAAGATGGAAGGTGTTGTTGAACTTTCAGAAGAGATCTTCCATATGCCAGTGCGTCTTGGCTTACCTCAGTTTATTACCGGCCTGGTTGATGTGGTTAAAAATCCCATTTTCTCAACCGGTGTGGGTTTGTTGTTATTTGGTTTTCACAATCGTGCCATGCGAGAAGCGGAAGTGCGGATGAGTGGAAGTTTACGTTCTGTAGTCAAGAGAATGAAAAGTTGGTTTCAAGGTAATTTTTAGGAAATTACGTTTACGCGTAATTTCGATGTTCAGGAGGCTGGATGAAATGGATTCAAACAGTTTCTTGTTGTTTAACTAGTAGTTGGAGGGCAGAGGTATGAGTATGTTTGAGCTAATGGATAATTACTCGCAAGAAGCAGTAATTAAAGTTGTGGGTGTCGGCGGTGGTGGTGGAAATGCCGTTGAACACATGTTGCAGCAAAATATTGAAGGTGTAGAGTTTATCGTTGCCAATACAGATGCACAGGCAATGAAAAACAGCGCAGCCAAAACTTTGTTGCAGTTGGGTAGCACGATCACGAAGGGTTTAGGTGCTGGTGCAGATCCAAACATTGGTCGTCAGGCTGCGATGGAAGATCGTGAACGCATTCAGGAAGTACTCGAAGGTGCGGACATGGTTTTCATCACTGCAGGCATGGGCGGCGGTACCGGTACCGGTGGTGCTCCGATTGTTGCGCAAGTTGCAAAAGAGATGGGTATCCTGACAGTTGCGGTTGTCACGAAACCCTTTCCATTTGAAGGCAAGAAGCGAATGGAAATTGCGCTGGACGGTACCACAGAGCTGAAAACTTTCGTTGATTCGTTAATCACGATTCCAAATGAAAAGCTCCTGAGTGTCCTGGGTAAGAACATCACTCTATTGGATGCCTTTAAAGCAGCCAATGATGTATTACTCGGCGCGGTTCAAGGTATTGCCGAGCTGATCACACGCCCGGGCCTTATCAATGTCGACTTTGCCGATGTACGCACTGTCATGTCGGAAATGGGCATGGCGATGATGGGTTCAGGTCGTGCATCAGGTGAGAGTCGTGCTCAGGAAGCAGCAGAAGCGGCGATTGCCAGTCCACTGTTGGAAGATGTAAACCTTGCGGGTGCACGTGGCATCCTGGTGAACGTCACAGCCGGAATGGACCTTGCCATTGGTGAGTTTGAGGAAGTCGGTAACACTATCAAGTCGTTTGCCTCAGAAAATGCAACGGTGGTTGTCGGTACTGTAATAGACCCTGAACTGAGTGGCGAATTGCGTGTCACTGTAGTGGCGACTGGCCTAGGTGGCGGAATTGAACGGAACGAAACACCTAAACTTGTCGTGGATCGTACTAATAGTGGGGAAGTTGATTATGAGAAACTTGATCGACCCACAGTAATCCGTAAAAAGGCATCTGGCGATAAATATGATGCAGAGGTCTCAGGTAATATGGACTACCTGGATATCCCTGCATTTTTACGGCGCCAAGCTGATTAAAATGGTGGGTAATCGTGCAAAATTGGCTAAAGTGAGAATTGAGTGGTGAATTAAAGATATACGGAGGGCAGACGCTATGCTTTTAGCTATTGCCCTACCGGCTATGGTTGATTTATCATCACCTGTTTGCCGAATGGCTATTAGTATTACCTTATGTAGTGCTGGCAGGCAATTTGCATATTATTCGAGTTATAACAAATGGCTAGAGGATAAAGGCTTTGATCAAACAACGTACTTTAAAAAATGTTATCCGCGCAACTGGTGTTGGATTACACACAGGGGAAAAGGTTTATCTGACGCTTCGGCCCGCAATGCCGGATGCTGGGATTATTTTTCGCCGCGTTGACTTGAGCGAACCTGTTGAAATTCCTGCAATTCCTGAGAATGTTGGCGATACCACACTCTCGACCACCCTCATAAAAGATGGTGTCCGTATATCAACTGTTGAGCACCTGCTCTCTGCCCTCGCAGGGCTTGGTATTGATAATGCGTACATAGATCTGAATGCGGCAGAAGTGCCGATTATGGATGGTAGCGCAGGTCCTTTTGTCTTTTTGATCCAATCTGCGGGCATCGAAGAACAGAATGCACCAAAACGGTTCATTCGTATCAAGAAACCCGTGATGGTTGAAGATGGTGATAAATGGGTCAAATTTGAGCCTTTTGACGGCTTTAAGGTCGGTTTTTCCATTGATTTTGACCATCCAGCTTTCAAGGAAGGTCACCAGAAGGCCGAAGTCGACTTTTCTACCACCTCATTTGTAAAAGAAATCTCTCGTGCACGTACCTTCGGTTTCATGAACCAGATTGAGAGCTTACGCGCCAATAATTTGGCCCTTGGCGGCAGCCTGGACAATGCAGTTGTTCTGGATGATTACCGTGTACTAAACGAAGATGGATTGCGCTACATGGACGAATTTGTGAAGCACAAGATTCTGGATTCTATTGGTGACCTCTATTTATTGGGCCGTAGTCTGATTGGCGCCTTTAGCGGCCATAAATCAGGACATGCTTTGAACAATAAACTGCTGCGTACCCTGATTGCGAACGAGAATGCCTGGGAATTAGTGACCTTCGAAGACGAAAAAAAGGCGCCGATTTCATTTATGCAGCCTGTGCAGGCCAGTTAATTTAGCTAGTTAACGCATTGATTTTACTGATTATCGTAGTTTGCTACGATAATCAGCCCTCACTGGCTCTAATCCCTACAATTACGCTCTAGTTTTCCTGTTTTGCCCGTTGTGCAAGCCGTGTCAGCGCCTCTTCCAATGCATCATCATCGACGCTATCTGCGAGTGTTTTCAGCCCAGCTGCGTTTTCCTGGTTTAGTTCAGGCCGTTTGTAGGGGACTGGCGCAGGTTCATAGCGCGGGCTCAGTATTTTTGCCTGAATGTGTTTAATTTTGCTAAAAGAAGGGTGTAATGCGTTCAGACTGGGGATAATGCTCTGGCTGTAGAAGCGGAATTTACTTGCCCATGCCGCAGAATCGACCATAACCGTCATATGGTCATCAACAATATTGCCTATATAACAGTGGGGGGCTAAAGCAGGTTCTAATAACGTGCGAAATCGCTTAGTCAACCCACTTAATTGCCTTGTTCTTGTGACTAGGATCCCAAGATCGGAATCTGCTTCTTGAAGAACCTTGTCTAGTGACCGACTTAATTTCATAATCTTTGGGTAAATATAACTTGCTATTTAGGTAGGGCTTAGTTAAATTTTGTTAACTAATACTGCAGGATTGTGTGGGAAATCAATCCTTAAGTAAATAAAAATAAAGTTATACATTACCTAACCGATAACTATTTGAGAAGGCAGACATTTTGTCTTCCTCCAGTGGCGTGTAAAAAATGAATATCGTTGTATTAAGACGTAAAAAAGGGTGCTCAGGTCTCGTTACGCTCTGCCAGAAAAAGTTGGCAGCGCTTGTAGTCGGGTTCTTTGTCGTGGTCCCTGCTGTTCTAGTTTTTGCAGGATACCAGCTTGGTGTAGCCCACATGCAGGCCAACCCGGATGACCTTACGGTCGCCGTCCAGGCCGAACTCGATTCTCAGCGTCTCGCCCTCTCAGAAGTCACTCACAAAGCAGAAGATAACCTCAACGCCCTGGCACTACGCCTAGGTAAGTTGCAGGCGCATGTGATTCGTCTAGATGCACTAGGCACACGTCTGACTCATATGGCTAATTTGGATAAAGGTGAATTCGATTTTGAAAGCCCACCTGCCCAAGGTGGTCCTGAAGTCACTCAAGGTAGTCAGATACAGGTACCTGATTTTGTATCTGCTCTGAACGGACTGTCAGCACAACTTGATGACCGTAGTAAGCAGCTAGATGTACTTGAAACCATGCTTATGACGCGTAACCTGGAGGCCGAAGTTATGCCTACAGGACGTCCAGTATCACGCGGCTGGTTATCATCTTACTTTGGTCTTCGTACCGACCCATTCTCTGGCCGCCGCGTACACCATGCAGGTGTCGATTTCGCGGGCAAGCTTGGCTCTGATGTTGTCGCCGTTGCAGCTGGTGTGGTTCAGTTTTCAGGTCGCAAGTCTGGCTATGGAAATCTTGTTGAGATCAATCATGGTAAGGGTTACGTAACGCGCTATGGTCACAATCTGAAAAACCTTGTCGAAGTCGGGCAGACGGTTAAAAAAGGCGAAGTTATTTCTAAAATGGGTACGACTGGACGTTCAACAGGTCCTCACGTGCACTTCGAAGTACTGGTTAATGGCCGTAAAGTTAACCCAAAGAAATATATTCACGCATCAGCAAAGCACTGATTTAGGTTTTTACAGCCCTCCCTGTAAGTATTTGTCATAAGGAAACTGGACATGTCTTGCTGGGGACGTCAATCAGAGCTCTCTTTCACAATATTCAATCTAATACCCAAGTTAGCTCTAATCCTGGGCTCATTGGTCTTATTTTCATGCGCGAGCATCTCTGAGCCTGATCCTGAGCTTGATCCAGGGCCAGATAACACAACAAATGAAGCTCTGACGGGGCAAGCAAGTGAAGCCGTGTCAGTAGAGCATGCGCTAGCGCCTGAGCCTGCACCGCCTAAGACACGTAAACTGCTAACAGTATCTGCAGTAGGGGACATAATGCTGGGTACCGATTTCCCAAATAACCACCTACCGCCTGATAATGGGCAGCACTTACTATCAGGGGTAGCCCAGGTTTTACAGGCTGCGGATATTACCTTTGGTAACTATGAAGGCACCTTATTGAGTGGTGGTGAGCCGGCTAAGTTATGTCGTAATCCCAAACGATGTTATGTCTTTCGCTCCCCACCAAGTTATGTCGAAAATTTACAAGTAGCAGGTTTTGATGTGATGAGCCTGGCCAATAACCATGCCCGGGATTTTGGTGATGAAGGACGCTTGTCCAGCATGACGGTACTTACTCAAGCCGGCATCCATAACTCAGGTCTTGAGGGTCACTTTGCCAGCTGGCAGGTCAAAGGCAAACAGATTGGCATGATTGCCTTCGCCCCGTTTCGTGGTGCGAATAACCCATTAGATATCAAGGCAGCCCAGGAGACCGTCAGGGCCTTTAAGGCCGAACATGATGTGGTGTTAGTCTCGATGCACATGGGGGCCGAAGGGGAGCAGGCAACCCGGGTCACCTTTGCTGAAGAGTACTTTCATGGCGAAAATCGTGGTGATGTCGTGTTGTTTTCTCGTTCCATGGTTGAGGCCGGCGCCGATTTGATCCTGGGACATGGTCCACATGTTCCCCGTGCACTAGAGCTCTACCAGGGCAGGTTGATCGCCTATAGTTTGGGAAATTTTTGTACTTACTATGGGATTAATGTTCGGGGTAAAAACGGCCTTGCGCCAATTCTGAACGTCACCCTCTATGATGACGGCGAGTTTAAGTCGGGTCAGATTATCTCAGCAAGGCAGATACGCCCCAATGGGCCGATTCTGGACCCTGGCCACGCAGCGGCCAGGCTCATGGCTGACCTCACACGCATGGATTTCCCTGAGACTCCCCTTGAAATTTCCACTACCGGCCTAATCTCAGTAAAAGCAAGTGCAGCACAAGAATAAGCGGGTCTGAACTATATACGAATTGGGACAAATAGCAGTTGGACCTGTAGAATACGGGGTTTTAGCGAGGCGGCCTCTAAATAGACAACAGGTCGTCAGAGTTCAGCTTTTGTTGCCCGGTTTATATCGGCGGGCGGTAAATAATAATTACGATAAAGATTAATAACTCATGTTTAGTGGAATGTTCAAAAAAGTATTTGGTAGTCGTAATGATCGAATGATTAAGCGCTACCGCAAGATCGCAGATATCATCAATGGGCTTGAAGAAGAAATCAGTGCCCTCTCTGATGAGCAGCTTAAAGAGAAAACGACTGAGTTCCGTGCGCGGCTCACCGAAGGGGAGACGCTGGAGCAAATTCTGCCAGAGGCCTTTGCTGTTGTGCGAGAAGGCGGTAAGCGTGCATTGGGCATGCGCCACTTTGATGTGCAGCTGATCGGTGGCATGGTGCTGAATGATGGAAATATTGCCGAGATGCGAACCGGTGAAGGTAAAACGCTGGTAGCGACCCTGGCTGCTTACTTAAATGCATTACCCGGCAAAGGTGTACATGTTGTCACGGTTAACGACTATTTAGCCAAGCGTGATTCCGACTGGATGGGTAAGTTATATAACTTCCTGGGTTTGAGTGTCGGCGTGATTGTCTCAAACATGTCACACGAAGATAAGAAGGCTGCCTACGAGGCAGACATCACCTACGGCACTAATAATGAATACGGTTTTGATTATCTGCGCGACAATATGGCATTCAGCGCAGAAGAAAAATACCAACGTGACCATGCTTTTGCGATCGTCGATGAAGTTGACTCGATCCTCATCGATGAGGCGCGTACCCCCCTGATCATTTCTGGTCCGGCCGAAGAGAGTTCACAACATTACTACGTCATCAATGAACTGGTGCCCAAGTTAACCAGGCAGGAAAAAGAAGAAGGCCAGGAAGACGAAGATGCGCCTGGCGACTACAGTGTCGAAGAAAAAAATAAGCAAATATTTTTGACTGAACAGGGTCATCAGCATGTCGAAGAATTGCTTGTTGCGGCAGGTGTCCTGGGTGAAGGTGAAAGTCTGTACGACAGCGCAAATATTGGTTTGATGCACCACATCAATTCCGCACTAAAGGCCCATGTACTGTTCCAGAAAGACGTCGATTACATCGTGCAAAATAATGAGATTGTCATCGTTGACGAGTTTACTGGCCGCACCATGCCTGGGCGACGTTGGTCGGATGGCCTGCACCAGGCCGTTGAGGCAAAAGAAGGTGTGCCAATTCAACAGGAAAATCAGACCCTCGCATCGATTACCTTCCAGAACTTTTTCCGTCTCTACGACAAACTATCCGGTATGACCGGTACGGCCGATACCGAAGCCTTCGAATTCCAGTCTATCTATGGTTTGGAGGTTGTTATCGTGCCAACTCATCGCCCGATGGTTCGTAATGATATGGGTGATCTGGTTTTTCTAACACAACAGGAAAAATTTCAGGCCATTATTGAAGACATTAAAGACTGCCAGAAACGTCATCAACCGGTACTGGTGGGAACGGCTTCGATCGAAGTGTCAGAATTGCTAGATAAAGTCTTGTCCAAGGAAAAGTTTAAACACGAAGTACTGAACGCAAAAAACCACGCACGTGAAGCTGAAATTGTTGCGCAAGCGGGTAAACCTGATGCCGTCACAATTGCAACCAACATGGCGGGTCGTGGTACCGATATCGTGTTAGGTGGCAATCTAGATTCCGAAATTGCGGCATTGAAAGACCAGACAGAGGACAAGATTGCGACAGTGCGCAAGGAATGGGAACAACGTCATGCCGCCGTGCTCGAATCAGGTGGTTTGCATATCATAGGTACAGAACGACATGAGTCACGCCGTATCGATAATCAATTACGTGGTCGTGCAGGTCGTCAGGGTGATGCTGGATCTTCGCGTTTTTATCTGTCGTTAGAAGATAATCTGATGCGTATATTTGCCTCAGAACGTGTCGCGGGTCTGATGAAAAGATTGGGCATGCAAGAAGGTGAAGCTATTGAGCATGGTCTGGTGACACGGGCGATTGAAAATGCGCAGCGCAAGGTCGAAGGCCATAACTTCGATATGCGTAAGAACTTGCTTGAATACGATGATGTTGCCAATGACCAGCGCAAAGAGATCTACAGTATCCGTGACGAACTTATGTCAACGGATGACATCTCTGACACGATCAAGGCAATACGTGAAGATGTGTTGAGTGCAGTTATTGATACCTACATACCGCCACAAAGTATTGAAGAGCAGTGGGATGTACATGCATTAGAAGAGGCCCTTGATAGTGAGTTTGGTTTAAAGCTCGAAATACGTCGTTGGCTCGAAGAAGATGAGAGTATGCATGAAGAGACATTACGCGATCGTATTCATGAAGAGATGGTCGCGGCCTATCAGACCAAAGAAGAGTCTGTTGGTTCGGAAGTGTTGCGGCATGTCGAAAAAGAAGTCGCCTTAACCGTACTGGATACACAGTGGAAAGATCACCTTGCAACCATGGATCAACTACGCCAGGGTATTCATTTACGTGGGTATGCCCAAAAGAATCCTAAACAGGAATACAAGCGTGAGTCATTTGAACTGTTTGGTGAAATGTTACAGCGCTTCAAGAATGAAGTGGTGAGCATCTTAAGCAAGATTCAGATTCGCAGTGAAGAAGAAGTCGCTGCGATGGAAGAGCAACGTCGTCGCAGTAGCGGTGGTGATATGCAATTCCAACATGAGGATGCTGCCGCGATCGCAGCAGAAGAGTCAGGCGAAGAAGCCAAACCTTTCGTAAGAGAAGGGCGCAAGGTAGGACGTAATGAGCCGTGTCCTTGTGGTTCGGGTAAAAAATATAAACAGTGTCACGGTAAGCTCTCTTAAGCCACTAAAGCGGTGCTGACTGTGTTAAAAATGTCATTATCAGCTTGATTGGTTTAAGAGTAAGATAGATCCTTATGTCAAAGGAAGATTCAGCTAACAACATCCTACCGGTTAATGGCATTCGCCTAAGCGCGATAAATGCGGGTGTCAGTAAAAAAGACAAGGATGATGTTGTGCTGATCGCGTTGGCCGAGGGTACGCAGTCCGCCGCTGTTTTTACCCAGAATGCTTTTTGTGCGGCACCGGTGCAGGTAGCCAAAAAGCACATCTCTGAAACATCACCCCGTTATTTACTGATTAATAGTGGCAATGCCAATGCCGGAACCGGCCAGGCAGGCTATGAAGCGGCGATGAAGAGTTGTAGCGCAGTTGCCGAAATAACCGGTTGTCATACCAATGAAGTGCTACCTTTTTCCACCGGTGTTATCGGTGAACTTCTACCAGTTGAAAAAATTGTTGCGTCTCTCCCGACTTTAAATGATGCATTGTACGAAGAGTTATGGCACCCCGCCTCAGAGGCTATCTTAACAACAGACACACGTGCCAAATTATATTCTTGCCAACTCAAGTTAAATGGCCAAACGATAAATATCACCGGCATGACGAAAGGCTCAGGTATGATTCGGCCTAATATGGCCACCATGCTAGCGTATATCGCGACCGATGCGAAAATAGAATCGGCTCAGTTACAGGCTTGTCTGCAGCAAGCGGTTGATCTTTCTTTTAACCGTATTACTGTCGATGGGGATACCTCTACCAATGATTCGGTTGTGTTGATGGCAACAGGCACGTCCGGGGTAGAAATAAACGATTCAAATCTACAAACTTTTCAAACAGCCTTGAATGACTTTTTTATTGAATTAGCAAGATCCATTGTGCGTGATGGTGAAGGTGCGACCAAGTTAATTAATATTATTGTCGAGCAAGGTGAGTCGGAACAGGAATGTGCCAAAGTAGCTTATGCGATCGCACATTCGCCATTGGTAAAAACGGCATTCTTCGCAAGCGATCCAAACTGGGGCAGAATCCTGGCGGCGGTAGGTTATGCTGGCATAAGTGATTTAGATATTGAGAAAGTCAACATCTATCTTGATGACGTCTGTCTGGTTCAAGATGGTGGGGTCGCAGCTAGTTATACCGAAGAACAGGGACAGGCTGTGATGAATAAGAGTGAGATAACCGTTCGAGTTAATCTACAGCGTGGAGCACATACGACGACGGTTTGGACGTGTGATTTTTCATATGACTATGTCCGCATAAACGCCGAATACCGAACTTAAAGCCTCTAAAATGGCGCTAACTTCGTTAAAAGAATGACTCGAGCCTCGTCATTTAGTAG
>Ga0316205_10001259_pt1 | contig 34188 bp, 34 predicted proteins | sample 3monthpyrite_MG_FD_204941 | JGI IMG/M metagenome (GOLD analysis project Ga0316205, IMG submission 204941) | Microbial mat bacterial communities from mineral coupon in-situ incubated in ocean water Damariscotta River, Maine, United States -... | ecosystem: Environmental > Aquatic > Marine >...
TGGCATGGGCCTCTGCAGCCACCTATCGTGGAAGCGATATGCGTGGTGGCGCGAACGGTTCTCGTGTTCGTCTGGCACCGCAAAAAGAGTGGGCTGTTAACAATCCAAAAGAACTTGGCAAAGCAATAAAAACACTTGAGAAAGTGCAGAAAAACTTTAACACGTCGTTAAAAGGCGACAAAAAAGTATCGCTCGCTGATGTGATTGTTCTAGGTGGTTCTGCCGCAGTCGAACAAGCTGCCAAAAAAGCAGGTTATGCGATTGAGGTTCCTTTTGCACCCGGTCGTACCGACGCCACACAACAGCAAACCGATGTTAAGTCATTTGCAGTACTTGAGCCAAAAGCCGATGGTTTTCGAAACTACTTCAGCAAAAGCAGTCATTATGCGCCTGCAAAAGCTTTAGTTGATCGAGCCAACCTATTGACTCTGACGGTACCAGAAATGACCGTACTGGTCGGCGGCATGAGAATGCTCGACGCCAATACTGGCGGAACCAAACACGGCGTGTTCACCAAAAAACCCGGTACACTGAGCAACGACTTTTTCGTTAACCTACTCGATATGTCGACTAAATGGAGCAAGTCTAAAAAATCGAATGGACTATACGAAGGTCATGACCGCAAATCCGGTAAACTGAAATGGACTGCATCAACTGTTGATTTAATTTTCGGTTCTAATTCCGAGCTTCGCGCCATTGCCGAAGTGTATGCAGAAAACGATGGCAAAGAAAAGTTCGTTAAGGATTTTGTAGCGGCATGGAGCAAAGTCATGAAACTTGATCGCTTTGATCTGAAGAAAACCTAAGTCGGTTTCTATACTGCTTCAAATAGTGAAAGGTGACTGGTGACGTTTAAGACGTCACCAGTCACATCCTCAGTCTCTTTTGTCTAATTGTTGGCGAGCTACTTGAAAAGGCCAATAAAAAGACCGGTGAACTGTATGCATTAGTGAAGTGATATATCAAAGTAATTGAACCTAGACCCGCCCTTGTGGCGGGCTTTTTTTTACGTAATCTACTACTTCTATAGTGTTAGAAACCTATGGGCCCTACAGAATATTCAATAGCAGCCATTAGCCGCAAACCCAATCTTTATAAATCCCAAAAAAAATAACAAAACATTACCCTGTTTACCTAGGATAGGTGTCCAGTTTACTTTCTGGTTAATTCAGGTATTTCCATACAAATAATGTAACATTATCCGTATAACAGATTATGTTACATATCGAAGTGAATAAAATCCATGCCTGCGCCCTGTAGGAACTGCTGGGCAGATCCTGCACCAATCAGCAGATGCTATAATTGTAGTATGAAACTAAACGGGAATACGAGAGTACCGGGAAAAAGGCAGATGTTACAAAATACTGGGTTTTGTTGCATTTTGGGTTGGAATAAAGCACATTGATAAGTATCCATGGTTTATTTGTGTGTTTTGCGGAAATGCAGGCATTATGTACACTATATGTATGGTTATAGACAAGCTAACCCGTTCAATCAGAGGCATTGTTCTCTACAGGCCTCGCACTGTTTGAAATGCCCATGTTATGCTGATTTGCAGAACCGTTTTGTATATATGGTTTTAGGTCCTGTCATATACCGTGAACAGAAACATAAATTGAGCGGATTGCTCCAGGATGTTTTGAATAAAATAGCGTCCGTTTACTCAAAGCGGACACTCAAAGTCTGAATCAAAGCATGTATTGCGCATAATGTGCTTGTTATCTTTGGTTGCAAGTAATGCATGAGTAGTTTGGGGAAGCTAATGTTTGCACTTGATTCACTCGAAAAAGGAACTGGAAAGTGAACAACCGTTCCGCCCATGCGACAATAAAGGGCTATTTTTATCAGTTCGACCACACGATAGTGCGAATACTTGATGGGACCACGCCGCAGTCGAGTATCATCGTCGAGGGGATCGAGGATATTGATCTTGATGATGGTGATAACAGCGCTTTTGTACAGTGTAAGTACTACGAAGGCTCGGAGTACAACCATTCGGTAATAAAGGAAGCCGTGATACAGATGCTCAAGCACTTTCACGGAGAGGGTTGTCCAGCTGGGCAAAAGATTAAGTATCGTATTTACGGGCATTACAAGGGAGGCCAGAAAAAACTTCCGGCGGCCTTTGATCTAAACTTTCTCAAGAAGAATTTCCTGACTTACAAGCACAATAAGAAAACTCACGAGGTTCACAAAGAACTTAATGTAAATGACATACAGCTCTCGAACTTTAACAATCTGTTAGAAATAGACCTCTACGCACCATCGTATGACGTGCAACAAAATAATGTGATTAAATTGCTTGTTTCGCAAATCCCAGGATGTAATTCTGAAGATGCAAAAGTCTTTTACTATCCGAATGCGATCAACGTAATTCAATCTTTGGCCATCCAGTCAGATGAGAATAAGCGCAAGATCACTAAAAAGTCCTTCGTTTCTAGGGTAAATCGTAAAGGGATTGTTTTTAGCCTATGGCTGCGAGAGAAGTTCGGTAATGATTACTACGCGAAATATATAAAACGGAAATATTTCAAATTCTCTTCCACTAAAGTACCTAAAGCGTCAAGGATCTTCGTCATTGACATGACTGATGAATTTGATCTATCGAAAGCTGTCGCTCTGCTAAATAGAATTGGCAGCTTGTTTTCACACAAAGAGCACATTCGGACACCACAGCAGGATCGGTTCTGTCCATATGTGCTTTTACGTGGACTCTCAAGAGATAATCTGATCTCGCTTAAGAATAACCTCCTAGAGCAGGGAATCAATTTCATTGATGGCTATCCCTTTCATGACTCTGATTTTTCCCCTAAGCACCTTGTAGCAGAGCCTACTAAGGAAAACCTGATCCGTATAAAGTTCATACCCGTAGTTGAGCAACTTGTACCAGTTATTTCAGCGATTAAAGGTTCAGTGATTGAACTATTTGATTTCCACAAGGGTGCACCAGTAGAGGCAAAGTATTTACCAAAAGGTATCTCCTACAACGATATAAAGATTGAGAGTACACATTTCATAAGCGAGGTACTAACAGTATGACTGATAGCAACGAGGTAAAGGCTGAAGTAATAGCGGTATTTCCCGACAAAGTTAAAATATCTGTCGACGATATTGCGGCATTTTCGGATGGCAAGAGCCTCAAAGTCGGTTCTTATCTGAGGATAACGGACAATGATGATTGTGCACTGATCGCAATTATCGAAAATTTCAGCATAGAGGTGTCGGACAATGCCGAACGTCGCCATATGATCGAAGCATTGCCGCTTGGCATTATAAGAAATGGTAAGTTCATTCGAGGGGGCGATACGTTAACCATTCCTCCAACGGGTGTTGCTCCTGCAACTGAAGAAGATATCAAGAAGATCTTCGAAGAATCAGTAGAACAGGAGAGGAAGTTTTCCTTCAGCACGCTGGTATCAAACACAAATATCAAGGTTCCCGTGGATGGAAATAGATTCTTCAACAAACATATCGCAGTGGTCGGTTCTACAGGCGCAGGAAAATCACATACAATCTCGAAAGTTATTCAAGCGGCGGTTGCTGCAAAGGATGGTACCTTTGTTCTTAACAACTCTCATGTCGTTATTTTCGATATCCATTCTGAGTATAAAACAGCCTTTCCTAATGCGAATTTCCTCGATGTAAGCAATCTTCATCTTCCATACTGGCTACTTAACAGCGAAGAGCTAGAGGAAATACTCTTGGATACTGGTGAACGTGATAACTACAATCAGTCCTCGGTATTCCGCCATCTAGTCACAGAAAACAAAAGAAAACACAATCCCAGTAGGAAATCCATATTTTATGATAGCCCTCTGAAATTTGATATACGACAAGTATTAAATGCGTTATACAATATTAAAAACGAGACCGTTAACTCAAATGATGAATCTCGATATATGATCGTGGACAGCTCCTACACGCTTCTGAAGGAAGGTAAGACAGATACTAGTCATGGTTTGCATCTGACGGCACAGGATCGCCTAAACAAATATTACGAAAACAGACTAGATTTTCATCCGGCCAAGTTGCGCAGTATCTCAAAGGGTGGATATGCAGATGGTAGCCTGAACAAATTTTTCACTCGCTTTGAATCTAAGGTAGCAGAAGAAAGGTTAGAATTTTTGTTCGGTGAAAGGAGTGAAAGCGCTTCACTTGAAGGAACTCTTCAGAGCCTGTTGGGATATATGAAAAGTAAATCCAATGTTACAGTTATCGACTTAAGTGGCATCCCATTCGAGGTACTAAGTATTACCGTTTCGCTAATTTCAAGAATATTATTTGAACATGGATACTATTATAAAGTTCTAAGAAGTAACAAGGGCGAGAAAATAAATAGCGATGCACCTATCCTATTAGTGTATGAAGAAGCACACAAATATGTACCAAAAAGCGATCTTTCAAGGTTCAGAGCATCCAAACTTTCGATTGAGCGTATTGCGAAGGAAGGTAGAAAGTATGGAGTCACGCTTTTACTTTCAAGTCAGAGGCCTTCCGAAATATCGGAAACTATATTCTCCCAATGTAGTAATTTCCTCGCAATGAGGCTGACGAATCCGAGCGATCAAAACTACGTGTCGCGGTTATTGCCGGACACACTGGGTAATTTGTGTGACAAGTTGCCTACGCTTGTTGCGGGGGAGGCACTTTTGATCGGTGAATCTGTTGTTATGCCATCCCTAGTTAAAGTTACCCCCTGTGATCCTGAACCCTCTTCAAACGACATACCATACTTCGAGCTATGGAAAGAGGAATGGAAAGAGCTCGATTTCGCCGATATTAAAAAAACATGGCTGAAAGAGTAGGCACCAGAGGTGTGTCGAGTAATTCGGGGCACAAATTACACGCCCTCTATTAAATATTTAGGGGGCTATTTTGATCCGAAATGAACCGAGAGTCCGATTTTTGGCGAAAGCGATATCCACAAGATGATGCCCAGGTTATGCATACGGATAATGTCGCTTATTTAACATAAGATGTATTACGCGCAATTATTGCGCTTGATAAAATGCCTCATCTCTACAAGATCTGACTACACTAATGTCTCCAAATAATTAGGAGGAGTCGTCTTGATTAATTCATTATAAGGCCGGAGTCGACCCAAAAGTGACCTTCATTGATCAGATGAATCGACAACTGAAAGCGGACATAGAATTCTCTTTATCATCTCTCAATCGCCCTATTATATTCCCAAATATTGTTTATTTTTATCAGGATAATATCCGGTACGTATAATGTCCAATTGCCATTACACGTAAATACAGATAATATTTTGTTAATTATGAAAAATCAGATAAATATTAGAGATTGCTTATTATTATACTGACCGACGGGTTAGTATAATGGATGTTAGCTGTAATAATTATGGTAAATACATTTACTATAATTGTCTTCATTTTTGTAATTTTATTTATTGTAACTACATGGCTGTATGCTCGCTCGCTTATAGCACTAGCCAAATATAGTTACTCCAAAAATACTGCTACATTTGAGTCAAAATATAAAAATACATATCAACTCATGTCAGACATAAGCTTCCTTAATGAGTTATGGTCAGATAAAAGAATAAAAAGCATAAATAATGAAGAGCTTGAAAAATGCTTATCAGAGCAAGGAAATTACTTATTCTTGGCACGTGTGTAGGTTTAGTTATATTTATAGCACCAATAATAAAGGCTGTTATTTATGCCAGTTAAAAAAGCAGCTAACAAGCCAATCAACGCCGACAGCCGTGACGTACGGCCTATAAAGGAGGCAGCCCGCAGGGCTGCCGGTTATTTATAACGTTAGCAATGCAGAAGATATGGATATGGATACCCCAACAGTAGTAGCCTTGGTCAGTTCGGTAACAAGCCTAGTTGTGGCTTTGATTTCCTTTGTTCAATCTCGAAAAATAGCTTCTCAACAATTAGATGCCGATAAGTACCTACAAAAACAAAACAATGAGTATGAAAAGCGTTTAGAGGCTTTGAGGATTTCGCAGCAAGAGATGCAATCAATATCTAAGGCTGTGGAGGTATTCTGGAGCAATCTGCAACTAGTTAAGCAATCAATAGACATCATCTTAGTAGAAGAACACCCTGAGCATGAAGATGCTGTAGAGGTTTTAAAGGCGGCCTCTAAAAGTCTCCTGGCTGGCTATGCCGATATGGGGCACTTGCTTCCAGATGAAATAAGAGGCTTGTGGCATGGAGCAAAGAATTACGGGTTAGAGATAAATGACAAAGTTAGTGAATACATGGACATGGCTCTAGAAGAAAGAAAAATCCCGAGAAGAGAAAGAAACAACCTGTTACGCCAAAGAAAAAAATTAACGGAATATCAAGAGCTGTTAAAGAAATATCTAAAACAACATGAACTGCATGTAATGAATAGAGTTGTTGATATTTTAAGTATCCCAGAAGATGCTGTGCCAGATAGGCTGAAATAAGATGTTGCTAACAAGAAATTCGAGGGGGGCTGGTTTCGTCGCTGGCGCTCCTCAACCAGCCCCTCAATTTGTACGTTAGGCATAAAGAAGAAAGGGTGACAAATAATTAAATAGGGATTCACAATGTTAAAATTTACAACAAGAAGATACCCATATAGACGCGATGAGTCACAAAAACAACTTGGTGACGATTTATCACACTTTGAAACTTTAAGCGCTTCTACTGAATTTGATACGAATGGTAAAACGCATAGGCTAGTTCTTGGAATTGATTCTGAACCAGCTGGACGGCAGATGACCCAAGAAGAAATCGACCAATTACAGGATCCTTTTGCACAAATCGTGCTTTCCATGGATAGACCCTCATTATCGTTAAGATCGCTACTGGCTCAATTTGATTTGTATAACGATACTGATATTGGGTTACCTGAGCAAAATGTATTTATGATTGCCGAGGGAGGTTTGATTGATTGGAATGATGATACAAGCGATTTAGATCGTGGATTGCGGGTTGTAGTTACACGATCTACTCAAAATGATACGAGAATAATGATAAGCACGACTTACCCATTTGAAGAGGAAGGTGATGGCGCATTTCTTCAAGTAATTGGATGGGATGATTCTTTTGGTGTTTTTAACTATTATGAACGAAGAGTTGGGCGATGGTTTTGGGCAGGAAATTCATGGCATGCCCTAAACGAACCTACCAGAGGTCGCGGCCCCTTTGATAGTCATATCAATGGCTCAGTAGTTATGAAGGAACTTAGAGATCCTTGGATCCATTGGCATAGTCAAGCTCAGTCAATTCCGTTTGAATCTTTTGGACCAGATAATCCATTGAGATATGACACATTATTACAAAATCGGTCTAACGCAGAAAATCTAGAATTATCTGTAATAGTTCCTTTGATTGAGCGATGGACGAATAGACGCTTAGACAAACAATTAAGCAAAGGTAATAAAATTACTGGTGTAATTCACTTGATGCGTCAAATTCTTTCCTCAACGTCTTTCAATTTAGTGTCTTCACAACAGCCCTCGTCTTTGATTAACAACGATAGTTTAGTTCCTATCCCAACCGAGTTATTTATAGATAAAGAGGGATTATTCGACACACTTGATATTCTTCCAGATATTGGTGTGATAAAGTTTTCTGGGGAAAATTATAAAGAAATAATGCATAAATATAATGTTTCTCTTAAAGATAAAAGCCAGCAGTTTCAGAAGCAAGGCGATGCATTTTTTCCATTTATAACACCTTGTAGAGCATTTGAAGACACAGTGATATTGAGAGAGATGATTTCGAGAGAGTTAATATCAGAACAATTTGCCGCTGTAATGCTAATGATTGATTTCCCCAATCCTATTGGTTCAATCAAACGCGCATCATTAATGAAATATGTTCCTGATGTCGTTGATATGAATTTAAATAATCCATACCCAATACAGCAAGCGATATTAAAATCAATAGATGCCTCCTTAAATCTTTTACCTGCATCAGACATTGCATTCCAAGTTATTGAAGATATGAAATTAACAGACTGGAGGGAGGTATTTTCTCTTCGAATTACTGATTATTTAAGGAATGTTCAGCTTAAAGCTGGAACGTTGTCTGGGTTGGATGATTATTTTCAGTTAATCGAGTCTAGAAGGCGCCTATTCAAAAAGAAACCACTTTCTGAATTTGACCTTACCCTACCAAGCTCAAGCATAAGTACGTCAGTTAAACGGTTTACTATGCATGAGAATGGCAACATTTCAGAAATAACTTCGCAATAAGGAGAACAAAATGAGTTTAGTACGATTTGATCCGCCGGGCTTGTTAGATGACCTCAACCAGCAGGGAAAAGAAATTTGGCATAATTACATATCTGGCAAGTTCGATGAGGCAAGAGAAGGTGATCCTGGAAAAACCTCAGACGGTCAAGAAATTGAATGTGATTTCTATGGTCCTCGTGAACATTACATTAACCCTGCCAAGGAAGAGTTGGCTGATGATGCTGTCGAAATTGACATCGAATGGACAGGTTTTCCACGCAATGTAACCATAGACTCTATTAGTAATAGGCAACGGTGGAGAACTGCTGATAGTTCAAGAGATAAACAAGACGAATACTGTGAGTGGAGTATTTCACGCACAGCTGACGGAAAGATAAAGCAAGTAGCTTTCACATGCGAAACTCCAGAGTACTGGGAGCTACTTTCTAAGCTAGACCCCGATAAATTATTAAAAATTTATCAAGAGCATGTGAACCCAGTAATACGTACTGAAGATATTTTTCATCTTAATGGAGATTACAATCCTAAAAATCGTTGGAACAGTTCTACTGAAAATGGTGCAATGCATCTTATCCAAGTTAATAATACCCTCGGTGCGGAAATTGAATTAGCTGGTGGCGCCAGTATACGACGAGTTATCGACGGTAGAGAACTTACAGCTGAACGTGAACTCATTGAATGTGGTCGATATGGTGGTATAGAACGGCATAGTGACCCCCATATTGGTGCCGGTGCAAATTCTGTTGCAAGGCAACTTGCGTATGTTTCGTTAGCAAATCCTGTAGGGATTTATTTTGCCAGTCTAAACACACAAGGCTGGGTTACTCCAGATGGGACAGATGCGTCTGAGTTCTGGACATACACAAGAGGAACCCAAGATAAGCCAGTTAGGGCCATATTCTCTGTACCTGATGAGTTTGGTTATTCAGTGGGCGATATTAAAATTGGCGGTAAAAATATTAATTTTGGGGGCCAAATTTCAGATCATATCAAAATGAAACTAACTGCTGTCGGAAGCAACTTTGGTAATGTCAATATTGCTCCGATGACTGGATGTATTGCGTGTCGCATAAAGCCAGAAACGGTTATTTCCCCGTCTTTAGAAAGCTTTACATCTCAAATTCAAAGCATGGGTGGAATTAGAAAGCATAGATAATGCCTAACAAAAGTATCCAGTGGGTAGTTAAAAGTGGCGTTTCGCTTCGCTACACTCTGCTTTTAACTACCGCTGATGCTAAGCGTTAAGCGTCTGCTTTTTCTTTAATTATATATCTTGAATGGCTGCTCATGGCCGTTTTATGACTAATAGCTCAAAAGTCTGAACGTCTGTTTAAGGGTGATCAGAAGACAATTGCTTCCATTGAATTTCTGCTATTTAACATAACAATGATTATACGCACGAGTTAGTACCTATCTTTCATTGCTTTTTTTCTAGTCGCTGACCACCCATACGCAATTAATGGAGAAGCTACGAGAATGAATATGCTATCGTTTTCATTACACCCTTTAAAGTCATTCCTTCAAATAAATTAACATCAAAATTCATATTATTTACCATTATTACTTGCTGATTTTCTTTTGTTTTTCTGCTATTTCTGCAAAAGTTTCTATGCGCGTTATCCTTTGTGCGTGCGACATTAATATATCGTCAATGCGTTCCACGCGCTTTGCGAGCTGTTTGACTTCGGTATCCAGGGTCATCATGCCTTGCATTGCTTCAATGAATTTATCAGTTATTCCCATTCATTAATTCCTTGTAGGATTTATCTAATCTTTTATTTAGCTTACGGACGGTTTGTTTAGTTTCTTTAGTTGATTTTATGATGTTGTCCAAGAGCGCATTCATGACTGCATCATTTTCTTCAATATCATTCGGGTTGTATTGTGCTAATGCGCGACGCACCATTTCTGCAAACGATACATTGCGCTTTTCCTGATCGCTTGCCTGCTGCGCCATTTTCTCGACTTCAGTAATAAGTTTTTTTGGCATCAGTATAGGTTTGCGTACCATTGCATCACCAGCCACTCTTTCTGCAGTTCTACTCATGATAATATCTCCAATCATTCTTGGATTTATTATAGCACATGTGCCGGACATGCGCCATTTACTTTATCATTCTGTTCTTATGCCTATATTACTGAATTTGGCTTAATCTTTACTTTTAACTTCGGTTATTAATGGGGGGATTACACAACCTCTTAATATAAAAAAAGGCCATCCGAGGAAGGCCTTTTATGTATGGCGGAGGGCGTGAGATTCACTCGGGCCGTCGTGGCCCTCGCCCTACGGGCAGCACTGCGTGCTGTGTTAATCGCCTTCCTGGCGATTAATCGAACTGGCTTAATATATCCGTGAGTTTTTGCACAAGGATGTGCTTATGCCGTGAAGCACATGAAGTGCGGGAACGGCCTCACTCTCGCCCTCTGATATAAAAAAAAGGCCTTCCATATTGGAAGGCCTTTTGCGTATGGCGGAGGGCGTGAGATTCGAACTCACGGTAGGCTACAAACCTACGCTGGTTTTCAAGACCAGTGCATTCAACCGCTCTGCCAGCCCTCCAAAACTATTTATATTCATATAATCAATAAGTTAACAAATAATGATGAAACTATCTGCAATTAATGATGTCTATAAGTATGCGTATTTCTGGAGCAATAACCCCGGAAAACGAAGCGCATAGGATACCAGAATTATTTACAATTGCCAGTGGCAAAAGTTAAAATAAGGGCTTGAAAAATGTACATTTAACCCTTAGGTTATAGGTATCCGATTTGGAGCAATTTTATCAATAGAAAGAGGGTTTAAGATGGATAATTACGGACAAGTAGTAACAGGTCGCGAATCTGCACTTGCTACCAACAAAGTCTTGCGTAATACCTACATATTACTATCAATGTCACTGATTTTCAGTGCTGTGATGGCTGCAGTCTCTATGGCCGTGGGTGTCTCGCAAGGAATGGCATTGGTTTCAATGATCGCTGCGATCGTTCTGGTTTGGTTTGTTTTACCAAAATTCGAGAACTCTGTCGGCGGCATAGCCGTTGTATTCGCATTCACGGGTTTAATGGGACTCAGTATCGGACCCATGTTAGCGTACTATCTCGCTATACCTGGTGGTAGCAATATCGTCATGACTGCTTTGGGCGGTACCGGCGTTATCTTCCTCGGCTTGTCTGGCTATGCTTTGACAACCAAGAAAGACTTCAGCTTTATGGGTGGCTTCCTGTTTGTAGGACTCATGGTGGTATTCGGCGCTGCGTTGCTGAACATCTTCCTGTCTATCCCTGCTCTGTCACTGGCCGTATCTGGCGGTGTTGTGTTGCTGATGAGTGGTTTGATCCTGTTTGATACCAGCCGTATCATCAATGGTGGTGAAACCAACTACATTCGTGCCACTGTGGGTTTGTATCTAAATATACATAACCTGTTTATTCACCTGCTGCACTTATTAAGTGTATTTGCTGGCGGCGATGACTAAGCACTAACGCTAAGCAAGCCACGGCTTCCGTGGCTTGCTTTTTTATTGCCTGAGGAAATAGTTTTATGGATACGTGGATGAAAGTTGGCTCTGCTGCAATATTAGCCTTTATGCTATGGCGATTATGGCCTGTGGCCAACCACTGGATGAAGAATGGTCCTAAAGGCGACAAGAATGACTGGCAAACAGCGATCATCGCTTTGGCTGCTGTTGTAGGGTTTGTCATCTTACTGATTATGATGGTTAGGTAATCTTCAACAACACCTAGTTACCCTCATCCAAATCCAAGTTTTATTCGGGCTTATTGCTATGTTCATAGCCCACACTACCCTCTTTATATCCTTTAAGTAAATTAAACTTCAACACCCTATCAATTTGTGAACTCATCTAGATGCAATAGTTGCTTTTAAAGATAAAAGAAGAAATAATTTAGCCGTATTCAAAACATAAGGCGGCGTTCATGAAATTTTCTAACATAATAAAAAAATGGATTAGTTATTTATCAATTATCACTCTATTCTCGTTGCAAATTGCTCCCTTACAGGCTGCTATGGTCAGTAGTGAAACGCTGATAGAACAAGCCCACCAGGAACTCACCGTTAAAAACATAACCACTCTGCTTGATCACGATGAGGTTCAGTCACAATTAGTCGCCATGGGCGTTGACCCTGTTGCTGCGAAAATCCGTGTTAATCAAATGAATGCAGCAGAACTTGCTGAACTCAATCAACGTCTCGATGAGTTACCAGCCGGAAGCGGTGCACTAGGTGTAGTACTAGCGATATTTATTCTTTTCGTTATTACTGACATGCTGGGAGCCACTGATATTTTTCCATTCGTTAAAAATATAAATAAATAATCCATCAGTTATGTTTAGCTATAAAAGTGCCAACGTTTTACTTGGCACTTTTATATTGGCCATGCTATCGGCTTGCGCCAGCACGCCACAAACCACTCAGATCTTACAAGCTCCTCCCACACAGATCAGACCCAAAGCGAATCTTGAGCAAGTCGCCTTTTTCCCACAGAAGAAATATCAATGTGGTCCAGCAGCCCTGGCTACGGTATTAGATTATCAGGGTAAAAAAATAGCGATTGAAGAACTCACTCGAAGGGTTTATATACCCAAACGTAAAGGCAGCTTGCAGACTGAAATGGTAGCCACTGCCAGAAGCTACGGCTTACTCAGCTATAAAATAAAACCTGATCTTGAGAGCTTGCTTAAAGAAATTAATGCTGGTAATCCTGTACTTGTATTTCAAAATTTGTCGCTGGAAATTTTTCCACAATGGCACTATGCCGTTGTTGCAGGTTACGATTTGGACAAAGCAGAACTTACATTAAGATCAGGTACTACTCGCAATTACAAAATCAATTTTTCTACCTTTGAACGCACATGGCAGCGCGCGGGATATTGGGCGTATGTATTTTTACAGCCTGGGGAAATTCCGTTCACTGCGATTCCATACTTATATACTCAGGCTTCCCTGGAATTACAAAAGTCGGGCATGACAACAAACGCATTAAAAGCATTTAGACAAGGTGTAAAAAAATGGCCTGATAATTCCATTGTGTTAATGGCATCAGGTAATGCCGAATATGCTGCAGGCCATTTTGACCAAGCCATTACCGCCTTTCAAAGTGAACTGAAACTCAGGGCTTTAAACGCAAATGCCTGGAATAATCTGGCCTATTCCCTATCCGCAAAGAGCTGTAACGCGGCAGCATTGGAGGCCGTTCTGTGTGCCAATAAAATCAATCCCGATGATAAAAATATTCAACAAAGCATCCTGCAAATAAAAGCAGTGATTGGTACTGATACGAAATCATGCCATACCCTTCCTTGTCCCGTAAAATAATCTACCAATTCAATTGGCCATTCCTGAAGGAAAATATTGAATAATTATTTGTAACATTCATGCATATCCAGTATTTTCCGACTATGATTAAACCTAGAAAGATACAATAACAAGGAGGGTATTAATGAAAAAGCCAGTCTATGGGGTTCTATCACTCTTTTTAGTTATCCTGAGTATTTCAATCGGATATGTGTATGCATCTCAGGAATTTGACCGTGTTGTACTCATCAACGAAACCATCAATGAAGACCTTTACGCAGCTGGAGAAGCCGTGCGGGTATCAGCCCCTGTTCATGGTGATATCACCGCCGCAGCACAACGCATTAGCATCGATGAAACGGTAGACGGTGACCTCAATCTTGCTGCAGAAATAATCACTGTATCAGCCCCTGTAAAAGATGATATACGCGCAGCGGGTCGTTTAATCAACATCACAGCTCCTGTGGGTGACCATATTGTTGCAGCTGGCGAAACGATTACTATCAGTACTAAAGCGTCAATACAGGGATGGGCTAAATTGGCAGGACGCCAGGTGGAGATATTAGGTAACATTGGTAAAGATTTAACCGTTGCTGGCCAACATGTCATTATCGGCGGAACCATACAAGGCCTGACTGAGATCACAGCCGATACAATCACCATTTTGTCATCCGCTCATTTAAAAGGGAAACTCATCTATCGTAGTGACAATAAACCTGACATTCAATCAGGAGCAATAATAGACGGCGCTATAGAGCAATTGCCCATACCCTCTTCTGAGGGTGTTGCAAAAGCCGCTGTTACCGCTGTGATTGGAGTCATTCTGGTTTTTGGCCTGGCGCTAATCACCACAGGTATTGTCTATTCCCTCGCATTCCCTGAATTTAACCTTGGCAATGTACGTAGGTTAACTGATCAACCATTACCATCAATCGGGCTGGGAGTCGCTGTGTTGATTGTTACTCCGATTATCATTATGTTGCTCATGATGACTGTCATCGGCTATTTACTAGCCCTGTGTTTATTAGCAGTTTATTTACTTACGCTCTTGTTAGGAATACTGACAGGGGTATTTTATATCGCTGAATTTGGTTTGCAGCGCATATTTAAAGTAGCAGAAGCTTCCAAAGGTAAGAGGATATTCGCATTTATCGCCGCTGCAATCGTGCTGGCGATTTTACTGCTTATTCCGATACTAGGTGCTTTATTATTTTTGTTCTTACTCATCGGGGGCATAGGCGCTTTACATTTACAGCTTTGGAGGCAGTACCAGCATGAATAGATAAATACTCTCGCCAAAATGGCGAAAGTATAGTCACTATGTAAAGTTACATTACCTTTGATAATTTTTTGGTTTCATTGCTCGAAACGCAATTTTAGTCATCTAATGCAGAATATACAGCAGGAAATTCAAGCAATGCCTGTCGCAAGTACAGGATTATGAAAAATAACTAACTATCCAGACTAGAGTAATTATAGTTAGTAAATAAAATTCACATGGCCTTAAGAATTTCTTTTAACTCAGGCACACAGGAGCCACAATTAGTCCCCGCTTTAAGGCATTCACCAATCGCCTCTGCTGTTAACAGTTTCTTTTCCTCGATCGCTCTGATGATTTGATTGTAACCGATATTAAAACAGGCACAGACTACCCTGCCCCTGTCTTCAGCAACAGCATAAGGCTTTCCGGTGAGTAAGCTGGATCGATCCCTGTCCGTCAATTCATCCTTAAGGAATAAATCAGTCAGGTAGTCTTTAGGTGGCAGGTTAATATCCGGGCCAATAAATAAACAACTTTCCAGTTTACTATCCACCACTCTGGCAGCGCGATAGCGTTTGGCTGCATTATCAAAATATTCAACCCAACCGACATTCTGATCTGTGGAGCATAACAGACTGCGCGCGCAACTCGCCCAGTCTTGTGGTAAATCAGTACCAGCTATTTCATATTTCCAGTAACCATGGCCTCTGGAACAGGCCCAGTAAGAAGCATTCTTCATTGATAAGTTGCGACGCGACATGATGAAGCCATGCCATTCAGGCTCGTAAGCTTCGATCCTGACCGGCGTATGTTTGAACTCAGGTTGCCCGGAAACCGGATCAGTCGCTGCATTGATCAAACTATCGACACAGGCGGCACTGGCAAACTGCCTGTTCCAGTGCATAGGAATAAATATTGAACCCTGACGTTGATGTTCCGTGACATTGACACGCACGAGCACCTCTCCCCATTGACTCACTACCCTCGCCAGTGATTTGTCAACCAGTGACTGTTGCGCTGCATCCTGTGGATGAATTTCAACAAAGGACTCACTGATATGGGCTGACAAGCGTGCCGATCGTCCGGTACGTGTGAGTGTATGCCAATGATCACGTATGCGGCCGCTATTGAGTACCAGTGGATATTCTTCCGTTACTGGTACTGCTGGGCCACGTGGTTCAATAGCTATAAACCGAGCCTTACCGCTAGCGCTATAAAACTTGCCATCACTAAACATACGTGACTGCCCTTCGGCTTGATCACTGGTAACAGGCCATTGCCTGGGCATCAGATCGTCATATTGCTGGTAACTCAGACCCGCATAGGCACTGATATCAAAGTCGCGTTGTCCATTATTCTGAAAACCGGATAATTGGGCAAACTCTATAAAAATATCTGCGGCCTCGGTGTAGGCAAAGGCCTCTTCAAACCCCATGCGCTTGGCAACTTCGCTAACAATCCACCAGTCAGCCCTGGCCTCACCAGGAATCGGCAACAATGATCGTTGCCGGGATATGCGCCGTTCAGAATTGGTGACGGTTCCATCCTTCTCACCCCAGGTCTGGGCAGGCAGCAACACATGTGCAAATTCACTGGTATCTGTTTTTCTAACGCAATCGGAAACAATCACCAGTTCACATTTTTTCAGAGCTTCACGTACTTGATTACTATCCGGCATACTCACTGCCGGATTGGTTCCCATAATCCACACCGCCTTGATCGTTCCATGGTGAATGGCTTTGAACATGTCGACCGCCTTCAGGCCTTCCTTGTCGGCCATCCTTGGTGATTGCCAGAAATCCTGTACTAATTTCCTGTGCTCAGGATTAGCTATCTCCATGTGCGCCGTCAGTTGGTTTGCAAGACCTCCCACTTCCCGTCCACCCATAGCGTTGGGCTGACCCGTTAATGAGAACGGTCCCATACCCGGGCGCCCAATTCGGCCGGTGAATAAATGACAATTAATAATACTGTTAACCTTGTCGGTACCACTGCTGTGTTGATTGATACCTTGAGAATAAACGCTCACCACGCGCTCTGTACGTGCGAACAGTCGATAGAATGCCTCGACATCCTCGGCTTTGAGTTCACACTGTTCGGCGACACTGGCAATATCCGCTGCAGATCGCCTGGCTTGCTCAATACATGCATCCATGCCTTCGGTACAGTGGTCAACAAACTGCTCGTTCAACTCACCACTCTCATATAAATACATCAGCAGTCCATTAAAAAGCACAGAATCCATGGATGGTTTGATCGGTAAAAAAATATCCGCTATATCAGCCGTTGATGTTCTTCTGGGATCTATCACTACTATCATTAGATCCGGATTCTGTTTTTTAGCTTTAACTATTCGTTGATATAGAACAGGATGACACCAGGCGGTGTTGGAACCAGTAAGAACAATGAGTTTGGCGCGTTCCAGGTCTTCGTAACAACCCGGTACGGTATCAGAACCGAAAGCACGCTTGTGTGCCGCTACTGAGGAAGACATGCACAGGCGAGAATTCGTGTCGATATTGGCGGTGCCAATAAAGCCCTTCATCAGTTTGTTGGCAACATAATAGTCTTCGGTTAACAACTGCCCGGACACATAAAAGGCGACACTGTCGCATCCGTGTTCATCGATAATGGATTGTAATTGCTTACTGACAAAACCCAGAGCGTCATCCCAGTCACAAGTGGTACCGTTGACCTCCGGGTATAATAATCTGCCCTCCATTCCAAGGGTGTCGCCCAGAGCGGCGCCCTTGGAACACAGGCGTCCGTAATTGGCTGGATGTTCAGGATCGCCCTTTACAGATACGTCACCTTGATCACCCAGGCTAACCAGCACACCGCAGCCAACACCACAGTATGGACATGTTGTCTGAATAGTTTTTTCTGTCATGAATAACTTGGCATTACAAGAGAAAGAATTAATTTCATTATACACCAGCAGTGTTTAAAATGGTTTAGTAAACTGATAACTTCATCCGCTCAGAAACACTGCACCCAAATGTCATTGCATTAAGTTATTGCATAATATGGACTCAGATATTTTATCTATCATTAATTGAAAAAATGATAATAAAGATATAGTAAATTTCACATTACCGTAACCATCCAGCCCTGTGGCCACCGTTTCTGGCAAAAAAAACACCTTGTTTTTTTCACGCATGTGCCAGTAATAACCGGAAGTTACTCAGGTAATTAAAACTCCGCTGCGAACAGGCGTGCGTATGTTCAAAGTCTTCATAACAACTTCGACAATACCCTTATCAGTCAGCTTAATAGGGTTCTTTTTATTTCGACCAAATAACATAAAATTCCCGCAAATTGTTTATGTTTAATTGTTAGGACAACCTTCATCCGGTGTTAGTGATAACAGGATCTTGTCGCCATCCATTTTCACTGGGAACGTAGCTGCACACCCTTCATCAGGGGCTTGTGCCACTCCCGTATCCAGGTTGATTTTCCAATCGTGTAGTGGGCAGGCAACACGCTTGCCTGAAACGATACCTTGTGACAGCGGCCCACCTTTGTGAGGACATTGATCACGCACTGCAAACACTTCATCATCTTGCGTACGAAATACGGCTATATCACCATCGGCAGATTGCACAATTCGTGCACCTTGTGCCGGTATCTCATCTAACATACCTACTTCAATCCAATTTTCACTCATATCTAATACCTTGTCGTTCAGTTAATGCCACTAGCCAATTTTTTTGATGGGCGTGAATTCATGTGCTTCAGCACCCTTGGCACGTTCTTCCCATGGATCATCCTGGGAAAATTTCTGCGATAGCTTAAATCGCTCAGCGGCTGCTTTTCTGCCTTCAGGGTCATCCAGCATGCGTTCCTTGACATAAGTTAATCCAACACGTTCAATCCACGGAGCTGTACGCTCCAGGTAATGAGCTTCTTCACGATAAATTTGCATAAAGGCTGCTGCATATTCCAAGGCTTCTTCTTCAGTTTTAACCGAGCAAAGTAAATCTGTAGCACGAACCTTGATACCACCATTTCCACCTACGTGTAATTCATAACCGGAATCGACACAAACCACACCGAAGTCTTTAATGGTTGCCTCAGCACAGTTACGTGGACAACCGGATGCAGCCATTTTGTATTTATGTGGCGTCCAGGAGCCCCAGGTTAATTCCTCAAGCTTGATTCCCAAGCCTGTTGAATCCTGTGTGCCAAAACGACACCACTCTTTACCAACACAGGTTTTTACTGTACGTAATGCTTTACCATAGGCATGCCCTGATACTAAGCCAGCCTCATTCAGTTCGCCCCAGATACTGGGTAACTCTTCTTTGGTCAGTCCATATAACGCAATACGTTGTCCACCCGTCACGTGTACTGTTTTAACTTTATATTTTTCTGCAACATCTGCAATCTTACGTAATTCTTTCGGATTGGTGATGCCACCCCACATACGAGGGATGACTGAGTAGGTAGCATCCTTCTGAATATTCGCATGCGCACGTTCATTGATGAATCGTGATTGCGAATCATCTTTAAACTCGCCAGGCCACTGACAGAGCAAGTAGTAATTCAAGGCGGGTCGGCATTTGGAACAACCTGCAGTTTTCCAGCTTAGTGATTTCATCACAGCCGGAATAGATTTCAGTTCCAATGCTTTAATGGCGGCGCGTATATGATCATGACTATGCTCTGTACATGCGCACATCGGTTTTAAATGTGGGGCAACGGAATAATCACCACCTACTGTATGAGCCAACAGGCTTTCAACTAAACCCGTACAGGAACCACAGGAGCTGGAGGCTTTGGTATGAGCGCGAACATCATCAAGGGTAAATAGTTTCTTTTCAGTAATGGCCTTAATAATGTCGCCCTTACAGACACCATTACAGCCACAAATTTCAGCACTGTCGGACATCATGACGACTCGATTATCATCACCGTGTCCTGAATCACCCAGATGCGCTTGTCCGAATAAAATATTATCTCTGAAGTCGGTAATATCTGTTTCATCACGCATCAGATCAAAATACCAGGTGCCATCAATGGTATCGCCGTACATGACCGTACCCTTGATCTTGTTATCCTGTACAACCAGTTTTCGATAAACACCACGAGCTGCATCCTGAAATACCAGCTCTTCACAGTTTTCGTCGCCGGTGAAATCACCAGCCGAGAACAAATCTATACCCGTCACTTTCAGCTTGGTCGATGTAACAGAACCTTCATAACGACCAATACCCATTTTGGCAAAGTGGTTGGCACACACCTTACCCATTTCAAACAAGGGTGCTACCAGACCATAAGTCATACCACGATGTTGTACACATTCACCCACTGCATAGACACGCGGATCATAAGTTTGCATGGTGTCATTAACCACAATGCCACGCTCACAATGAATACCTGCTTTTTCTGCCAGCTCAAAATTCGCTCGAATACCAACAGCCATGACAACCAGATCGGAATAGATTTCTGAGCCGTCTTTGAAACGTACTTTTTCAACCTTGTCTTTACCGATAATTGCTTCTGTTTGCGCGCCCATGAGAAAATGCAAGCCTTTCTCTTCCAGGGATTTCTTCAACATATCAGCAGCAGGTACATCCAACTGGCGCTCCATCAATGTGTCCATCAAATGGACCACCGTGACACTCATACCTTGCAGCATTAAACCATTGGCGGCTTCCAACCCTAGTAAACCACCACCAATAACAACTGCGTGTTTATCTTTCCTGGACGCATCCAGCATTCTGTCAACATCATGAACATCACGAAAGCTGATGACACCCTCCAAATCATTCCCAGGTACAGGAATCATGAAAGGTTTAGAGCCGGTCGCGATTAATAATCGATCGTATTCTTCGGTAGTACCATCGTCTGCAATAACTTTTCGATTGACTCTATCAATTTCAACAACCTTTTTTCCCTTATGTAATTTTATGTTGTTGTCTTCATACCATTGCTCATCATTGAGCATGATTTCGTCAATGGTTTTGTCACCGGCCAACATTGGGGAAAGCATGATGCGGTTGTAGTTTCCATAAGGCTCTTCACCGAATACGCTAATCTCGTAATCTTCCGGTGCCAGTTTCAGCAGCTCTTCCAGCGTGCGCACTCCTGCCATTCCATTTCCAACCAAAACCAACTTTTCACTCATACTTAGCTCCCAACAACGCCTATGGCGACCAAAATAATATAATTGCTTGCTTATATTGCAAGCAGCATGCCAGGAAGCAATAAAATATTAACTGATTGATTTATATTATTTTTTAAATGATTTCTTACATCTACCTTATACATTATTGAATTATTCGCTCCCTATTGGTGCATATTTGATAAGTAATGCATCTTTTTAATACAAATATCTAAATAAATTGAGTTACTAATATGGATAGAGGAATGGCAGCACAATATAAGAGCGTATCCGTAAAAAAATAAGGTAATAATGCTCCACTTTTGCACCTCACTATGAAATACCTTGGTATCTACGCACTCTGATTGGGCGCTTGTTATACATCTGCTCACTTCAAAATCATTATTTCTCTATTGAATTAATGACTTAATCAATTGGCATATAAAATGCTGTGTTCTGACCCAGCTTTTACACAATTTAGTAATTTTGCATTAAGGGGAACAATAGTGAGCACGGACAAAATAAACCTTCTCTCATTTTCAGGAAAAATGCGCATCCTGCATTTAAGCTGGTTTGCTTTTTTTCTAACATTTGTGGTCTGGTTTAACCATGCACCCCTACTCGTCATGATGCGCGAATCGCTGGGGCTAACTGATGACCAAATTAAAACCTTACTCATCCTCAATGTAGCCTTAACGATTCCGGCTCGAATCATAGTTGGAATGTTGGTCGATGTTTTTGGTCCGCGCCGAATCTACTCAATGCTATTATTCGTATCCAGTATTTTATGTTTTGGTTTTGCAATGGCCAATAGCTATGAACAACTGGCCCTAATGAGATTTCTACTTGGTTTTGCCGGAGCAGGATTTGTCATTGGCATTCGTATGATTGGTGAATGGTTTCCCGCCAAACAAACTGGACTCGCGCAAGGTATTTATGGCGGCTGGGGTAACTTTGGCTCTGCTGGAGCTGCCGTTACTTTGCCCACACTGGCACTTATGTTCGGAGGCGATGACGGTTGGCGATATGCGGTCGGATTAACAGGAGTACTGGCGCTGGTTTATTCTGCCGTGTATTTTTTCTCTGTGTCAGATACACCCAAGGGTTCAACTTACTTTAAACCAAAACGTAGCGGTGCACTGGAAATTACCAGCCCCGGTGATTTCTTTTTATACCTGATTATGAATATTCCCTTGTATGCGGCACTGGCAGTACTAACATGGAAACTTAGCCCTGCCAATATTGGTATGTTAAGCGCCAATGTGGTCAATATGATTTATGGTATTCTGGTTAGCTTATATGTGTTCCAGACCATTCGTATTTACCAAATAAATAAACACGTATTTAAAGAAATCGTACCCGACATTGATCGCTACAAATTCAGCCAGGTTGCAGTACTCGATCTCGCTTATATGGTCACTTTCGGTTCAGAATTAGCCGTCATCTCAATGTTACCTTTATTTTTCCTGGATACATTTGAACTCTCCGCTGTTCAAGCAGGCCTGATTGCTTCTGTGTATGCCGGGCTAAACCTGATCATGCGCCCGGCAGGTGGATGGCTAAGTGATAAATTCGGGCGTAAAATCACCCTCATTGTTATCATGGCCGGTTTGGCTCTGGGTTATTATTTTATGGGTCTGATTACTGCTGAATGGTCTTTAAGTTCAGCTATCCTCGTAACGATTTTTTGCTCGCTGTTTGTTAATGCGGGGAACGGCTCTGTGTTTGCCGTAGTACCCTTGGTAAAAAGACGATTAACGGGACAAATTGCAGGCATGGCCGGTGCTTTCGGAAATGTCGGAGCAGTTACATTCCTGACAGTATTGTCATTTGTTTCACCTTCCGTCTTTTTCATGGTGATTGCGATGTCAGCAGTGGTCGTTTTTCTTGCCATCGTGTTCTTTATGGATGAACCCAAAGGAAAAATGGCTGAAGTAATGCCTGATGGAACTGTACAAATGATTGATGTAACCTAAGGAACCTCTGATCAATTCATGTATGAGCACCTTGAGACTAAAATGTTTCCGGTTCAGCGCTAGTAATTTTACTAATAGCTCACTATTAGCGGCGGTTTCCACATTGATCCAGAAAATTTTTATCTCTCATTTTGTTCTACACAGAATCAATCAGAATGCACTAAAGCTTAGTTAACCAGAAATTATTTTTTTATGCCCAGAAAACTGTCCATACAATCAGGTCAATTCAGCGATGCCGGCATCAAGGGCATCAATGATGATGCCTGTGGCGTACTGATCCCAGAAGACTCAGTGATTACCAACAAGGGAATCGCTGCATTGATCGCTGATGGAGTCAGCAGTGCGGAGGGTGGCAAGGAAGCATCCGAAGCTTGCCTACGCGGATTTATGAACGATTACTTCAGCACGCCGGATTCCTGGACGGTGAAAACCTCTGGCGGAAAAGTGCTAGGCTCTCTAAATCGCTGGCTGCATAGCCACGCCAGTCAGCAGTATGGTTATGCTCAAGCGATGCTAACCACGCTCAGTGTTCTAGTCATTAAATCCGGTACTGCTCATATATTCCACGTCGGCGATACGCGCATCTATCGATTACGAGATAACGATCTGGAGTGCCTGACGACGGATCACCGAACTTGGGCTTCTGCTAAAAAAAGCTATCTCGGTCGGGCTATGGGCGCTGAAGTACACCTGGACATTGATTACGCCAGCTACCCCGTAGAATTGAATGACACTTTTATTTTACTGACTGACGGTGTACATGAATATGTCAGTGCCTCAGACATGAAAAAAATGTTGTTGGAACATGACAGTCCTGAATTTGCATCCAAAGTGATTACCACTCGCGCCCTGGAACAAGGTAGCCAGGACAATGTCAGCTGCCTGATTGTAAAAGTTGATCATCTACCGATGATTAACCAGAATGAATTTTACGAACATCTAACCGAACTCCCCTTCCCTCCGCCCCTGGAACCTGGCATGACACTGGATGGTTACCGAATTATACGCGAGTTACACGCCAGTAGTCGTACCCAGGTTTATGTCGCTCAGGATAATAGTTCTGGTAAAAATGTTATCCTGAAAACACCTTCTGTCAATTATGAAGATGACCCATCTTACATAGACCGGTTCCTGCATGAAGAGTGGGTAGGAAGACGAATTAATAATCCTCATGTATTAAAAATTGTAGAACCCACAGGACGAAGACGCTTCCTGTACTATGTCACCGACTACGTAGAGGGAAAAACCTTACGTCAGTGGATGAACGAAAATGCAATGTTACCTTGCAATAAAGTCAAAGAGGTGGTCGAACAAATTGCATCGGGGTTGCGAGCATTTCATCGATTAGAAATGGTACATCGAGATATAAAACCAGAAAATATTATGCTCGACAATAATAACTGCGCCATCATTATCGATTTTGGATCAACCAAAATAGCGGGCGTAGAAGAAATTCAAACACCCTACGAAAATGACAACCTGCTCTGTACACTAGATTATTCCGCACCTGAATACTTCCTTGGGCAAACGGGAAATAATCGCTCAGATATTTTCTCACTTGGTGCGATTACATATGAAATGTTATGTGGAAAATTGCCGTATGGAAAGGCACTGGCAGAAAACCGGCTTAAGAAAGTGAACTATACATCTATTAAGCACTATCGTCCTGAAATACCTGCCTGGTTCGATTCAGCCATGCAGAAATCCGTACATCTCGATCCAGAAAAACGTTATAAAATACTCTCTGAATTCGTCCATGATCTTTCACATCCCAACCCGGAATTTCAGCAACAGCATTTTACTCCACTATTACAACGTAATCCGACCTTGTTCTGGAAATTACTCTCTGCAACACAACTGATTATCATCCTGATGTTAATCTATAAGTTGATAAGCTAGGTCGCTTGCAAGGTTTTAAGGCTTTGAATAACGGGCTCACTGACAGGTTCTATTTTTTTGCGCATCACACTACCCACTGAATCGGTAGTCGCAAAGATAGGATCGATAACCGACACACCGACATGCGCCAGAAATAACATTGCTTTAATTTCGTTATTTAGTGTAGGTACTGCCTGACGCAGTTGTTCGAGATTATCATCTGCTTCCATTTCTGAAGGCTTACCTTCAAATACCTTATCGAGTTGCGCAACAATAACGTCAACTGAGCGGTAATGAAAATCACATAATCTGACACTAGAAAAATAAGCTTCTAATGCTTGTAAAAATGAAACAACTACATCCTGATTAGCGGGCCGTTTAAGGATATCCTGACAGGTTGCTAAGAAGGTTTGTCCTTTATCAGATAACAGGCGCTTTAACATAACCGCATAGGCGTTACCTTCGCTTTCCAGCTTAAGTAGTAACGCCTGGTATTCTTCAAGGTCCGCCCTTTGTGTACGCACTTCAGGGAGGCTGTCAGGTAATGAATGTAAAAAACCGACTTGAAACACATTCTTTTTCTTGCCTCTTTTCCAGATATCCATTCTTTCTTCTTCATTGATCAAACCGGGTTGTAATATCAGCTTTACGCTATCAATAATATCCCGAGGTGATTCTTCAAAAGGCAGAAACTCCAGTAAAAACTCGGTCAGGACCCTGCCCATTTTTCCTTCAACCACACACTCACGCTTCAGCATACGTCGTGCATTATCGGAATCGGGCATGGCCCACCAGGCACGTCTTGCCAACTCGTCGGTTAAACCCTTGGCGCCGGTGACAGCGACCACCGCTTCAGTCTCACCCAGCATGAGTAAGTCATCAAGTCGACTATCACTGGCCTGCCCCATTCTGGTCCAGCGTTTCAAATAAACGGGGTAACCACCTGGGGATCCCATGACATGACTGGACAGTAACTCTCTAACGGTACGGATATACTGATCAGCACGGCAATTCGGATTAAGCTGTACTCTTGCCTCACTACCCGAATCAGAAAGGCACAAAACGACATTAATGCCTTCATCAATGCGAACTGCCACCGAATTGGCTAACATCACATTTAAGCGAAGAGAATCTTCAGGACTGAGTTCCATAGTGAAGGCTACTAACGTCTAATAGGGGGTACGATCAAGCCTCAAGAAGGGGCATGAGTTCATCGTCCATATCGAGGTCTACTAAATCATCATAACCTCCAACATGTGTATCACCGATGAATATTTGGGGAACAGTACGACGGCCCTTGCTCAGGGTCATCATTTCTTCAAAACGCTCAGGATCCAGGTCAATTCGAACTTTTTCAATTTCCTGGACGCCTTTTTTCGTCAATAACTGCTCAGCCCGAATACAGTAGGGACAGACAGCTGTCGAATACATAACCACCTTTGCCATTGATACTTCCTCTTATGCTTTACAAATTCGAAATATTATAACTTAACTAACCTGTTTTTTTCTCAGCAATGTTTAATTTTTTATCTACATAGAGAGCAGGCTTATGCTGATTTCGAGAATTTAACAAAAAAAACTAGGAAAATTGCTCAGAAAATACTAAAATCACGCCCCAGCTACGCTGATAGTTGCTTGGCATTTGACTCAATAAACCCATAACTTATTGTTTTTGTTGATACATTGTACTTCAACCTATCAGCCAAAGTATTCTCGAATTGTTTATAAGCAAATGTTGATAGACGATTTCAGAATATGCGATAATAGTTGTTTAAGATTTCAAACTTCGCGGGCTATAACAGCTCTGCGTACGGATAAATTTACATGCAGGAGAAGACAATGGATCCCATGTACTACGAGACCATAACTAAATTAGAAAATGCCGGAACTGACCCGGAGTATGTTAACGGATGGGCCAGCGGCTTTCTACACAACCCGGAACGTGAAGAACAGCGCGTGACTGAAGCATACTCTGCAGGTTATGAAGATGGCTCTAATAAGAGCACTGATAGCGCCGACAAGTTCAAGTCTTAAGCGCCATCGTCTCTACATAAAAAAGCGGGATATTTATCCCGCTTTTTTATTGCTCTCAACTTCAAAAAGTTGCTATTCAAATAGCTGCTTAAGTGCCTTGGTGGCTTTCTCAAGCGCATCTGGCCCATCTATGTCCATTATCTGATCAATGACCCATTTGTTATCGTGATGGTCATCACTCATGACTTCTTGCACGTTGCTACCAAAACACTGCATAAAACTGTAACTCGGGCCTTTCTCTGCAGAATAATCAAACTCGGCATACTCAGCAGAACGACGATTAAGCATATCGATAAATGATGACCGATAGTCAGATTCACCAAACAAATCAGATGCATTGTCCTGCATGTGGTCAGAAAGCTTCATAGCCAAGGTCGTAATGAAAGACTGCCTGCTGCTATCATCCATCATATAATACGACAAACGGTCAGACATCTGCAGGAACATAGCCAGATATTCAGCAATAACCTTGACACGCTGTTCATCGTTATCGTAAATATACTTTTCAGTGTGTAAATTTTTAGCATTGTCTAGAGCAACACGCCAATAGATAAATGCCAGAGCCTGCGCATTTTCCTTAACTAAATCTTCAGATAATTCTGCCCTGGATTTTTCAGTCCACTTACTTTTAATTCTTACAGCCATTGATCACCCTCTATTCATATGCACATCATTATAATGTGATATTGCTAAAAACTTCATAACAATTTATGCTAATAGTATACTATTTTACTCAGGTTTTGAGTATCATTAAATAAACCCTATGGTCTATTGTTGCCTTATGAACCAACAGAAAATCATTGAAACTGTTCAACAAAATTGCCACATAGCAGATGCTCGTTTTGCCGGTGAGTATACCCTCTGTATTTATCTACTTAAAATGCGGGAATACTTTCGCTGGGAGAAAAAATATCCGTATGGGGACGCTCTCCCCAATGCAGACATAGGAGCCTGGCTAACCGAACGAGAACAGCAATGGCTTGAACTTGACGAGGCTGACTACCACGACTTATGCATCAACGGGACTCAATATTCGCCGTACGATTCAGCTGATATCAACAAAGCACTGGAGCCACACAAGCTGGTTTACAGTGGCGGACAAGGACACCAGGGACGACCACACTTTTTCCTGGCTGAATTACGTCATCATGAAACGGTAGATGACTATCATATATTTGTGGCCGATAAAGAACTGGCTCGAGATCTAACTGCTCCACCTGCCATGTCTTTGGATAAACATATTTTTATCCGTCGTGAATCCCTGCGTAGAATGCTATGGGAAAGACTTGAAGAATGGCAATGGCGCAAAGCCGAAGGAGCCATGTCTCGTGCACTAAAGTACTATGACTTTGAAAATGATCTTGATCTCGCACTCGATCAAATGACCGATCATGAAACAGACGTGTTGTTACAACATGAGATCGGAGAAATTCAAGCCGGGCGCCAACTCGGTGACGAATGGCATGAAATGCTCGCCAGCCTGCCAAGATCAGGAGGAGAAATCATGGCCCGTGCAATACGTGACCATATTGCAGATTGCAGCACCACGCTACCAAGACTGTTACAACAACAGCAGCACGCATCCCTGCATTTTTACTTTGGCAACTTTAACGCCATGCGCAAGGAGTTATTTCCTTCATTGATGAATGCTTACCAGAAGTGGCATGACAATGAAGACCTGACTGAGCTAACTAACATCATCGGACAAGGTGAGCAACATTGGCAGCAAGTTGCACTGGATATTTTAAACCTTTATCGGCAACACGGCGATTCATGCCATACTCATATTGTTAAACTTGTAGAGGCCAACAAATTATAAGGACTAATGAAATAAATAGTAGTAAAAAGGCGCGTGGCAATCACAGCGCTTATCCTTGCATTATTTTCCATCCTATCATAAGCAAACATTGACCTGACTCTCATGCTTATAGGATAATTAATTTTTCTCACGCAGCCGTCAAACCATGTCAAAGCAAAAAGCCACCCAGGCAAAGCCATTTACTCTCAAAGAAGTAAAGCCCAATACGTTTATTTTTGAAGTCGACAAAGCCTTACCCCAAGATGTTTGTAAGGAAATGATTCGTCGATTTGAAGAAAAAGAGGATCAGCAATATCTCGGGCGCATCGGACAAATGCAACAGCAAGACCAAAGCATCAAACGTTCAACCGACCTGGTTGTGAGTGGCAAACCCGACTGGAAAGATATTGACCAACTACTGTTTCGCTCCATGGCTTCAGCCATGCGTGAAATTATTAGCAAATACCCCTACTTCAAAGGCCCATTCAAGGATATGGGTTATGCCATACAAAAAACTGAACCCGGAGAGTTTTATCATTGGCATATTGATGGGGGCAGCCATGAATTCAGCCAACGACAACTGGTAGCAGTCTGGTACCTGAATGATGTTGAAGGCCCAGGTGGCACCACTGACTTTCTTTTCCAGGATGTGAAAATAAAACCTGAGCAAGGAAAATTGCTATTATTTCCGCCTTTCTGGACTCACGAACATAGGGGTGCAACGCTAGAAAAAGGCGTTAAATACATCGCCACCACCTGGGTTGTTTTCGCTTAAAAGTACAGTGGAGAGGTACTAGTGGCTAGTGGCTAGTGGCTAGTGGCTAGTGGCTAGTGGCTAGTGGCTAGTGGCTAGTGGCTAGTGGCTAGTGGCTAGTATAAATATTATGTCATTGCGAACGATAGTGAAGCAATCTCTCAATGCTTGTATCACATTATTTTCGGGCCGGACAAGTCCTTTAACAGATCGCCACACGGAGTTTAAGCCCTTTGGGTATTCGCGATGACAACACTTTATAATTAACATAACACGTAGAGAAATAAGTACGCTTAAATTAAGATATGTCTAAAAATAAACGATCCAATAACCCTGCTAATCCTATAGAAACCTAATGCTCCCCATCCTGCTCCTGACCCTGGTCTGCTCAATTACATTCACATTTGAAATCGTATTCGGCCTGGCCGGTACGATCATGATGCTGATGGTCATGACCCTGATTTATGATGCCAAGACATTGGTCATTTATTCCATACTCCCGCAAATCCTGACTGCAACGATTGGCTTAATACGTTCAGAAAAAACAGTTAACCCGGGTTTTTTAGTTAAAATGTTGCTATTCGCGAGTGCTGGATCTGTTGCCGGACTAATGTTGTTCTACCGTTTTTCAACTGAAACATTTTACTACTTACTAGCCAGTGCTATTTCTACATTTGGACTTTTTCTGGTGATCTCCCCCCATGTCATCAAACTGAATAGCATGACCCAGCGCATTCTTGATGTACTGGCTGGCGTGTCACAAGCCTTGTTTGGAATAAGCGGGCCTATCGCCATGACACGCCTGATCGGATCATTTTCAGACCAATTGGTCATTCGAAATTATGCGCTAGCCTTTTTTCTTAGTATGAATATTTTCCGCGCTGGTGCGTACATTATCAATAATACGATTACGCCAGACATTTTGCAGATGATGATGATATCGGGGCCCGTACTTGCAATTGTTTTATGGAACGCTAATCATTTACACCTTAAGGTCAATGAATACATGTTTCGCAAGGTAGTCTCGTGGATTATTTTACTAGGTGGCCTATCTTTACTATTGAACAGCCCCTACAACTGATATGATTACAGATTATTACCACAACGGATATTGAAATTATGCTAACACGCATTCAATCAGTCATCGATCAAGAACAATTACAAATTATTCAACAGGCCATACAATTAGCACCGTTCGTTGATGGAAAATCTTCAGCTGGAAAAGCTGCTGAGCAAGTTAAAAATAACCAGGAAATCGACCAGAATTCAGATGTTGGCAAACAACTTGCCCAGGTTATTATCGGCAACTTATCGCACAATGAGTCCTTCAAAAAAGCCGCACTGCCCCATCGAATCGCAACTCCTTTTGTTGCCAAGTACAGCACCGGCATGACCTACGGTTATCATATCGACGATCCCGTCATGGGACAGGAACAACGATTCCGATGCGATGTCGCCTGCACTGTTTTCCTGAACAACCCTGATGACTACGAAGGCGGCGAACTTTGTATGCGAACTAATTTTGGTGAACAAAAAGTTAAACTCCCCGCTGGCGATGCCATCGTTTACCCCGCTTCCAGCCTACATCAGGTAGCAGAAATCACGCGCGGAGAAAGGGTCGTTGCCGTCACCTGGATTCAAAGCCTGATTCGCGACCCTGCTAAACGCGAGTTGCTCTATGAACTAGGCCTGGCTCGTGAAAAATTATTAAGCGAAAAACCCAATGCCGATGAAACTGCGCAAATTGATCATTCCTACACCAACCTGGTCAGAATGTGGTCTGAAGTTTAATTATTTACATACTCTCGATAAATTATACATATTGTGCATTTGCTAACTGACGCAAACTAAGTAAATACTGAGAACACAAACTAATCAGCTTGTCTTATCAATTGACAAGCGTTAATTTTTCCATAGGGATACTTAACTCCGCTTCAGTACCGCCACCTTCACGAGATAATAATTTAATATTCCAGCCGTGGCTGTCAGCCAGTTGTTTTGCGATAGCTAAACCAAGCCCACTACCTCCGGTCGCCCTGCTACGAGATTGCTCGAGGCGATGAAATGGTCGAAAAACAGCAATTTGCTCCTCCACAGGTATGCCAATACCACGATCAAGTACCTGAATAACAATATTACTATCAGTGCAGTCGCAATGTACCTCAACAGGTTTACCGTCGCCGTAACTTAATGCGTTATCAATCAGGTTTGTCAATATCCGACGTAATGCCAAAGTATCTACTTTACAGATACAATTCCCTAAATGTTTCCAGGATATGGAAGGCTCGTTATCCCGATAAGATAAAATAATGCCATCGATAAATTCCTGTACATTAATTTCTTCAAGTTCATGCGTAACCTGACCATGCGCCAGTTCCAGTGAATGGGTAATTAATTCATTCATCTCATCCAGATCCTGGACAAGTTTGTTTTTAAGTGAAGTATCAACATCATCATGCAGCAGCTCTAACACCAAACGCATGCGGGTGATGGGTGTTCGTAAATCATGTGAGATACCTGCCAGTATCGTTGTTCGATTCTCCATGAGCTCTGCTATTTGAATAACCATCTGGTTAAAACTATGCGTCAATGTGACCAATTCACGGGGACCCGTTTCAGGTAATGGCTTAAGCTCCATTCCACTACCGAGTCGTGCTGCAGCCTGGGACAGGTTAGCTAAAGGGCCGGTCAGCCGACGTACAAACAAAAGTGACGCTAGCAAAATAATAATCGTTCCACCAATCAATACCAAAAGCGATGCAAGTGGGGGTTGAGCACCAATACGCTCGCGTGGGAAGCTAATGCGTATGTTTTGATCTGCCATGGGAATGTCAACACTAAACCATGTTGTTTCACCCGACATGACCAGAATTGGAATGGGTAACTGCATTCGTTTTTCCAACGCATTCCTCAAAAACCTGAGATAAGGCATTGGATTCTTTGATATAGGAATGGCTTCTGTGGAGTTACTCAATGTGAGCTGGTAATCATCAATAAGTGCCTGTTCGAAGTCTGGACGTGTCGATGGAGGAAGTTCCACCCAGGTCTGAGCAGAAAGTACCATCAATGAAGCCAGGTCATCTGCCGCCCGATTCGCAACCGGTGCTAGAACGAAATAGATGACCACAGAGACAGAAAACAATATAAAAACTGTCATGGAAATTGCCAGCGCAATTCCAGTGCGTGTGAACAATGATAACGGTGTACTCAACATAATTACTCTTGACCGGGAGTAAAACGGTAGCCTTCACCCCAAACAGTCCGGATGTAGGTGGGTGAAGCCACGTCGTCTTCAATTTTACGACGTAAACGCGTCACTCGAACATCGATACTTCTGTCATAAGGTAAACGTTCGTAGCCCTTAAGCATATCAATGAGTGTGTCACGACTCATTACACGATCGGGATGATCAACAAATATTTTTAAAAGCGCATATTCACCACTACTCAGGGAAACCACTTTATCATCTCGTTTTAACTCTTGGGAGACTGCATTTAAATGAAATGGACCAAAACTATGTATATTGTCATTTTTATTATGTTGAGAGTTTTTTAACGAATCATTTTTTCGTCTGAGTATTGCGCGGATACGAGCAAGTAATTCGCGTGGGTTAAACGGCTTAGCCAGATAATCATCGGCACCTAGCTCGAGTCCTACTATCCTATCAACATCCTCCCCTCGTGCTGATAGCATCAGAATAGCGGAATCATTGTTCGCATGTAGACGCTGGGCAATACTGAGCCCATCTTCTCCCGGCAGCATCAGGTCAAGTATAATAAGGTCCGGATTATTTTCTGTAAGGTAGCGATCTAAAGTCTCACCATCTTCAACACAGGATACAATAAAACCCTGCTCCTGCAGGTAACGTTCCAATAATTCCCGTATACCGGGGTCATCATCCACTACAAGAATTTTGTTTTTTTGATTAGTCATGACACTTGATTATAACAGCTAGATAGCGAAACTGTTATTGAAACATTTTGTAACATATTGTTTCAATTTAACAATAAACGAAATTCTTATGAAACATCTTAGCTGTATTCTACCTTCATCGTAATTTATATGCCCTTTATGTTGACTTCTGGGCTACACTAACGGAGATGGTACTATGAACAAAAGAACTTTATTTATTGCTATCATGGCTACTGCGTCATTGTCTGCCAGTGTTTCACAGGCACAGAATACCGAGCCAAAGATCGACCGAGTACAGCTCAAGGAGCAAGTACGCGAAGCCGCTCAATCTGAAGCCAATGATAATACTCGCTTCATGAATGCTGAACAGCATCAGAATCGCATCATACAGCAGCAAAAGGCAGGAGCCACGAATCAGAGCATGGAACAGCATCAAAATAAATATCAACACCGCAACCAGCACGAAAGCCAAACGAAGTCTCAAAGTGATACACATAGAACCAGCCGCTACGGACAGGGATATGAATCACGTACGCGATCGATGGGTACTTCTACCAATGGAGCTTCTGCCAGGCACGGCGGGCGTCGCTAATTAGCAAGCTGTAGTCACATTATTCATCCAAAAATAATGTGACTACGATCGCTATTACTTAAACGATATTAGTAACTCCGTGACTGTAATATTGACAGTCATTGGTCAGGTGTATTTATGAACACTCGTAAACTAACAATACTTTCATTAGTGCTATGGACTGTGACAATCATTGCTTTCATGTTTTTGTTTGTTCGCGGACAGACAATGTCCAGTAGCGATGGCCGAACAGCAATCCTCCTTAATGCGGATGAAAAAAATCTGGTTCTGACTGAAATGCGCCATATGCTCACTTCTGTACATGGCATCGTAGAAGGACTATCAGATGAAGACTTGCCCAAAGTCGTCAGT
>Ga0316205_10001260_pt1 | contig 34183 bp, 45 predicted proteins | sample 3monthpyrite_MG_FD_204941 | JGI IMG/M metagenome (GOLD analysis project Ga0316205, IMG submission 204941) | Microbial mat bacterial communities from mineral coupon in-situ incubated in ocean water Damariscotta River, Maine, United States -... | ecosystem: Environmental > Aquatic > Marine >...
TCGTAAGAAGCGAATAAAAGATATATATTGAACTTTTTATCAAGAAATGACATATTTTATATCTATAAAAATCATGAGTTTAGATATCAAAGTGTGGCATTTACTACTCTATATTGTTGGAGACCCTAAGTCCTGATAATCATCTTTAGACGACTGGTTAACAGGTTGAGCACTTGTTGTGGAATTTTAGTAGTTATTGTTGAAAACTTTAGCACTTATTGTGGTCGACCATTAACTTGCTTGAATGCTATGCCTAATATGGATATATATGTGCATAATGTATATTATTGTCAAATCGGACATTTTGACCGATTGGTTAATATTAGCGCTAGCAGGGTTTGGGAAAATCGAACCAAAACAGAGACATACACACAAAGCACCTGCGGCCAGTTTCTTAGCTAACTGGTGAAAAGTGTCAGAAATAGCTGGACAATTTGACCGTTTAGCGTGCATTTCAAGAGAAGTCACACCAACAGGCAGTTTTAACAAGTTATCTATAGTCGCGGCGACATCATCCTGTACAGTTGCCGTACCATTTCGCCAGTTTGAAACGCGAGAGCGGGAAACATTAAGTTTTTGAGAAAGTTTATAGTCTGATTCTATATCGTAGCGGTTTTTCAATTCATCCAGAATTAAATTTATATCGTTAAATGTTTGCATTGTATATTCATCCTTTTGTTTATCTGATGTTCAGATCATAGCCCATAATACAACGCATTTGAACAGTTCAAGCCCTTGTACACGTACAGCTACTTGTACTATGATTTTACCCAGTCCAACGGATTGGGCTTTCAATCTTGGTGATTGAAATCTGATAGGGGGCCAGCGCGAAACTGGCCCCCGCTTTCAGATTTAAATTAACTTTTAATCAGAGGGTAAATTTATGACTAATGAAACACACGCAAATATCACCGGTGAATTAATTAAGCGGGTTAACCAGCTTGAGCATCATGTTCGGGCTTTGAATCATACAAATGCGTTGCTTATTTTATGCATTGATTCTAGCCAAGTTAAAAATGGTGAACTTGAAGTAAGGGAAAAATTTTTATCAGACGCACATAAAACAATGAGTTCTATTACTGATGAAAAACAAAACCTTTTAGAAAATGCCGCCCTGTAAAGGGCGGTTTTTTTTATGTACGGTTCAGCAAATTTAATTCAAGAGCATGAGGAATTTTTAAAAATGGCAAGTGATAGAGTTAAGCAATTAAAAAAAGCAATTGAAGTCGGGCATGAAAACCCACAGGAATTTTTAAAAAAATTACAGGCAAGAAGTCAGCAATTAACATGTGAATTAATTTTAAAAAATCCGCAAAAATTAAATGGTCAGGGCTGCGCATATATTGGGGGGTTTCCGGTATGAGTATAGAAAAAGTAGCCGAAGGGTTTTACAAGTTTGATGAGATGGAATATCCAAGTGAGAATGTAAGCGTGAATATGCGCGTTGATAGAATTGATGGTGAATACTTAGATACTGAAGTCGATATTAAAGGCAGATTTTCAGTTGCGGGTAGTAGGAGGGTTGAATTTATTAAAAAACTTGGTGAGTTAGTCGAAGAATTTAGGATTTAGATTTAGCAATGAATAAAAACCGAGACTTTGTAAAACATCATTTAAAAGATGCCCGCATTCCGCAGGCGATAAAAAATTCCGTATACAAAAAATATTACAACTCAACATCAAGCCGCACAGTCATAGCTGAAAATATTGAAAAAGCCGTTGAATTATCAGAGCCACTTTTGCAAGCCTGTTACATGCCGACCACGCGAGAGGAATTATTAGATATTTATTCAAAGCGGCAAAGCAAAGAAATAGAGCAGCGGAGCGAGTGGGGGGAGACTGGCTGTTTTGCTGTCGTTAATTATTTAAAGCGGATTGGTTTAAAAGATTTATTCCCCATTCGCGCGGCGGAAAATGAAGCCGTTGTAAATGATGGCTTTATTTATACAGATGGCCCAACGGTTAAACGTCTGGTTTCAGATCGTTGGTTATTTCGACAAATGCGTAAAAAATCATTTCGTGAAGTGGAACAAATCGCCTTAAATTACGGTTTAATATCCGGGCATGGTCAGCGTTATATTTCAAATGCGGTTTTAAAAGCAGTCGAAACACGCAAACAAAAAAACAATGAATTATTAAAAACGATCACGGCAATAAATGAGGAGGGGCAAGAATATACACTTGCTGAACTTTCTGATTTGTCAGTTTCAAATCCAGCCGTAAGAAATACAGAATTGATGGTGCGAATGCGCGGCAATGATGAATATGCAATTAAAAATAATCATCCGGCGGATATGTGGACATTAACGGCGCCCTCAAAATATCACCATTCAAGTAGTAAATGGTCTGGGGTATCCCCGAGAGAAACGCAAAAATATTTATCGAGTGTTTGGGCAAAATTTCGGGCATCAGCAAAGCGGGCCGGTTTTAATATTTACGGATTCCGGGTTGCTGAGCCGCATAAAGACGCATGCCCCCATTGGCATATTTTAATTTTTTTTGAAACTGAGCAGGCCCGCGAGTTTTGCCGGGAAAAAATGAATGACTACGCGTTGGCAGTGGATGGAGACGAGGCCGGGGCAAAACATCACCGTTTTGATGTTGAGCCAATAAACAGGGCCAGAGGATCGGCGGTGGGTTATATCGCAAAGTACATTACAAAAAATATTGATGGTGCAAATATCAATGACATTGACGGTCGCGACCCGCTGCACGCTGCAAAACGGGTGAATGCGTGGGCCAGTGTTTGGGGTATTCGCCAGTTTCAGCAGTTTGGCAATCCATCGGTGACCGCGTGGCGTGAATTACGGCGTTTAGAAGGTGAGGAGTCAGGGAGTCTAGAAAAGTGCCGGGAGGCGGCGGATTCTGGCGACTGGTGCGCGTATTTTGAGGCACAGGGCGGGCATACCGTTTTATATAAAGATCAGCCTGTTAAGCCTGCTTACTGGCATAAGTTAGACAGTCGCATTGAAGATGTCAAAAACAATGAATACGGGGAGCCTGTAGCGGCCTGCGTGTTCGGGTTGGTGTGTGAGGGGGTTTATACCTTAACGCGCTTTCATAGCTGGACTATCACAGATCAGCCGGAGAAATTGAGGGGTGACGATGTTGTTACCCCTTGGACTTGTGTAAATAACTGTACGGAGCAAAAAAATAATGAGTATGAAGAAAAAACTTTTAATAGTTCGTCTGACCCTTGCGAAGTTAGAAAAAACGCCGTTAATGGCGAAAGCCGGTATCGCAGAACAGGCCATTAGTGAATCATTGGACCTGGTTGAATCGGTTGTTGAACAGGTTCAGTTGATCGGTGAATCCTATAACGGTTTGCTGGCGTATATCAATCAAATCTCTGATGATCAGTTGGCCGTGAATGAGCTAAACGAGAAAATGAAAAAAGGGGGCTTTGGGTTATATGGCGAATGAATCAGTAGCGGCTATCAATTGCACAATGCAAATCAACGGGCATGTGCGGATGAAGCAAAAGGGCGGGGCCTATAAGTATTATCTGTATACAGAAAAATACGGCCCTCAGTTTTTTAACACGTCTGATGGTCAGGCATTTTTAATTAAGCACATGACCGAAAAAGAAACCCAGGGCGATAAAGTGCCAGAACCGGAAAAAGAAACCCAGGGCGATAAAGTGCAAGAATCGGATATCTTGGAAAATAAAAAATCCAGCGTTTTTGATTGGTAAGGTGAAAATATGATTGATGAAAAGCCGGAAAAACCGGCAGAAATAAAAAATGATGAACCATTGACCGGCGAATATTTACAAATGGCTAATGAAGCGGAAAGCGAAACCCCGGTAAATGATGATAAACCTGAGCCGGAAGTTCCTACCAGTGAATTAATTGCGCCCATAGTGGCAATGTGCGCCGGTGTACTGGTGCCCAACTGGAACTTACAAAAAGAGGAAATACAAGGATTATCTGAATCATACGGTTTAGTGATTGATAAATATTTTCCTTCTGCAGCTTCCAGTCTAGGGGTTGAATTAAATGCGTTACTAATGACAGCGGCAATAGTTTTGCCTCGACTGGGGACACCGCGAAAAAAGCCGGAGCCAAAGAAAAAAACAGATAATAATCAACCTGATAAAAAAGAAACAGGCGGCGAATAATGGCAGATGGAAAATTGAATTTAGTTATCGGGGCCACTCGATCAGGTAAAACATATTGGACAATGGATCAACTTAAAAAATATAAGCGTGTTGTTGTATGGGATATAAAAAACGATCCGCGAGAATTTAAAGGCTATGTACGCTGTACGAATAAACTGGATTTTGTAAAGTTTCTATTCAAAGCACGTAAGAGTGATTTAAAAATTACCTTTTCAGGTACTGCGGCGGATTTTTCATTTTGGTGTCGTATCGTTTACCAGTGGGCCAATGATAAAGCGTGCGCCATTGTGGCGGATGAACTATCAGATGTAACTACAATAAGCAAAGCACCGGAGCACTGGGGGCATATTATCCGTAAGGTATTATGTACCGGGTCGGAGGTCTATGCGATTACTCAGCGACCCGCTGAGATTGACAAAACCACCGTGGGCAATGCTTCAATTTTTCACGTTCACAGAATGAGCCGGGCCAAAGATCGAAAGTATATCAGCGACGAAATGGATATTGATGTTAGCCAGGTCAACCAGTTAGGTGATAGAGACTACATAGAAAAAAACAATATCACTCAAAAAGTGACCACGTATAAGTACAAAGACCGGCCATAATTGCCGGTTTTTTTATGGCTGGAAAAACTATTTTCCGTATACGGAAATAAAAAATTAGTTTTCATTGATTTGTCCGTCGTTCAGGGCGGAGAAAATCGCTAAAAAAGGCTTAATTTTCCGTATACGGGAATTATTAAAAAAATACAAAAAATAGTTTTACTATAAGAAAAAGTGCGCTATTAATTCACTATTGCAAAAGCAAATAAAATTAACTTAAATAAAGGCGTAGATTATGAAAGGCAACATGAAGAAAATTTTAATGATGGCAGCAATCGCAGTTGCAGCCGTAGCAGTAGTGAACCGTATCCCAAAAGCAAAGCGTTTAATTAACGGATAGCGGATATTTAACCGCCCAGTGTCGTGAGACAGGGGGCAATTTTTTTTATTCAATGTCGGGAGACATAGAACAATGTCAAAACTTATTAAATTGCCACCGTGTCAGAACGTGGGCGCAAATCAAATCGCAGTCATTCCGCAAGTGCCTCATGGTATGACCTACGATGCGGTAATTCTTGAGCTGGGCGGTACCGCTTTCACAAAAGCCATGCTTACAAATATTCGCAATCGAATAAACGGCAAAACGTTTGTTGATATCACCGGTTCACATCTGGATACTGAAAACCAGTATAAAAAACGCACCGCAAATGCGGCCTATTTAGCATTGCATTATAACGACCCAAACGCGCGCACCATTAACGGTGAGCAGATCGGGGCCGTTGATACAAGTGTGGGTGTTGATACGTTCGATTTCGAGTTTGAAATAGGCGCGGCAACCGCACCAACTTTGCAGGCTTTCGCTGTGGTGAGTCCACCTAAGCCAGTTGTTATTAATGGACAGCAAAACACAAACAAACGTACCATTTCAGCGGTTTTGAAAAAAGTTCATTCGTTATCGGGTGCGGCGGATCACGCCGTGACAATTCCCATGGGTTCAAAGTTGGGAGGTGCGATTAAGCGGGTTCACTTCCATCATGGCGGTAATGTTACCGCGGTTGAAGCGCGAAAAGATGGCACCTATTTACAGGAAACCGGTACAAATTCGCTTGTGCAATTCATGCAAGATGAACTTAACCGAACATCACAGGCGAATCATGAAGTGTATGACCCGTGTTTCACCGATAACCAATCAGATGCAATAGCAACATTGCGAAATGATGGTTCCCCGGCTTCTTTTGAATTTACAGTGACAACCAGTGCCGGTGATACCGTGACAAGTTACACTGAAATGTATTCGACTATCCCACGTCTATAAAAATAGACTCATAAATTAAATGGCGTGAATTATTCACGCCATTAGTGGAGAAACTAAAATGAGTTTTTTAGATAAGTTAGGTGATAGTTTTGTAAACGGTATTGATCGAGCGGTAGACACTGAATTTTCAGATGTTCCTCGACTCCAGGACGATCGACAATTTGAAACGCGCGACAGTGGAACGGCAACCGTTCCAGCGGGTTTATCAAGTCAGGACTTTATCACTAAAAATAAAAACATGCTTCTAATAGGTGCAGGAATTGTGCTGATTACTGGCGCGTTAATTCTCAAAAAATAAAAGGCGTTTAAAATGGCTGTAAATTTACCAGCAATAGCGGAGCAACAAGGTTTTGAAGCGCCTGATTTATCATCTGTGCCGGGGCTGGATAGTTTGCCGGGTTTGGGTGGTGGTGGTCTCGCTGATAGTTCAACAACATCAAGCGCGGCGAATGTAAGCACCGGGGCCAAAGGTGGAACATTTTTAAACTTTGGAACCAGTAGCCAGAGTTCAGGCAATAATACAATGATGTATATCATTGCTGGGCTTGCTGCACTTTTTATTTTAAAGAAAAAATAAGGAAAATTTAAAGTGGCTTTCAATCGTTCAGAAACAGTAATAAATACAAGCGAAGTAAATGATAATACCACGCTGGGTGCAGATAATAATTCATTCATCACTCGCGAAGGTGACATAAGCATCGTAAAAGAGGCGGACGGTGCAGAGTTTGTGCCGGGAAATATTATTCAGTCTGCCAATAAAAGCAAAAAAGACAGCCAGGGCACAAATAGTAAATATTATTTGATGGTTGTCGGTGCATTAATTGCAGGCGTGGTAATTGCTAAAAAGGTTTTGTAATGGGTCTCGGGTCAAAGAAAAGCACAACGATATCAAATCAAGAATTTAATGATAATACGTCACTAGTTGCAAGTGATGGTTCCTTTGCTACAAAAGAAGGTGATATAAATTCAAGCTCTGAGGATAATTCAAGCATTATATATACTGATTTGGGTTCAATCGAAGCGGGGACAGGTGTTGCCAATAATGCAATTGATTTTGCTGGGGAAGGGATAAATTTAATTGCCGACGGTATCAGTTTTGTGACAGATAGCGCATCAAATTTGTTTGGTGATGTTTCAAATAGTTTTAATGATTTAACAAATGCAAACGAATCAAATGTAAATGAATTAATATCAGGTTCAAATGATAACAATGAATTATTTTTAAGTGAGTCGAGTGAATTAGCAGAAAATTTTATAAGTAGTTCAATTGATAGTAATCAAAATATACTAGACATTATGAATGATGTTATTAATAGCGTTTTTTCCTTTGGTGAAACAATCAATGAATCAAATCAAGCATTAGCAAATGAATCTTTTAATCTGGCTGGGTCGAGCACATTAGGTGCCGGGTTTAGTACAGCAGATAACGCAAAAACAACCAGTAAAACCATTCTCTACAGTGCCGCAATTATGGCAGTTTCGTTTGTATTAATAAGGAAAATTAAAAAGTGAGTACGTTAACATACACCTTTGCAGCCGGTGAAACAAAACGCTATGCGAGCGGTAAATTTTTTAAAGTTCGTTCAGCTAGTTTTGAAGTCGAAGTTGTTTTCTTTAAAAATAATGGTAGCGAAATAGGGCGGGCAAATTTTAGCCAGGGCGATTCTGTAAACATTGAACACGGATACGCATACGCAGAAGTGACAAGTAATCAGGGGCAAATTATAGAAGTTCACACTCTGAATTTTATAATGGAAAGCTCAAGCGTTGTCGGTGATGTAAACGCATTAGTCAGGGATGCAAACTTGACAATTGATGGTGATCAGTTTTTTTGCGGTGATAGTTCACAGGCGAATATTAATGGGTATTCATCTGTTGCATTAATTAATGAAAGCGGTTCATTAAATCAGGTGTTTGTAGATAGTTTAAAAATATGGGCAATTGGAAGTGATGTCAATTTAAGTTTAATCGATGATTTTGACACGGATGGCGGGGCTTATATTGCAATATTGCAGCGTCCTGCATCAAATAAAGATTTAAAGGGTGTAGATAGCGTAAGCACTAAAGTGGGGCGGGATAATTTATCAGCAGCAAGGCAGGGGGGGGTATTGAATAGCAATAGAGTCAAAGCTAATTCAAATGGTACGCCGACTGAGTTTGATTTTAGAAATAGTCCTTTTGAATTGTCGCCAAATCAAGCGCTGGTGATTACGAGTACAGCGTTAAATTCCGAGGTAGTAGCGTTGTTTGAATTTAGCGAAAAAAAAACTTAATCCCGTTATTAATTGAATATGCAAATGCGGTTTATTTGTACTCTGAAAAAACAGTCAGTGTAATAAATCCGCGTGTAGATGATTATTGGGAAGATTCATATTCGAATAAATGGCTTAATCGTGGTTCGTTTACTGTGAGTCCCGGCGATCATTTATTAGTTTTTATGTCGGGAATACCCAGCGGTTCAGGCTGGAAATTAAGTTCAGATTTGAGCAGTGATACAGCCTTACCAGCAGGCGCAGATAATCAATTGCATTTATCGGCGCATGTTGGTTTATTGGGTAATCCATCGGGTGAAAATATGACTGCAAATTACAGTATCGGTTTTGAACACAGGGCCAGTATTTTTTATTTTGATAGAGAAAATAAACGTATTAGAACTGCACTAAGCACACAAGATGTGTCAGCACCCTACAACTGTGCCTTTGATGGGATTGTTGCCACAGATACAGTGCATGATGATTTATTGATGGGTGATATTGTTATAAATGATTTAGCAATGAATAAATTTTATGAAAGGGGTTCAGTATTTATAATGAAATGGAACGCAGGAAGCGCGCCGGATATAAATATTATTGAGGCTTTCATGGTGTCGCTTTGGACAGAGTGGGCAATTAATGATAATTATAAATTGCATGAATATTTATTATGAATTATTTTTTTATAATTTCTTTAGCTCTAATAAGTGGAGTCTTTTTTATAAATAAAAATAAATCAATTTCATTAAACGGAATTGATTTTATTAAGCGGCACGAAGGATGGCGGGCGCAGTTATATTTAGATGCTGCGGGGTTTGCAACCATTGGCTACGGTCATTTATTAAAGCCGGATGAAACCTATTTTTTAATTGACAAAACAGAAGGTGAGCGAATTTTAAAAGCAGATTTAAAAATCGCTGAAAATGCCGTGAATGAATTTGTAAAAGTAGAGTTAACCCAGGGCATGTTTGATTCATTGGTATCATTCGTTTTTAATTTAGGTGTTAATGCGTTTAAGGGGTCTACACTTTTAAGTATTTTAAATAATGGTGATTATGAGGGTGCAAGTAATCAGCTATTACTCTGGAATAGAGCAGGCGGTGAAATTAATCAGGGGCTTGTTAATCGAAGGCAAGCGGAAAGAAACTTATTTTTGGCTTAACTATGTTATTACCTAAACCAGATCAAATTAAATCGGTCGTGATGCTGGCAACCATTGCCGGGGTTGCTTATGTTACTTATAAAACCTATACAGCAGGTGTGCAGGCTATTGAAACGGCGGGCGATGTATTAAGCACAGATTTGAACCCGGCTAGTGATCAAAATATTATTTATCAAAACGCACCAGACAGTATCCGAAACGGTTTATTTGATCCGGTTTTTTCTGCATTAGGATTGTAAGATTATGATAAGAGCAATAATAAAAGGTATTCGAGGTATCAGCGGTTCTGAAGTCGGACGTGAGGTTGGGCTAGCTGTTGTTGCCGGTTTAGTTTCTTGGTATGTAACAGAAAAATTAACCGACTGGAAAAATAAAAACAATGGGTGAGCAATTGGAATGGCTCCAGACAGTGGGGCCGGTTTTAGTGGGTGTTTGGGGCATTATTAAATGGTTTGCAAACGATATTAAGCAGGATATTAAGGAAGTGCGTGATACGGCCAATGGTGCCCACAAGCGGATAGATAACCACTTGCAGGCACATGATTAATTACTGAATAATAACGCTATTACCTGAACCGTTATCATTGTCAATGGTTAAGGCAAGGCTAGAGATTAATGTATTGTCGTTACCATTAACGGTGATAATAGCAATACTCCCACTGATAAACGTCAATAAATTATTTGAGCCTTCTAAAATCAATTCATCAATATCTGGTCCTGCCTGAATGCTGATAGTTGAATTATTCGCGGTAATTGTTTTTGTACAGTCCCCAGTGGTTTGAGTGGTGCCGGTCACAATTAAAGAGCAGTCTTTTTCTGTGATATTGGTGGTTGTGGTATCGCTCGAACCACAGGCCGAAATCAATATACTGATGAAAGTTGAAATAATAAATTTACGCATTGGTTGACTCCATTTTTTTATATATATCTTTATAGGTGGTTTTAAGTGGGTAGACATTATTAGGAACTAGTCGGCGGTGGTCAACAGTCATTAGGTTTGTTCTGATTAAAGTATTCTCCTGAACAAGATCATTAAGTTTTAAGGTGAGTGTGCGGTTTTGTTCGTAAAGCATTGACCAGTTATTAATTTGACCGGGTGAAATAGAAAAGTTTTTACAGGCCGGGCTTGAATAATTGATTAAGCCTTGAGTTTTCGGGTGAATGTGCCAGCCACTCCAGGCATCAGAAAGTAAATAACCGGCTGCACAGTAAGCGACTAAATAAAGCCATTGTGGGGCTCTATTTTCGTTGCAATATCGTTGTATTGAACGCTCTGATTTTCCGGTTAAGTTAACCAGATCAGTCCGTGTAATGCCAATTTTGAATAGAAATTCATTAAAATTTTGATAGTCAAAGCCGATATTCTGCGGCAAAAGTAATTTTTTTTGAAAATAATTCATGATAAAAATTCCATTATTTAATATTCTTTTTTATTGTTTTATCAGGTTTTTATCATTTGTATAAAACATATAACTTAATGATGTTTTTGGGAAAAGTCTATAACTCGTCTGAATTATAAGATTAAGCCATTTTTTTCGGCGACGGCGTAACTGGTGATTTGTGCGCATAATGTATATTATGTTAAATAGACTGCATGTGAATATATGCCTATATCGCCCACTCCCCACACTGCCCAGGTATTCATAAAGCTTGAATGGTGAGTTTCATAAAAATATCCCTTACTGTGGTACTGAGATAATTAACAGTGGCAAGCTGGGCATTAAGCAGCATCTCTCGGATAACTGGAGCATGAACTATGCAATGCGAGTTGATTATCATCTGGCTGACTGGACAGTAACTGACACTGTAAGTAGTGCAACGGCTAAAATTAATGATTATACAACCTATGGCATTTTAATCGGCGTGCAAAAGAAATTTTAAATTTGTGTATTTAATTCAGTCAATCTTAATTTTATTGACTAGTATTAAATATACACAAGACCCTGTATAGCCACTGGTCATGGTTATATTTACAACGCATAGCAGTGTTACTGTCTATGCGTTTTTTATGGCTTCCTAGGAATCAATTCAAAAAGCAATGGATCATTTCGCTGCAACCGTGTTTACAGACCTATAAGACTGATTATTTTCATCCGTTGCTAGTAAAGTTTTATAATGACTGAGTCTTTAAGGGTTTGATCATAAGCTTCGAATTAAAATACGTAAAGAAACAGGTTACTGGTTTAGGTACAGCAACCTGCCCTTACATCTTAATATGGATTATTCAAACTCAGTAAAGAAAGCACTTTCCACACTGGTTTTATTACCTGATTCTGTAAGCACTGTAACAGCCACTTGATATTCCGTGTCAGGAACTAACCATGGTGCTGGTACATCAAATGACGTGGCCGTTGCAGGAATTTCTACAAGAATTGCCTCTTCCGTTTCTTCATTCTTGAGTTCTATAACATAACCAACTGACTCATTCATTGGCACCCAGCGTGAGTGTTAGATGTTTCATGCTTACTCCTCTCGTGCATGTACTAATCTATACAATGCAGGTAACACTAAGAGTGTTAATAATGTGGATGATATAATGCCGCCAATCACAACCGTTGCGAGTGGTCGCTGAACTTCAGAGCCAATACCCGTGTTTAGTGCCATGGGAATAAAACCCAATGCTGCAACTAACGCTGTCATTAATACTGGGCGCAGTCGTGTAAGGGCACCATCAACAATTGCATCATGTAATCCCTGGCCATGCATTCTTAAGTCACGAATAAAGGCGACCATCACCAGACCATTAAGCACAGCAATACCAGACAAAGCGATAAAGCCAACGGCTGCTGATATTGAAAAAGGAATATCGCGCAGTAATAACGCGACTATTCCGCCGGTTAATGCCAGAGGTACACCCGAAAAAATAATCGCTGCATCTTTAACTGAGCCAAGCGCCATAATCAGCAGGCCAAAAACTAATGCCAGTGTTAATGGCACCACGATAGACAGTCGTTGAGTAGCCGATTGCAGCTTCTCGTACGTACCTGCATATTCAATCCAGTATCCTGCGGGTATTTCAACATTTTCTTTAACGGCTTTTTGTACATTTTTTACAAAAGAACCGAGATCATGACCACGCACATTAGCGGTAACAACGATACGTCGTTTGCTATTCTCACGAAAAACCTGGTTATAACCTGTCACCAAATTAAGCTCGGCGACTTCACCTAAAGGAACATAATTACCGTTTGCCAGGGTTACGGGTAAACTGGATAAACCATTCATATCAGTTCGTAATTTTTCATTTAAACGTACCACTATTTCAGAGCGTCGATCACCTTCATAAAGTTGACTAGCGACATTACCACCCAAAGCGGTTGCTAATAAGTTTTGCAGCTCGACAATGCTCAATCCATATCGAGCCATGGCTTCTCGTTTCGGTTGAATGGTCATTACGGGTAAACCTGTAGCTTGCTCAACCGCAACATCAGCCGCACCTGGTACCTGCTTAACGGCTTTTTCTATGGCGGTACCTAACGCAATTAACTGATCAAAATCATCACCAAAGACTTTAACTGCAAGTTCCGCTCGAACACCTGATATCAACTCGTTAAATCGCATTTGAATCGGTTGTAAAAATTCATAACGATTACCCGGAATAGGATTCACCAATGCTTCAAGATCTGCGACTACCTCAGATTTAAGTTTGTTCGGATCAGGCCAGTCTTCACGGGGTTTAAGAATAATAAAGTTATCTGCCACGCTCGGTGGAACGGCATCGGTGGCAACTTCAGCCGTACCAATTTTTGCAAAAACTGTTTCAACTTCAGGCATTTTTTTAATTTCAACTTCCAAGCCCTTTTGTAAGGCTATAGCCTGATTTAATGAAGTGCCTGGAATACGCAATGCGTGCATTGCAATATCACCTTCATCAAGATTCGGTATAAATTCAGAACCCAGTTTAGGAATTAAAGCAGCTGAAGCAATAATTAATACCACTGCGCCAATTAGAACACGCCAGCGATTTTTCAGTGAAAACATTAATATCGGTTGATAGGTGTAACGTGAAGCTTTAATAATCTTGTTTTCTTTTTCCTGTATGGGTTTGTTAAATAACAATGCAACCGCAGCAGGTACGAATGTTATTGAAAGTATCATTGCGCTAACTAACGCGATAATAACGGTCAATGCCATAGGGTGGAACATTTTTCCTTCAACACCGGTTAACGCAAAAATTGGAATGTAAACAGCAGTAATAATAAACACACCAAATAATGCCGGGCGTATCACTTCACGGGTTGCATCATAGACCAGTGCTAATCGTTCATTTAAACTTAATTCTCTCGGTCCAGATTGACTTAAACGACGTAAACAGTTTTCAACAATGATGACGGCACCATCAATAATAAGTCCAAAATCCAATGCGCCAAGACTCATTAAGTTTGCACTGGTCCTACTTTGCACCATGCCTGTAATTGTCATTAGCATAGCAATTGGAATAACCGCAGCAGTTAGCAGTGCTGCACGAATATTGCCCAACAAGAAATACAGAATGACAATAACAAGCAATGCGCCCTCGATGAGGTTTTTTTGAACTGTTTCTAATGTTTTATCAACCAGACTGGTGCGATTATAAACGGCGGTTGCAGTGACCCCTTCGGGTAAACTGGTTTTAATTTCTTCTAGCTTTAGCGCGACATTATTTGCAACTGTCCGGCTGTTTTCACCGATCAACATAAAGACCGTGCTCATCACAACCTCTCGGCCATTTTGTGTTGCTGCACCTGAGCGTAACTCTTTACCTAGCTGAACACTGGCTACATCTTTTATACGAATCGGAAGCCCCTGTTGTTGTTGAATAACAATGTTTTCCAGGTCTTGCAAATTATTAGCCTGACCGGGTACACGCATTAACCATTGTGCACCCTTGTGTTCAATAAAACCGACACCTCGATTGTCGTTGTTTTTTTCTAATGCATTTACAACATCGGCATAACTAATACCATAGGCCAGAAGTTTGGCAGGCTCTGGTGCGACCAGTATCTGTTTTTTATATCCACCAATAGGATTAACCTCTATCACACCCGGAACACGCATTAACTGTGGCCGAATAATCCAGTCATGTACTGAGCGTAAATCAGTGGGAGTAACCAGGCTACCATCTGCATTTTTAGCCCCCGGTTCAGCGTCAACAGTGAACATGAAAATTTCGCCCAAACCAGTGGCGATGGGGCCCAGTGTGGGTTCTAAGTTTGCCGGTATATTACCTTTCGCGGTACTCAACCGCTCCCCTACTAGCTGGCGTGCAAAATAAATATCCGTGCCCTCTTCAAACACTATGGTGACCTGCGATAAACCATAACGTGAGAGGGATCGTGTATAGGATAATTTGGGTAAACCGGCCATGGCGGTTTCTATCGGAAAGCTAACCCGTTGTTCAGCTTCCAGTGGCGTGTAGCCCGGTGCGGCTGTATTAATAACAACCTGTATATTGGTTATATCGGGTACCGCATCGATGGGTAATTGGGTGAATTTCCATGCGCCCAGTCCCATGACCATCAGTACCAATACAAGCACCAGTTTTCGACGAGCCAGTGAAAAATTTATTATCGCTTCTAACATGAGATGTCCTTAATGATCGTGTGATGCGCCGGATTTTTCAATATCGGCTTTGATGACATAACTGTTTTCACTGACATAACGTGTGCCCGCTTCAAGTCCGCCCAGAACTTCAATCCATTCATCATCCTGCCGACCCAGTTCAAGCATACGCACTTCATACGCTTCACCAATTTGCTCATAAACAACAGTAAAGTCTCTAAATGCCTGTAGTCCCGAGCGTTTCACAGCTAAAGGCACAGCATGTTCGGCGACTTTAATTTTTGCTTTCACATAACTGCCAGGTAAAAACTGTCCGTCTTGATTATCGATAACCATGCGCGCGATCACCGATTGATTGGCTTCGGCAATGACATTAATAAAAGAAATTTTTCCTTCAATTGAAGGTGCATTACCGGCAAGTGCAACACTCACAGGTGCGCCCACTTTTACGCGGCTTATATCAGCCGGAAATATTGATAAATCAACCCAGATAACGGAGGTGTCAGCAATTGTAAATAAAGGCTGATCGCTGGTTTGCTCACCGGGGTTTGCATTGCGTTGAGTGATTACGCCACTGATAGGCGCTTTAATAGTATATAAATTAAGGCTTTCATTGCTCTCGACCGTGGCCAGTACCTGGCCTTTTTTAACGGTATCCCCCATCGAGGCAGTCGCAGATTTTATGACACCCGCAAATCGCGCATGCAGTTGACTGACGCGCTCTGCGTTGGTTTTAATTTGACCAAACACATTAATTGTTTCCTGTAATACATGGGGGCCAGCAATAGCCGTTTCTATTTCCAGTGCTTCGGCAACCGCTGTTTCAATTTTTGTGCGCCCTTCAAAATTATCATACTGCCAACTGTGTTTTGTTCCTTCAAAGCTTGCATGGATGGTAACGGTAAAGGAATGCGGTTCATAAATAACCTGATCACCACGCAGTGCATCTTGATGGGGTTTGAAATTAATATTATCGACCTTACCGCCTAATCGAGTCAGGGTAATATTTAGATCAACCTCTGTCGAATTAAGTGGCTGCTCTTTAAAAGTTGCCCAGGCACGAAACTCGGGTGGTACGCCGGTTTCAAAAATTGCGAGTTCAAGTGTGAAATTATCACTCGTCAACAGGCGGCCACCATGAGGTCCTTTCGCGACTTCAGCTTCGGTTTCCCCGTGTGTGTTTTCACCACTATGCGATGCGTTATTATTGCCACATGCGCTTATAAAAATACTTAGAATTATAAGCCCGAATAACCGGGTTATTGTGTGTTGTTTAAATTTGTTCATCGTTATTCTCATGATTTGTCTGCCACGTGCGTCATTTGCACACCGGTTAAACGTTCAATTTCAATCATTTTCAAATGTGCATCGATACTGGCTTCAACTAGTGCACTACGTGCAGCCAGTAATTCTGCTTGCACACTGCTCCATTCAAGATAACTGTATCGACCTAACTTATAAGCTCGACGGGTTTCCTTTAGCGCCTTTTCTAACTGTGGAATAATATTGTGACGATAGGCATTAAGGCGGTGCAGGCTATGCTCTAGTTCTTGAGATAATACATAGAGTGTTGTTTCAAAACGGACTCTAAGTTCATCTTCTTTCGCCTGTGTCTGAGACAGGTTTTCCCTCGCTTCAGTTATCCGGCCGGTATTGCGACTGCGTTCACCAAAGGGGATACTAATGCCAGCAACCAGTGCCTGGTCGTTAGAGGTTTGAAAATGTCGAACACCGAGATTTACACGCCATGCAGAATTGCTTTGAGATTTCGCCAGCTTTAATTCCGCCTGTTTTAGGCGCTTATCGGAAAGCAGTCGAAGAAATGCCGGGCTCTGCTCGAGTCTTTCCTTAAGTGCCTCATAAGGTACAAGGGGTGGCGTAATAAAAATATCACCATTCACCTGAGTAAATTCAGGGTGAGTTTCACCCCATTGTGCAGCAAGTAATCGAATGGCTGAACGCAGTTCGTGTCCAATATCTTCCAACTGCAATTGCCGACGAGAAATTTGTGCCTGCGCGCGTGCCAGTTCAGCTTCAGGCGCCCTACCCGCAGATACGCGTTTTTTAACCGCAGATACGGTTTCTTTAGCCAGTTCAACTGTTTTAACCGCATTTGTCATACGGGCCTGATAGGCCAGACAGATTAGGTACAAACGGGCGGTTTCAGCTACGGCATCAAGCCTTTTATTTGTTTGTTCTGTGCTGAGCGATAAGCTGTCTGCATTCGAAACATCGATATAGCCCTGGCGTATATTACCTTCCAGCACCCAGCCTATACTCAGGGTGGCCTGAGCATTATCCGTGCCTGTGAATTCACCAGTACCCGCAGTATCTTCTATGCTGAAGTTCAATTCAGGGCTGGCTGACAACCCTGCCTGTACTTGTCTTCCCGCCTGCGCTTTCAGTGCATAGCTGAAGGTCCTTAGTGCTGGGTTGTGTGCAAACGTTTTGCTAATCGCATCTTGTAAATTAATGCGCGAGATTTTGCCCGGGTTTATATTCTGGTTGATGTCATGAGATCCGCTGTTGTGCTCAGCTGACTTCAAGCCTGATTCTGCCTGCACCGTTGTATAAAAAAATAACAGCATGCAAGCGTAAAAAAAGTGTACTGATCTGGATAACATAATGATGTTATCTCCTGTGTTGTCTATTTTTATAAAAGTAATGTCCGTACGCTCATCGCGCATGACTGATTAACTTTAATTAAAATTTTTAAAACGTAGATTTGTGTAGAAAACCACAGGCTGCAAAATCCGCATAAGATTTATTACAGAATGTAAGTTCAATAACAGTAGGTGAACCCGTGTATATTTACAGGTAGATTAGATAAGGGGGGGTGCACGCAGCGGAGGCTGGAATAAATAATAGCGCGAGATAAAATGTTTTATATAGGGGGGTTGTCTAAGCCTGAAAACCAGGCGACCCATGCACAGAATAAGTCCGATAAAAAGAAGCATTAATACCAGAGAATTTAATAATTTTATTTTCTGGTTTAAATTGTCCGGACCGACATCTATTGAAGCAGAGTGTTGATCATCATGGTGTCCGGTATGATTTAGAGATTCAAAATCATGTTGTAATGTTGTGGTATGGACATTAACGATATGGTGATCAGCTGTGGCCCCTGAGAATTCAGCATGCTCATTATGCTCGATATGCATATGCATTCTATTTGTCTGAGCCATTAACAGTGTAAGACTGAGAAAGAGTATCAGCAGTGTGCGTAGAACCGAATTATCAGTGGAATTTTCCATACTGCGAAGTCTAGTCGTTGTTGTAATCGGGTTCAACTAAAATTATTCAGTGATTGGCGTTGAGCGAGTTTTATTCAATAAAGGCCTTAAAAACAGCAGTATCGATGATTTACTTACCGAATGGCCGTGTTACTACCGCTGGGATCAGTCGCATTGCGCTCATTATGGCGAATCGCCAATGGAGGGATGTTTTTAATTTGCCGTTTCTTCCTGTTCCCCCTGTTCCTCCTGTTCTTCATCCTCATCCTCATCCTCATCCTCAGACCACTCCTGTTGTGACTGAAGAATCAGCTCCTCGCGATATTGATTGCGCATGGCTTTTTCATATCGCCGGCGTCTTTCTTCTTCACTTTTATTTTTTGACTTTTTTACTTTGCTCTTCTTTTTTGGGGCGGCTTCAGGTTTGGCCGGTTTGACTTTAATAACTTCCTTTTCGGGTTGTTCTTTTACCGTTTCTTTGACATCTTCTGCTATCACTTCGGTAGTTACAACAGGTTCTGTTGTCGGATTGTTTTTTTGTAAAGCTTTGTTGATTTTAGCAATTTCATTATCAACTTCAGTGTGTCCCCGAGAGCTAGCCTTGCGTAGTAATTTTATGGCCTTATCAAGGTCTTTGTTAACTGCTAAGCCATGCTGATAAAGTTGGCCTAAAATAATCGTGCTATGGACATTTGACTGATTAGTTTCATTAATGATTTTATTAACCCACGCCAGGTGTTTGCTTTTGTTATAACCCAGTTTCTTGATCTCAAGATAAATCAGGCGATTTGCTGCGGGTTTGTTGTTTTTTTCGGCGGCTTTTTCATACCATACTTTAGCTTCATTGGAATCGGGTTTTACAGAGATGCCAAATTCATAAAATGTACCTAATTTATACTGTGCAAAGGTACTGCCTTTAACTGCCTGTTTTTTCTGAAGCATAAAGACGCGATGGCCGAAGTCACCTTCATTGGCGATAGTCGTAATTGGTATTAAAAACAGGGGCAGGAAAAGCAATACAATCCATTGTTCAATTTTGAAAGTGTTCAATTGATTCTACCTCTAGGCCGCTGAAACGAATTAATGTATCAGAGGTTTTTTTTTATTGTTTGCTACAGTATAGTATATAAATTAAATAATTCAGAATGGCCTGTAACTTATTGTATTTATTAAAAAAAGATAAGGCAATTCTGGAGTTTTCTATATTGTAAATTAAGTATACGATGTAACTTATTGTAATTTATGAAAATTATGTATATTGGTACAGGTGGTTCTTTGTCTATTGAACCCCTGAAAGGCATTATCAATGCGGGATTTGATGTTTGTGCTATCGCCGGAGGTAATACCCGGTCTTCGCATAAAACTTTTGCCGGAATCCCTTTAATTGGTGCTTTCAATGAATCAACCGTTTCTCTGGCTGATGCTAACCATATTACCTTTATTCCGCTGGGTTCTGATCGGGCAAAAAATATTCACGAGGTCAGCATTTGCCGGCCGGATCTCATTATTGTTTCCTGCTATGGTAAAAGATTAGCCGCTGAAATAATCGCTATTCCGAGACTGGGTTGTTATAACATCCACCCTTCACTGCTACCCGCCTATCGTGGGCCGGACCCACTTTTCTGGCAACTTAGGGCGGGTGAAAAAATGATGGGTGTGAGCATTCACAGGGTAACCGAGGTTTTTGACAGTGGCGATCTTTTAATTCAAGGGCCATTGGATTTAAGTGATGGGCTTTCTCTGGAACAGGCTAATAAGTGCTTTGCAAACCTTGCGAAAGATCTACTGCTTGAGGTGCTTGCTGATTTTGAGGCTTATCAGCGTTGCGAAACGGCACAGGTTAATAATCAGTCTAAAATGAATCTATGTGAAATATTGGGTAATAAAGTTTGGGGCAATGAAATTCAGCCGAGTTACCAGTCATTTGCACAAAGGCAGGATTTTGATGTGAGTGTCAGCTGGACTGCGCAGCGTATGTTCAATTTTATCAGTGCTTATTGGGAGGCGGGTCGGTGTTTTAGTTGCACCATTAAAAATGAGGTATTTCAATTGGGTAAAGCGCTTTCATTTGAACCCTCTGGCAAGTTGACTGTGCCCTATGATATCGACAATTTTAAAATAACATTAGCCTGTGCTAGTGGCTTTATTCAATGTCAATTAGTGTGTGATCATTTATAATACCCTTCAATGAATAATTTATAGGCGTCTTAATGACCGATAAGCAGCAATATCAACTGATTGAAACCCACTTACAGGAAAAACTGCAAAATGGTACAACTCGATGTAATTTATGCCTGTGGCGTTGCAAAATTGCCCATGGGCAACGGGGTTTTTGTCAGGCCCATATAAATCGCAACGGTACGCTTTATAATCTTTCTTACGGGATTTTATCGTCAATTGATATCGATCCGATTGAAGACAAGCCGGTTAAGCATTATCGTCCGGGAACCCGGGTGATGTCAGTGGGAAGTTTCGGCTGCAGCTTTCGTTGTGGAGGTTGTCATAATCTGGATATTTCATGGGGTGTTGAAGCGCTGGATGATCTTGCTAAAGGTCAGTCAACAGAAGCCTGGTTGTCGCCAGAGTCATTAATCGAAGCTGCACTTAAAGCGGATGTTCAGGGAATTGCATTTACTTATTCCGAACCGGCGGTCTGGCTTGAATATGTGATTGATGTGAGTAAGCTGGCTCATGCGGCAGGCCTGTATACGGTATATGTTTCAAATAGTTATATTACTGATGAAGCGCTAGAACTGGCTGCGCCCTATATTGATGTTTTGTGCTCAGATATAAAAAGTATGCGGGATGATTTTTATCAGGATATTTGCAAACCGGCGAAAGTTGAACAGGTATTGCAATCGATAAAGAAAGCCCACGAACTGGGTATTCATGTTGAAACACGTACAAATATTATTCCCGGGAAAAATGATAATCCGGATGAGTATTATGAGATTGCCTGTTGGGTACGGGATAACCTGGGGGTGCAAAGTCCCTGGCATATTACGCGTTTTTTCCCTGCTTATAAATTAAGCCACCTGCCCCCTACTCCACAAGCTTCTATGTTTGAAGCGCAAGATGCAGCAAAACGCGCGGGCTTAAAAAATATTTATGTTTATAACGATAAAGGTTGCGATTGTGCAACAGAAAACAGGCCCGTTGAGTTTTATTTAAACAGTAGCCCAGAAGATATTCACCAGATTAAACAATGTGCGGCCAGTTGTTGCGGCGATGAAGGTGTGTTGCTAAAAAAATACGAACAGGATTTACGAAAAGGTTAATTATTATGAGAATAGTACAGTGCGTGGTTATAAAAGCAGAAGCAGAAGGTTTGGATAAACCAACTCATCCGGGTGACTTAGGAGTACGCATTTATGAAAATGTTTCGAAAGAAGGTTGGCAACAATGGCTGGATCGTTTAACCACAATTATCAATGAAAATGGTTTAAATACAGCCGATGTTAGAAGTATAGAGACGATTGAAAAACATATGCTGGGTTTCTTTTTTGGAGAAGGCGATTATGGTCAGGCACCCGCCGGATTTAATCCAGGCGGTGGCGGGGGTGGTAAAAAGTAAAAATTTTATACGCCTAAATATATATAAATTAATCCTGCTACCCTTATAAGATAATATTTAGTATGCTGTTTCAAACATAATAAAAAAAGAGAATGACTTAAATTTTAATGGGGGTGGTATGCTGCAAAAAATTTTTCCGTTTCTTAAATGGATTCATGAGTTAAAAGACCCAAAAGTCATACGTGCAGATATTATTGCAGGTTTAACCGTTGCACTCGTTTTAATCCCCCAGTCTATGGCTTACGCTACTCTTGCCGGATTACCGGAAGTATACGGCCTTTATATTGCCTTTGTACCAGTATTTATTGCTGCTTTATGGGGTTCTTCTCGACAGCTGGGTACCGGTCCGGTTGCAGTGGTTTCTACAATGACGGCAACAGTCCTAACACCAGTTGTTATCAAAATGATGGAGCCTGGCTACACAGATGAGCAGTTTATGGCGCTGTTTATACCAACGGCCATGTTTTTGACTTTACTCGTCGGGCTTTTTCAGTTCACACTTGGGTTGTTTCGACTCGGAGCTATCGTTAATTTTTTATCCCACCCGGTGATTGTTGGGTTTACTAATGCCGCCGCACTTTTTATTGCCATGACTCAGGTATCGAAAATATTCGGCGTAGATATGCCCGGCGATGCAGATGATCATTTACTTAGTGTGCGAATCTGGGGGGTAATACAAAATCTGGATTTAACCCATGAAATTACATTATTGATGGGGGTCTCTACCTTTATTATTTTAATTGCGATGAAGCGTTACTTTCCAAGGCTTCCCGGTGTACTGGTGGCGGTAGTATTAACCACACTGGTAAGTTATTTAATTGGTTTTGATGAAATGGGTGGACACGTTGTTGGTGATATTCCAGAGGGTTTGCCAACTTTTTTACTGCCGGCTTTTAGCTATGAGGCATTTAGTAGTTTAATATTTGGGGCCGTTATTATTTCACTGGTCGGGTTTATGGAGGCTATCTCCATTGCAAAAGCCATGGCCGCAAAAACCAAGGATCGGGTTGACCCTAATCAGGAACTTATTGGGCAGGGTCTGGGAAATATTGTTGGAAGTTTTTTTCAGTCCTATCCTGCGTCGGGTTCATTTTCCCGTTCAGCTGTTAATTTAAATGCCGGAGCAAAAACCGGTTTTTCTTCGGTGGTAACCGCAACGCTGGTTTTAGTTACGCTCTTATTCTTAACACCACTTTTGCATCACTTGCCAAAGGCTACATTAGCGGCTGTGGTCATTATGGCGGTATTGGGCTTAATTAATTTAAAATCGATGTTACATATATGGCACACCAATAAACATGACGGAATTGCTGCAATAATAACCTTTGTAACAACGATTGTTTATGCGCCGAAGCTTGATCATGGGGTAATTATCGGCACGGTACTGGCCATTGTTTTATATTTATATCGCACAATGAAACCCCGGGTTGCATTACTGGGGCGCTATAAAGATGGCACTCTGCGGGATTTAAGTGTGCATAAAGATTTGCCAATTGATAATAATATTATTGCGGTGCGTTTTGATGGTTCGCTTTATTTTGCTAACGTATCCTACTTCGAAGATGCAATGTTAAAAGCAGTTGCAGATCACCCCAAAGCAAAATATTTACTGGTTGTGAGTGATGCAATTAATCAACTGGATGCTTCTGGTGAAGAAGTATTACGGCATTTAGTAGAGCGACTTGCAGATAATAATGTAACCGTGATTTTTAGTGGCCTAAAACGTCAGATTCTGCAGGTGATGCGTGCCACCGGTTTAAATAATATCATTGGTGAGCAACATATTTTTCCGGATGAGGATATGGCTTTTGATGCCATTTATGACATGCTCGGTCAAAGTGCTTCGGGTAAATACTGCCCGTTAAAAAGGCAGGAAATTTTTGAGTCTTAATATTCAGCTGTAAATATTTACTCAACTGAAATCGCCTCACCGGCACTGGTATCAGGTAAAAACTCAGCCTCTTCTTTGAGTAATGCGGCTTCTTTATCGCGTCCCAATGCGCTTAATATATGGCTCTTTAGTATTAAGGCGTCTTTATGGTTCGGATTAAGGGTGACGGCTATATTGGCTGCTTTTAATGCCTGTTCATCCTGTCCAACCAGATATAGCGTCATGGCTAAATTATGATGAGCTTTTTGATAGCTTGGGTCAAGTCTTATGGTGGTTGAAAAATGTGTTAATGCGCTTTGGTATTCCTGGCGGCGGGCGAAAATAACACCGATGTCGTCGTGGGCTTCAGCGTTCTCTGGATTCAGCTCAATGGCTCTTGATAAATCTTTTTCGGCTTTTTCAAATTCACCCTTCCACATATAACGAACACCTCTTTTGGTATAGGCTTTCGAGCTTTTTGGGTTGCGGGAAATGTAGAAAGTTAAATCTGCTATGCCATCATTCATAAATCCCTGACGTGATAATACCAGCCCTCTGCCGTAATAAGCTTCATCTGCCTGTGGATCTAATTCAATCGCCTGGGAAAAATCTTCTGCAGCATCAAATAATTCATTAATATCAAAATAGGCATTGCCGCGCTGAATATAAAGCTGGGCATTGTTCGGTGTTTTATCAATTTGTTTGCTTAAAGATTCAATACTGGCTTGTGGTTGAGCGAAAGCGGAAAAACTTATTGATATAAAAATAAATAAAATAATTTTTTTTACGATTTTATTATGCTGCATTTTAATAGCGCCTTTTGATTGTAAAATTTTTATATTTAAACTCAGACTTAACTTTCGGGTAGACGTTCAGTGTTATTTAATAATTTAAAAACAGGTGCAACAACAAAATTTAATTCACTGTAGGCTTTTTTAAGTGCGCAGACTACCTGTTCAGTCGTATCCGCCTGGGCAAAAATGTACCCAGGGTACTGATTGCCTTCAGGTAATGGAATTAACTCATTGCCTTCGCGAATAATAATATCCAGTTTTTCAATGTATTCAACTTTGCTCGCAGCAGCCTGGCCCTCTACCCTGCGTAAAATACCGCCTTTTTTTATCGGAATCATCATCACACCACGAGCATTTTGGGGCGGTTTAGTGTTGACCGGTTTTGCAGTGGCCAGTAAAACTACCAGTTCTTCCAGATTAAAATCACTACCCGCATCAAGGCTTCTGGCACAGTCACCACCTATGGTGCGGCTGGCAACTTCCAGTATCCAGGCATCATCATTGTTAACTCTTAATTCTGCGTGAATCGGGCCAGTGATTAAGCCATAAGCTTTGCAGGCTTGTGCAATGCGTTGTTGTATTTTGTTCTGTATTTTCTGACTTAATGTACTGGGTGTGACGTAAATGGTTTCTTCAAAATAGGGACCAGTTAATGGTTCGGGTTTATCAAAAATAACCAGCGGGAATAGTTCGCCATTTTGTAAATAGCCTTCGAATGCGACTTCTATGCCATCAATATAGTCTTCGATTAATACATGGCTACGCTCAAACTCGGTGGCAGCTTCGGCGATAATGTTTTTAATTCTAGCGCAGGCGCTTATAAAATCCGCTTTATTATCTACCCGTATTACCCCCCGGCTTGCGGACAAGTTAAGTGGTTTTATCACACAGGGCCATGGTAATCCGGCGGTTTGTCGCTCAAGAGGAGTGTTTAAGTTGATAAGGCAGTGAATGGGGACAGCGCATTTATGCAATGATAAATGTGCACGAGCCAGATCTTTTCTTATGGTTAGCTGTGCGGCTTGCGGTGGGTTGTGGGGGAGCTTTAAAGATTGAGCGACTTTAGCGGCTAGTTCCACCGTGCTGTCATCCGAGCCGAGCACGCCAATTATGTTTTGAGTTTCTGCTGCTTTGAGAATTAAGTTCAGGGATAGTTGGTGATCGTCCAGATCTATATGCAGGCCTTCATAAACTTCCGAAATCAGCGAAAACTCACCCCTTGATGCTACCAGTACATTCAGTCCCAGGCGTTTAGCTGCATTGATATAGGGTGCTATCCGGTAACTATTGGGTTGGGTAATAAGGAGCAGAAAGGGTTTGATGGTGTGCCCTGTTGATTGTTAAACATTAATAGGCCAGACCTTATTGGCACTGGCATACTTAAGCGCAACCACCGCCACCGCCTGAGGCGCCTCCGCATCCACCACAGGCACCTGAACCACCTGTTTGTGAGAATACATTCTTAAACACAAAACTCTGGTTGAGGCCTTCGGTTTTATAGTCGATTTCAACGCCAGCAAGATAACCCAGTGCAACACTATCTACATAAAGATTGAGTTTTTCGGTTTCTAGCACGCAGTCAAATTGTGTGGGCTGCTCTACCAGTGTCATGCCATAGGTCATGCCACCACAACCACCGCCGGAAACATATATACGAATTCCTGATGCATCAGCTTCCTGATCGATAATGGTGGCAAGTTGATCGATGGCTTCGGGGGAAATTTTTACTTCATCGCTAAGTTGGGTATTAAATTCAACTTCAGGCATTTTTATCTCCATGCTGGGTATGATTTATTAATAGATATTAGCACTATTTCACAGGCTGTAGAAAAGAAAGGTGTGTTTTGAGGTTTAATTGATCGCATTATCAGTTAACAGAAAGTGAATTTCGGTTTTTAATGTCGCCAGGTTTGGCGCTTCATTTTTGTAGCTTTAAGCGCAACAAAATGGTGTTTTTTTTGAGTTTAACATGAAATATTGCGCATCAAATTTAGTTATATGCCAATAATTACCAAAGTGATTTTATTGATATATATCAAATACTTTAGTTGGTTTTTATGCTCATTAACTTAAGTTATGTACTAATAATAATAAAAACTTAAGCTTTCCTTGATTTTTATCATAGAGGTATTTATATTGCCCCCAATTATAAAAATAAATGAGTCAGAAAAATATCTCTTTAGCCATCGACTGGCATTTACTGGGTTTACATTAAATAATAATAATACTCTTATATTTAGAGTTTTTAGAAAAGAACGATATAAATTTCAAGTTAGCGATAATTTGTAAGACTTTGTAATCGATAACTTTTAAAACTTAGCTACATAAATATAAAACCTTTACTCCAGGGGGTAAAAATGAGAGCTGTAACCCGGCCTTTGGGCCTATTCTGTCTGTTGCTTGCAAGCAATCCGACATTTGCTGATTATCAATTGAATTTAGAACCCGGTGTCACAAGCACTAGTCAGAATTCATACGATATTCATCAAATTGTTATGTGGATCTGCGTCGTTATCGGCATCGTTGTCTACGGTGCAATGACCTACTCCATTCTTAATCACACAAAATCTAAAAATCCTAAACCCGCCACCTTCGATGACAACCTTACAGTAGAAATATTATGGACTGTTATTCCCATCCTTATTTTGATCGGTATGGCAATTCCAGCAACTTCTGCGTTATTGAGCATGGAAGATACCTCGAATTCTGATATGTCGATTAAAGTCACCGGTTATCAGTGGAAATGGCACTATGACTATGTCGGCGAGGATGTGAGCTTCTTCAGTAATATGAGCACACCGATGGAGCAGATTAAAAATAAAGAAGCCAAGGGTGAGCATTACCTGCTAGAAGTAGATAACCGTGTGGTCATTCCAACCGGTAAGAAAGTCCGTTTTCTGTTTACCGCAAGTGACGTAATTCACGCATGGTGGGTTCCAGACTTTGGTGTGAAAAAAGACGCTATACCGGGCTTTATAAATGAGAGCTGGGCAAGAGTAGATGAACCCGGTGTTTACCGTGGCCAGTGTGCTGAGCTTTGTGGTGCTAATCATGGCTTTATGCCAATTGTGGTTGAAGCCAAATCACCGGAAGATTATGTCGCATGGCTGGATAGTCAAAAATCAGCTCAGGCAGCAGCTGCGGCCAGTGGAAATAAAACCTGGACCATGGATGAGTTAATGGCCCACGGTGAAAAAGCTTATATCACCAGTTGTGGTGGCTGTCATCAAGCAGGCGGCGAAGGCATACCCAATGTATTCCCTGGTCTTGTAGGCAGTGCGATTGCTGTTGGTGATGTTGCTAAACATATCGATGTTGTTATCAACGGTGTTGCGGGTACCGGCATGCAGGCATTTGGCCCACAGTTAAATGATGCGGATTTAGCAGCGATTATTACTTACGAGCGTAATGCATGGGGTAATAACACTGGCGATATGGTTCAACCTTCCGACGTAAAAGCGGCCCGTTAATTAACTACTTATAAAAGAGGCAAACATGAACGCTGTAGTAGAAGAACATCACGATCACGATCATAAGCCTACTGGCATAGGTCGGTGGCTGTTTAGTACTAATCACAAAGACATTGGAACCATGTATCTATGGTTCTCCTTCACCATGTTCTTTATTGGTGGCGCGTTGGCGCTGATTATACGTGCTGAACTCTTTCAACCCGGTTTACAAATTGTAGAACCGGAATTTTTTAACCAGCTAACCACGTTGCACGGTCTAATCATGGTATTTGGTGTGATTATGCCCGCCTTCGTGGGTCTAGCTAACTGGCAGATACCGATGATGATTGGTGCGCCGGATATGGCCCTGCCGCGCATGAATAACTGGAGTTTCTGGTTGCTACCAGGCGCTTTCGGTATATTGATTGCGAGCTTAATCATGAGCATCATGGGTATGGGTTCAGCGCCTAACTTTGGCTGGACATTCTATGCGCCGCTCTCAACGACCTATGGCCCGGACAGTACTGATTACTTTATCTTTTCAGTTCACTTAATGGGTATTTCATCGGTTATGGGTGCAATTAACGTTATCGCCACGATCATGAACTTGCGTGCACCTGGTATGACTTACATGAAGATGCCTATCTTCGTATGGACCTGGTTCATCACAGCCTATCTGCTAATTGCAGTTATGCCTGTTTTGGCCGGCGTGGTTACCATGATGTTGACGGATAGAAACTTCGGCACCAGCTTCTTCGATGCAGCCGGTGGTGGTGATCCGGTCATGTTCCAGCATGTTTTCTGGTTCTTCGGGCACCCTGAAGTGTATATCATGATTCTACCGGCATTCGGTATTATCTCTTCAATCGTGCCAACCTTTTCGCGCAAGCCATTATTTGGCTACAGCTCAATGGTCTATGCAACCGCATCTATCGCATTCCTTTCGTTTATTGTGTGGGCTCACCACATGTTTACAACGGGTATGCCAGTGGCGGGTGAGTTATTCTTTATGTATGCCACCATGCTGATCGCAATCCCCACGGGTGTAAAAGTCTTTAACTGGATTTCTACCATGTGGCGAGGAGCGTTAACATTTGAAACGCCCATGTTATTTGCGATTGCCTTTATCTTCCTGTTTACCATGGGTGGATTTACCGGCCTGATGTTATGTATCGTTCCAGCTGACTTCCAGTATCACGATACTTATTTCGTTGTGGCTCACTTCCATTACGTGCTGGTAACCGGAGCGGCCTTCTCGATTATGGCGGCGGTTTACTTCTGGCTGCCTAAGTGGACGGGCAACATGTATGACGAGAAACTGGGTAAGCTGCACTTCTGGCTAACCACGATCTCAGCTAACGTGCTGTTCTTCCCCATGCACTTTGTTGGGCTGGCAGGTATGCCACGTCGAATTCCTGACTACGCGCTGCAATTTGCAGAGTTTAATCAGATTGCGACGGTCGGTGCATTTGTATTTGGCTTCTCTCAGCTGATTTTCCTTTACGTTGTTATCAAGTGCGTAAGAGGTGGCGAGAAAGCAACTGACAAGGTTTGGGAAGGTTCACATGGTCTGGAATTTGATCTTCCATCACCCGCTCCATTCCACAGCTACACAACACCACCTGAAGTTAAATAACGGACGGACTGGAATTTATAATGGCCGCGCAAAATTTCAATAATCAAAACGCCAATAACCCTAAAGTAATTGGCAAGTTACTACTACTTGTAGTGGTGATGTTTGGTTTTGGTTTTGCGTTGGTTCCATTGTATGACGTGTTTTGTGATATAACGGGTTTAAATGGAAAAACCGGTGATAAAGTAAGCTTTGAAGCGCCACCCATCGTAGATGAAAGTCGCACTATCAGAGTAACCTTTTTAACCAACCTGAATGAAAGTATGCCGTGGAGATTTAAACCTCAGCATAGTTTCCTCGATGTGCATCCCGGTCAACCTACAACCGTTAATTTCGTCGCAAAAAACATTTCCAGTAAAAGCATAATTGGTCAGGCCGTTCCCAGTGTTGCACCGGGGCTCGCCGCGGCCTACTTTCAGAAAACAGAATGCTTTTGCTTTACCGAGCAAAAGTTAGAAGCCGGTGAAGAAAAAATAATGCCTGTTACTTTTATTGTTAACAGTGAATTAGATAAAAATATAGGAGAGATCGTTCTATCCTATACGTTTTTTACCAGCAAACAAAATCAGGATTTATCTGAAGCTAAAACAAAGAACCATTCACAGAATAAGTCCTTCATACTTTCACTCAATCAGGATCAAAAATTATGAGTACTGCAAGTCACGGTGAATACTATATTCCGGAGCCCAGTAAATGGCCCATTGTTGGAACAGTTGCATTAACGACATCGGTCATTGGTGCGGTAAATACAATTCAGGCAGGTGAAATGTCTCTCCTGCTTCCCATTGGATTGTTAATGGTCGCTTATTTATTTTTTGGCTGGTTTGGTTCAGTTATCGACGAATCAATGGCTGGAAATTATAATGCACAGGTGGATAGATCTTTCCGCCTCGGCATGATGTGGTTTATTTTTTCAGAAGTCATGTTCTTTGCGGCATTCTTTGGTGCATTATTTTATGCCAGAGTATTTGCAGTGCCCTGGTTAGGCGGTGCAGGTAACAATGCGGCAACCCATGAATTTTTATGGCCTGCATTTCAGGCAGTATGGCCCCTGTTAACTAATCCGGATAATGAAGCATTTACTGCGCCAAATAAAGCGATGGGTGCAATGGGACTACCCGCGATTAATACTGCTATCCTGTTAACCTCAAGTGTAACGGTAACCTGGGCCCATCATGCTTTGCGTGCCGGTAATCGTAAGCATTTAAATATCGGTTTAGGTTTAACCGTTTTACTGGGTGTTGTCTTTCTGATTTTACAGGTTGAAGAATATATTTATGCTTATAATGAGCTGGGTCTAACCATGGATTCTGGAATATATGGTAGCACCTTCTTCATGCTAACTGGGTTTCATGGTTTCCATGTAACCATGGGCACAACGATGTTGTTAGTTATTTTAATTCGCTGCCTGAAAGGACACTTCTCTGCGGATAATCATTTTGGATTTGAAGCGGTAGCCTGGTACTGGCATTTTGTAGACGTGGTCTGGTTGGGGCTGTTTATTTTTGTTTACTGGCTATAAAATCCGTTCTAAGTTAGAAGTCGTAAATCTTTTTCTTTTTAGATTTAAGGCTTCTAGCTTAAGTTGTTTTTTTATAATCCGTGAGATTGAATTAATCCCAGTGCCTGACCAATTAGAAGTAGAATAAAAATTCCAACTGAAAGTCCAATTCTCCAGGTTAAGGCTTTAACTAACTTGTCGGAATCCCCTTTATTGTTCACAAGGTGGTATAGTGCTGAACCCAGACTCACTATTACAACCAGTAATAAAAATAGTATAAAAATTTTGAAAATCACGCGATTAACCTCTTACATAAAAAGTTTAAATTAACCCTGCTTAAATCATGTTCTGCTTGCAAATAAAACACTATCGATTTAAGCCAACGCTAATTCCTAGCATTGTCACCCTGGCCCTGCTTTATCTTATGATATCACTGGGGCTTTGGCAGTTTGATCGGGCTGATTATAAAGCCAATTTGCAATCATTAATAGAGAGTAAACAGGATGCGCCTGCAATTGCTCTCAATTCTATTGCAAAAGATGAAGATGGCTGGCTGTTTCAACCGGTATTTGCCAGTGGCCGGTTTGATGATGAGCATCAAGTACTGTTAGATAATCAGGTAAGTGATATGGTCGCGGGTTACAGTGTGTTTACGCCATTAAAATTATCGGAAAATCTCGGTATTTTAGTAAACCGTGGCTGGTTGCCTGTAGGCGCAAGTCGTAGAGATTTGCCAGATATAGCAATAGACTCACTGAGTCAGAAAATTAATGGTCTGGCAGCAAAGCAACCGTCAAAAGGTTTGGTGCTTTCAGACAATGCAAATAATTATGCAAACTGGCCTGCGGTTTTGCAATATATTGATGTACAGGAAATTGCAAAACAATTAAATTATAAACTCATGCCAATGATAATTGTCATGAATAAGGCAGAGCAAACGCCACTTAAGCCACTGCCGGTTAAAATAAATATGCGCAGTGAAAAACACACGGGTTACGCATTTCAATGGTTTGGGCTTTCCCTTGCCTTATTTATCATATACATTGTAGTTAATACACAAAACACAAAAAGAGAATCAGATTTACATGACTAATGAAACCGCTATCGAATCAACAGAGAAACCACAACGTACGAATACTGCACTGTGGGTTTTAACCGCATCATTTTTTATTCCGGCTATACTGGCATACGGCTATTTTTATCTTGGTGCCCGACCCTCTATAAAAAGTAATGGCGAATTAATTGTACCGATTGTCGATATTCATACCTTAAATATAACGGCTAAAGACGGTGCAGAGTTAACAGAAGAAGAATTAACCCCCCACTGGCGTCTGGCCTACTTCGTCGGTTCTAGCTGTGACAGTAGTTGTCAGAATAGCTTATATGTTATGCGTCAGACTAATATTGGTATTGGAAAATATCAGGACAGACTTAATCATGCTATTGTTCATCTGGCGGAACCGGATAAGGCCTTCATTGATTTAATAGAAGAAGAATATTCGAAGAACACCGGCAGGATTTATGCGAAAGCTGAAAATATTACTGCGCTTTCAAAATTAGAAAATAATCCAGCGAAGATGGAATCTATTTATCTGGTTGATCCCCTTGGAAATATTATGATGTATTTTCCAAAGAATCTGGACCCAAAATTGATTCGTAAAGACATCAATAAATTACTGAAAGTTTCGCGTTTACGTTAAAGCTTAATTTTTTAATGTTTAACTCGAGCTATTAATTTTAAATACGTCATTACAGAGCATGCATTTGAGAGTGATAGTTTAAAATATAATTATTGTTTTTTAATGGGTGCTAACAGTGATTTAATGTGAGCAATATAACATTCGCTTTTTTCAGTCGTCGGTACAGAATATAATTCTATGGCGTCGACAATGACATTACCAGTTGCACAACACCAATAATACTCAGTATAAATACCACCATAAAAATAATGCCCGCAATAATAAATGTAGATGGTTTTCCGTGTGCGAAGTCTCGCTCCCTGTTGGCATTTGTTTGTACGCCACTAGCGGCAAATAAGGTGCTTTTAAGTACATTTAAAAAACCTGTTCCTTTGCGCTCTTCGGATTCATTTGCAGACATTTTTACCCCACAATTTAGATATTTATTTAATAAAATGATTTAATAGATCATACACCACAATCAATGAAATCTATATTTTATGAGACTAATTTACGAGTATCAAAAAAAATCAGCCTATATACTATATTAATGCTTTTCATTAACTGATTATATGTGTTATATAGAGTGAGAGTTATTATTAAGTTGAGGATAAACGGTGTCATTTGGCACAAAAATAAAAAATAACATACACTAATTTATAGATTAACTTCTATACTAAATATTTAGAGTAACTTGCTTGATTTAAGTAAGTGAAAACACCAAATAATGTGGAGTATTAATAAATGTTGTTCAAGCACTTTTGTCATGTCTACAATCCGAAAGAATGTCTTCAAAATGCAGATCGAGAACCTGCGCAAATTACTGACATTTTACTTCATGTCGCAGTTTTATCCCTGATACCGACGATCTGTACGTATATCGCCACAGTTTATATTGGTTGGGATCTTGGTATTGGTACACCTTTTATGATGGCTCAGGATAAGGCTATTGTTGCCGCACTGTTCGCTTTCTTCAGCCTGAATATTGGTGTTTACGCCTTAGGTTATGCGATCTGCTGGTTTTCCAAAACATTCGATCTTAATCCGGATCCATTGCACTGCACCGAATTAGCCGTGTTCTCATCCCTGCCCCTGTTCTTACTGGGTTTCGTGGCCTTATACCCTGTTTTATATATAAATGTACTGGTAGGGCTGGTTGCTATGTCGGCTGCGGTTTACCTGCTGTATACCGGTATCCCTATTTTTATGCACATCCCTGAGGAAGAAGGTTTTGTCTATTCTACCTGGGTAATTACGACTGGGCTGGTTATGCTGGTGGTTTTTCTCGGTGCGGCTATCTTCTTTATATCAGCTACATCGGCCTGATGAGATTCATCAGTGCTGCCTGTTCAACAAAAGCCCACACTAGTGGGCTTTTTTAATGGCTTGAATGTAAGCGTCTAGCTAACTCCACCTGTTAAAACCTAATCATTATTTTAAACTACTCCATCATAACAATACTAATATAGGTGGAGAATATTATGACAAAAGGTTTACGCCGTAGCCAGGCAGAGTGGC
>Ga0316205_10001261_pt1 | contig 34156 bp, 34 predicted proteins | sample 3monthpyrite_MG_FD_204941 | JGI IMG/M metagenome (GOLD analysis project Ga0316205, IMG submission 204941) | Microbial mat bacterial communities from mineral coupon in-situ incubated in ocean water Damariscotta River, Maine, United States -... | ecosystem: Environmental > Aquatic > Marine >...
AGCCGGGCTGATTGGCGTTTGAATTGGGTTTTGCACACTGCTCACTCATTGACTTTGGAGTCGTGCGTAAGCGGACAGATTTAACGGCATGTGAATACTAAAATTGCACATAGTTTCACCTCGGTGGGACAGGGTTTCTTTACCTTCCAACCCTAGGCTGCCCACCGATCTGTTGGAGATGATGTGATGATCAATTGGGCCCGCGTGTCTGAGTTGCGTGAAGAAATCGGGGCTGAGGATTTTGGAGAGATCGTCGAGATTTTTCTGGAAGAGGTCGAGGAAAAAATCAGCATGCTTCGCGATGGAATCGACAATGACGGGCTTGAGGCGAAACTTCATTTCCTTAAGGGCGGCGCGCTCAACCTCGGCTTTGCCGACTTTGCCGCGATCTGCGAGATTGGTGAGCGTGCAGCAGCACAAAAGGCCTATGACGACATTGACCTGCCAGCGGTCCTTGAATGTTATGAGACCTCAAGAACCGCGTTTATAGACGCACTCGACTCGCAGTTTGCCGCTTAGATCAGGAACTCTGACAGCACCGGATCATTGGTGATGTCGCGATACTCAAATCCACCGGATTCCAACCGTCTGAACAGTTTCTTAAAATTATCCGGGTCCTTGGTTTCGATCCCGATCAAAACCGAGCCGAAATTGCGCGCCGATTTCTTGAGATACTCAAACCGGGCGATGTCATCATCCGGCCCCAGACTGTCCAGAAAGTCCTTTAGCGCGCCGGGCCGCTGGGGCATCCGCAGCACGAAGTATTTCTTCACACCGGAATAGCGCAATGCGCGCTCTTTCACTTCGGGCAGTCGCTCAAAATCGAAATTGCCGCCCGAGGTGACGCAGACGACAGTCTTGCCGCGAACATCGTCAGCCATGTCTTTCAACAGGTCGACCGACAGCGCCCCGGCAGGTTCCAGCACGATTCCTTCGACATTCAGAAATTCGATCATCGTGGTGCACAGCCGGTCTTCGCTGACAATTCGCGCCTCGGATAATGGCAAATCCGCCAGTCGCGCAAAGGTCTTCTGCCCGATCTGCGCCACTGCCGCGCCATCTGCGAAAGTATCGACATGGGGCAGTTTCACCGGCCTTCCCGCCTCCAAAGCAGCCTTCAAACAGGCCCCGCCCGATGGTTCGACAACGGTAATCCGGCACCCATCGCCCACATAACTGCACACGCCCGCCGACAACCCGCCACCACCGACCGGCATGATGATGTGATCCGGCAGCCCACCCAGCGCCTGTTCGACCTCGACCGCGACCGAGGCCTGACCTTCAATCACATCCTCATCATCAAACGGCGACAGGAAATGCCCATGAGTTTCCGCGCAAAAGTCCTGCGCTGCATGCAGCGTGTCGTCAAAATAATCCCCGGTCAGGCGGATCGTCACGGCGTCGCCACCGAAGGTCTGGGTTTTCATTACCTTCTGCTGCGGCGTGGTGATCGGCATGAAAATAACGCCCTTCACACCCAGATAGCGGCACATATACGCCACGCCCTGCGCGTGATTCCCGGCGCTGGCACAGACGAACTGAGTGGTGTCAGGATGTGCCGCCAGATGCTTGCGCATCGCATTGAACGCGCCACGCAGTTTATAGGATCGCACCGGCGTCAGGTCTTCGCGCTTCAGCAAAATCTCGGCGCCATAATATTTCGACAGATGGTCGTTGCGCTGCAACGGCGTGGCATCAAACACGCTGCGCATGGCCGCCTCGGCGGCGCGGGCTTTGTCCTGAAAACTGGTCATCACTTGTCTCTGGCGCAGCCCAACCCGTCTTGCAACCCCTCACGGCCTTGCGGGGCACTTGAAAACCCGATAAGCGCCAAGCCGTTATCCATAAGGAGTTTCCCCATGTCTGCGCCCAAGAAAGTTGTGCTGGCCTATTCCGGCGGTCTGGACACGTCGATCATCCTGAAATGGCTTCAGACCGAATATGGCTGCGAGGTTGTTACCTTCACTGCCGATCTGGGCCAGGGCGAAGAACTGGATCCGGCGCGTGAAAAGGCCGAACTGCTTGGGATCAAACCGGAAAACATCTATATCGAAGATGTCCGCGAAGAATTCGTGCGTGATTTCGTCTTTCCAATGTTCCGCGCCAATGCGGTCTATGAAGGGCTGTATCTGCTGGGCACCTCTATCGCGCGCCCGCTCATTTCCAAACGTCTGGTTGAAATCGCCGCTGACACTGGGGCCGATGCTGTTGCCCACGGCGCTACTGGCAAAGGCAATGATCAGGTGCGGTTTGAACTGGCCGCCTATGCGCTGAATCCGGATATCAAAGTGATTGCCCCCTGGCGCGAATGGGATCTGACCAGCCGCACCAAGCTGATTGATTTCGCCGAAAAGAACCAGATTCCGATCGCCAAGGACAAACGCGGCGAAGCGCCGTTTTCGGTGGACGCGAACCTGTTGCACACCTCGTCCGAGGGTAAAGTGCTGGAAGACCCGGCCGTCGCCGCGCCCGATTATGTTTATCAGCGCACCGTGCATCCCGAGGATGCGCCCGATACACCTGAGTTTATCGAGGTCGGTTTTGAAAAAGGCGACGCCGTCAGCATCAATAGCGAGGCGATGAGTCCCGCGACCGTCCTGACCAAACTGAACGAATTGGGCGGAAAACACGGCGTCGGACGTCTTGATCTGGTGGAAGGCCGCTTTGTCGGCATGAAATCACGCGGCATTTACGAAACGCCCGGCGGCACCATTCTGCTTGAAGCGCATCGTGGGATCGAATCCATCACCATGGATCGTGGCGCGATGCATCTGAAGGACGAGCTGATGCCGAAATACGCCGAGCTGATCTATAACGGCTTCTGGTACAGCCCCGAGCGCGAGATGTTGCAAGCGGCCATTGATGCGTCGCAAACCCATGTGACCGGCACTGTTCGTCTGAAGCTGTACAAAGGCTCGGCCCGCACTGTTGGCCGCTGGTCAGATCACTCGCTTTATTCCGAGGCACATGTGACGTTCGAGGAAGATGCCGGGGCCTACGATCAGACCGACGCCGCCGGGTTCATTCAGTTGAACGCATTGCGTCTCAAGCTGATTGCGGCGCGGGATCGTCGGCTGAAGGGCTGATTTCGGTTGCATCCGGTTCGATGACATCACCATTGGTGCCATCGTCAGGCGGTTCTTCTTCCAAAAGGCGCTTGGCGGCCTCTTTGGCCTTGGCCGTCAACTCGTCTAACCGGCCCTTGACCACGTAACCGCCCCCCGGATTGTATTCGACGACCTGCGGGACGATCCGCTGCAACGGCTCGGCAAGGCGCGCTATGCCGTGGGTATCGGGCGCATCCACCACGCCGTTTTTCACCAGTTTCGAGAAAAGCTGGCGCGCGGTGCCGGGCCTGATCCTGAAGGTCTCCGAGATCATTTCGGCGGACACATCGGTTTTCGCGTGGGCCAGCGCCACTGCAAAAATGTATTTGCTGCGCTTCGCCGACGCCACTGCGGCCCCGGCCATGCCGGAGACGGGCACCGCCGCAGCAACGCCTGTCCCGACCACCATTTTTCCAAAATCACGTCTGTTCATAGATTTGATATGGGTATGAGCCGTCGCCCTTTTACGGGGAAAAGATCAGATTTTGTGCCGCTTCAGGTGATCATATGCAGGCATCGCCGCATTGCAAAGCACCTGTTGATCAGTCTCTAACAAGGGCAGATCGCCCTCTGGCGCAGCAAATCCGGTCGAGCGATGAACCGCCCCGTACCAATGCGCCGCCCAAACCCCGTCTTGCGCATGTCCACCCGCAGGCCAGTGGAGCATCGCGCTATCCCAGGGCAGGCCCAGCGCCTCACAAAGACGCTTCAGCATCCCTTCCGGATTGTCGCGTATATCGTGACTGTCGATGACAATCGGGCTGGCACCAGCCTCTGTCAGTTGATCAAACAGCTCGGCCTGCTGAACAAAACCGATATCGGACAAAGTCGGGTTGTCATATTTGGCAGAAAAGCTGGCTGCGACGCGGGCGGGATGGCGGATCAGAAAAACGTTGGTGACCTCGGTGATCCAGTCCCTCGGCATACCCGGGGTCATGTGCTGGGACATGTGTTTCTGGTAGAAATGCGGCTTTTGGTCTGGAACAGAGCCTAATATACCGTCAATTACCTTGGCAGGGTCGGTCGGTTGCGACGTCAGAATGTCATCCCGCATCGGATGATCAAGACCGGTTTTTGCCAGATAGGCAGCGTAGAACGGTTCGTCCACGACAGCGAAATCCGATCTCGCCCCAAAGCTATACATCATCGCAGTCGACAGATTGCGTGGCCCCGACCACATTGCGATGCGCATTCTAGACCGATTCCTGCTGAATTAGAGACTTATATAGATCCTGGATGCGGGTCGTGATCGGGCCTTGCTGACCCTTCCCAATCCTGCGCCCGTCAATCTGGCCAACTGGGGTCTGCGCCCCGAATGTACCAGTTAAGAACGCCTCATCGGCCCCATAAGTATCGACGAGTGAGTAGTTGCGCTCAAAAACCGGTATGTCGTTGGCGCGGCACAGGTCGATCACCTTCTGTCGCGTGATCCCGTTCATGCAGTAATCCCCGGTGCTGGTCCAAACCTCGCCTTTGCGGACGATGAAAAAGTTACAGGCGTTGGTGGTGTTCACAAAACCATGAATATCCAGCATCAGCGCCTCATCCGCACCCGCCTTTTCGGCCGCGATGCAGGCCAGAATACAGTTCAGCTTGGAATGCGAGTTCAGCTTGGGATCCTGCGTCATTGGCAGGCCGCGCACATGCGGGACGGTGGCCAGGTTGATCGGGCGGGCGATTCTGGGTTTGGAATGTTCCATGATGATCGTCACCGTGGGGCCTTGTTGCGACAGGGATGGATGCTGAAACGGGCGGGTTTTCACCCCGCGCGTCACCATCAAACGGGCGTGGGCGTCGCTGTGCATCTCATTGGCTGATTGTGTGTCTAACAAAGCCTGGAAGGCTTGTTTGCGGGTCATACCGATGTCGAGATCAATCGCCTTGGCGGCCTCAAACAACCGGTCCAGATGCTCATCCGCAAAAGCCCATGTACCGTTATACAGCCGCAGCCCTTCCCACACACCGTCCCCCAACATAAAGCCGCTGTCATAGACGCTGACCAGCGCCTGATCCTTGGGCACGATGCGGCCATTCAGCCAGATCAGGATGGCGTCATTGCGCGCATCCTCTGCCGCTTGATGCGTTGTTTGATGATCGGTCATCGCGCCCCCCTTTTGGCGGCAACGCTAGGGTTGGTAACAAACTATGCCAAGAGGTAAATTCGTTTCACCAAGCCGTGACATCGCACGGTTGTGCATTTGCCGGAGTAGAATTTCAAGGCAGACAATAGGTGAAAACGGAGGGTGGTTTCATGGAGCTCAAATTTCGAGAGATCAAAGCGGCCGTGTTGGCGGGTCTGATCACCATCGGGCTATTTGCTCATGGCGGTGCGGCAAAGGCGGCAGGCAGCGAAGAGCTGGTTGTGGCTGGCGGATGTTTCTGGTGCGTTGAATCAGACTTCGAATCAATTCGCGGCGTCAAAGAGGTGGTGTCGGGCTATACTGGCGGCACCAGGGACAATCCGACCTACAAGCAGGTGACCAAAGGCGGCACTGGCCATTACGAGGCGGTCAAGATCACCTTCGATCCCGGCAAAATCTCGCGAGATCAATTGCTGAACCTGTTCTTCCGCTCGGTCGATCCGACAGATGCAGGCGGTCAGTTCTGTGATCGCGGCGACAGCTATCGCACAGCGATTTTCGTTTCCAACGCGGCAGAAAGGGCAGCAGCGGAAAGGGCCAAGGCCGACGCGCAAGCCGCATTGGGCCGCAAGGTCGTCACGCCGATTTTGCAGCAATCCACGTTTTTCGATGCCGAGAAATATCACCAGGATTACTACAAGGGCACCAAGCTGGTGGTCACGCGCTTTGGCCCCAAAAAGCAATCATCGGCTTACAGGGCTTACCGCGTAGCCTGTGGGCGTGACGCGAAAGTGAAAGCCCTGTGGGGGGCCAGCGCGCCCTTTGTCACGAAGTACATCAACTAGGCCAAAAACGCGGCGACCTCGGCTGCGGTCGGGATCGCCTTGGCCGTACCGGGACGCTGTACCTGAAGCGCCGAGGCCGCGGCCGCGCGGCGCATTGCACCTTCCGGCGTCAGCCCCTGATCCAGCCCAGCAACGACATATCCAATAAAACAATCCCCGGCTCCGGTGGTATCCACCGGGGTCACGGCGAATGCGGGAACATGGGTAATCTCTCCGTTTTCGATCCAATCCGCGCCATCCGCGCCACGGGTTATCAGAAGTTGAGGGATCGTTAGATCCTCCAGCGACAGTCCCAGCGCGGTGGTCAGCTGGTCAGCTTCGAGAGCGTTCATCACCAACAAGTCGATATGAGGCATGACGGCCTGCACCGCCTCGGTCGAAAATGGGGCGGCTGAATAGATCACGCGCATGCCCTTGTCATGGGCCAGCCTGGCGGCTTCGACCTGTTGATTGGTCTCATTTTGCAGTAACAGATAGTTACCAGAAGACGCCCTGGAAAGAGCCGCTTCAAGGCGGTTTAGAGACTGTTTTTGATTGGCGCCGGGATAGATGACGATGGCATTCTCGCCCGCAGGATCCACATTGATGATCGCATGAGCGGTGGGCGCATCAACCACCGCGATCTGGGCCGTATCAACGCCAAATCCTATCAAGGCATCAACCGCCCAACCACCATCCGGCCCGACGGCACCAACGTGGCACACCTTCGACCCGGCAAGGGCGGCGGCAACGGATTGGTTGGCCCCTTTGCCACCCAGCCCACGCATCATATCGCTGGCCGCCAGCGTTTCACCGGGCGCAGGCAAATGGGGAACACGATAGATGTAATCGGCGTTGATCGAACCCAGGTTAAAGATCATCGCCGCACCCTTTGCCCTATTCTACCTTGCACGCCGCCAGAACAGCCATGTTCATAATGTCATTGGATGTCGAGGTCAGCGAGCAGATCTGGATTGACGCATCTACGCCTGTCAGGATCGGGCCGATCACCGTTGCGCCGGCCATTTCCTGCATCAGCTTGACCGAAATCGAGGCCGAGTGCCGCGCCGGGACAACCAGAATATTGGCCGGGCCGGTCAGACGTTGGAATGGATAATTATCCAGCGCCGCCTGCATGTTCAGCGCCACATCGACGGTCATTTCGCCTTCAAACTCGAAATCAACACCGCGCTCTTCCAGAACTTTGGGGGCCAGAAGCATTTTTTCCGCGCGTTCGGATCGCGGATACCCAAAGGTGGAAAAGCTGACAAAGGCCACGCGCGGATCAAGCCCCAGATGGCGCGCCACCCCGGCTGAACGTTCCGCGATGTTGGCCAGATCATTCTCGTCGGGCCATTCATGTACCAACGTGTCAGCGATCAACACAATCCGCCCCTTGTGCAATAAGGCCGTCACACCAACCGCGCCATGATCCGCACCGGCATCAAACACATGGTTGATCAGTTCCAACACATAGGCTGACTTTCGCGTCGCCCCGGTCACCAGCCCGTCGCCGTGCCCATGCGCCAGCATCAGCGCCGCAAAAACATGGCGGTCCCGTGCGGCAAGGCGGTGCACATCGTGACGATCAAACCCTTTGCGCTGCAATCGGGAATAGAGAAAGCGTTTGTACTCGTTCAGGTACTCGGAGTTGGCGGCGTTCACGATATGCAGCTCGGACGCCGCATCCCCCATCCCGACAGAATCGAGCTTGGTTTGCACGTCCGCCTCGCGACCGACCACAAGCGCCTCGCCCAGACCGTTACGTTGATATTGCACCGCCGCGCGCAGCACGCGGGGGTCATCGCCCTCGGCAAAGATCATCCTTGCCTGTGCATTTCGCGCCCGTGCGTTGATCGAGCGCAGCACCGCTGCGGTGGGATCAAGCCGCGATTTCAACGCCAGTTCATACGCCTCCATGTCCACAAGCGGGCGGCGGGCGGCACCGGTGTCCATACATGCTTTGGCCACCGCGGGCGGGATGGTGTGAATCAGCCGGGGATCAAACGGCGCGGGGATAATGTAGTCGCGCCCAAAGCTCAGCTTGCGACCATAAGCCATCGCCACTTCATCGGGCACATCCTCGCGCGCGAGTTTGGCCAGCGCCTCGGCGCAAGCGATCTTCATCTCGTCATTGATCGCACGGGCATGCACATCCAAAGCGCCCCGAAACAAATAAGGGAATCCAAGCACGTTATTGACCTGATTGGGATAATCAGAACGGCCCGTGGCAACGATCGCATCCTCGCGCACGGCCTGGGCCTCTTCCGGGGTAATCTCAGGATCGGGATTTGCCATCGCGAAAATCACCGGATTATCGCCCATCGAGGCCACCATCTCGGGTGTCACAGCGCCTTTGGCCGACACACCAAGGAACACGTCAGCCCCTTTCATCGCCTCTTCTAATGTACGCAGATCTGTGCCGACAGCATGGGCCGATTTCCATTGGTTCATGCCCTCGGTCCGACCCTGATAAATCACGCCCTTGGTGTCACAGGCGATGCAGTTTTCATGCCGCGCGCCCATCGACTTCAGCAATTCAATACAGGCAATCCCGGCGGCCCCGGCGCCGTTCAGAACAATCTTCACATCCTCGATCTTCTTGCCGGAAATATGCAGCGCATTAATCAACCCTGCCGCACAGATCACAGCCGTTCCATGCTGATCGTCATGGAAGACAGGGATATCCATCTCTTCCTTCAGCTTCTGTTCGATAATAAAACACTCGGGCGCTTTGATATCTTCCAGATTGATGCCACCAAAGGTTGGCCCCATCAGGCGCACGGCGTTGATAAAGGCGTCGGGGTCTTCTGTATCCAGTTCGATATCGATCGAGTTCACATCGGCAAAGCGTTTGAACAGAACCGCCTTACCCTCCATCACCGGCTTGCTGCCCAGCGCACCAAGATTGCCCAGTCCCAGCACCGCAGTACCGTTCGAGATCACGGCGACAAGATTGCCCTTGTTGGTGTAATCATACGCCGTTTCAGGGTTCTCGGCGATGGCAAGACACGGCACCGCGACGCCCGGTGAATAGGCCAGCGACAGATCCCGCTGTGTCGTCATCGGTACGGTCGCCGTAATCTCGAACTTGCCAGGGGTCGGCTCAAGATGAAAGGCCAGCGCCTCTTCGGGGGTGAACTTGGGTTTGGACATGGGGGCGCCTGTGCATGAAGAATATCATCTGTGCATAGCGGGCCTTGGGGGCAGGCTCAACCGGATCGCGGTTTTGGCTTTCGCGTGGGCGCTCGCGTTTGTAAGGTTTGCGCCAATGGATGGGGGAACCACGTGACGTCTGCCAAATCTGCCGTGACACCAATGATGGCGCAGTATCTGGAGCTGAAGGCCGGATACCCCGATGCGTTGCTGTTCTATCGGATGGGCGACTTTTACGAACTGTTCTTCGATGATGCAGTCGCCGCGGCCGCGGCGCTGGATATCGCGCTCACCAAACGCGGCAAACATCTGGGCGAAGATATCGCCATGTGTGGTGTACCGGTTCATGCCGCCGAGGGTTATTTGCTGACCCTGATCCGCAAGGGGTTTCGCGTGGCCGTCTGCGAACAGATGGAGAACCCTGCCGAGGCGAAAAAGCGTGGCGCAAAATCCGTGGTCAAGCGCGATGTTGTGCGGTTGGTTACGCCGGGCACATTGACCGAAGAAAGCCTGCTTGAGGCGCGGCGACACAACTATCTGGCCGCCTTTGCCGAGGTGCGCGGTGAGGGCGCATTGGCCTGGACCGATATTTCGACCGGGGCGTTTCATGTGATGCCAATGGCGCTTTCGCGACTGGGGCCGGAACTGGCCCGTCTGATGCCCAGCGAGGTGGTGATCGCCGATGGGTTTGAGCCGGATTTGGCCGAAATAGTCTCTGAATCTGGTGCCTCACTGACTCCACTGGGCCGCGCTGCTTTTGACAGTACCGGCGGGGAAGGCCGGCTTTGCGCGCTGTTTGGCGTCGACACGCTGGACGCGTATGGACAGTTCACCCGCGCCGAAGTGGCCGCGATGAGCGCCATCGTCGAATATCTTGAGATCACCCAGAAAGGCAAACTGCCCCTGCTGCGCCCACCTCAGCGCGAGGCGCAGGCGGGTGTCATGCAAATTGATGCGGCCACCCGGCGCAATCTGGAATTGACCCACGCCCTCAGTGGTGGGCGCGCCGGATCACTGCTGTCGGCCATAGACCGCACTGTCACCGCAGGCGGCGGGCGGTTGTTAGAACGGCGGTTGTCCAGCCCATCGCGCAAGCTTGATCTGGTGCAAAGCCGGCTTGATGCGGTCGGCTTTGCCGTGGATCAAACCAGAAGTGCGAGCGACCTGCGTGAAGCACTGCGCAAGGTGCCCGATCTTGATCGCGCAATCTCACGGCTTGCGTTGGACAGGGGCGGGCCTCGCGATCTGGCGGCCATCCGCAACGGATTGGAGCAGGCCGAGCGAATTGCCGACATCCTGGCCGGGGCTGAGTTACCAGATTTGCTGGGTGACGCGGCTGCCGGATTACACGGGCACGAAGCCCTCCTGACGTTGCTGGACGAGGCGCTGATTGCCGAACCGCCCTTGCTGGTGCGCGATGGCGGGTTCATCGCTCCGGGTTACGACGATGAGTTGGACGAGGTTCGGCAGCTGCGCGATGAAGGACGCGGCGTGATCGCGGAAATGCAAAGTGAATATGCCGCCCTGACTGGTATTCAAAGTCTCAAGGTCAAACATAACAATGTGCTGGGTTACTTTGTCGAGGTAACCAGTACCCATGCCGATAAAATGCTGTCCGCCCCACTCAATGAAACCTTCAAACATCGCCAGACCACCGCCAATCAGGTGCGGTTCACAACCCTGCCACTCAGCGAGATGGAAACCAGGATTCTCAACGCCGGGGGCAGGGCGATCGAGATCGAAAAGCGGCTCTATTCCACGTTAAAAGGGAGTATTCTGAACAGTTCCGCCGAAATCGCGCAAACCGCGCGCGGGCTGGCCGAGCTTGATCTGACCGCGGCCCTGGCGGATCTGGCCAAGGCTGAAAACTGGTGCCGTCCCAAGGTTGATGAAAGCCGCGCGCTGAACATTGAAGACGGGCGCCATCCGGTGGTCGAACAGGCCCTGCGCCGCACCGGCGAGCCCTTCATTGCCAATGATTGCGATCTGGGCGGCGACAGCGATATCTGGCTGCTGACCGGGCCGAACATGGCCGGCAAATCGACCTTCCTGCGCCAGAACGCGTTGATCGCTCTGCTGGCCCAAATGGGCAGTTTCGTACCCGCTACCTCGGCCCATATCGGGATGGTCAGCCAGTTGTTCAGCCGGGTGGGTGCCAGCGACGATCTGGCCCGTGGACGATCCACTTTCATGGTGGAAATGGTCGAAACCGCCGCGATCCTCAATCAGGCCGAGGATCATGCTCTGGTCATTCTGGATGAAATCGGGCGCGGCACCGCCACCTATGACGGGCTAAGCATTGCCTGGGCCACGCTGGAACATCTGCACGATGTGAATGGCTGTCGCGCGCTGTTTGCCACGCATTATCACGAGATGACCAATCTCAGCGACAAGCTGGGCAAGGTCGACAATGCCACCGTGGCCGTGAAAGAGCATGAAGGCGACGTGATATTCCTGCACGAAGTGCGGCGTGGTGCGGCGGATCGCAGCTATGGCGTACAAGTCGCCAAGCTGGCCGGGCTGCCCAGCGCCGTGGTTGAACGGGCAAGGGTTGTCTTGGACGCTTTGGAAAAAGGCGAGCGGGAGGGCGGGGGGGCCCGCGAAGCATTGATTGATGACCTGCCGCTGTTTGCGGCTACGCCCCCGCCGGCGCCTGCTCCAACAAAAGACTCCGAAGTCGAGGCGCATCTGGAAAGCATTCTGCCGGACGAATTGACCCCGAAAGAGGCGCTCAGCCTGATTTATGATCTCAAGGCGCTGCTAAAATGATCATCGACCGTGACTTCGGTATTCCCTTGCCCGATGGCACCCGCTTGTCTGCCAAGCTATGGATGCCAGACAGCGCCAAAACAGAGCCTGTTCCAGCCATAATCGAGTATTTACCCTATCGCAAAACCGATGGCACGGCCGCGCGGGATGACACGATGCATCCGTGGTTTGCCGCGCGGGGATATGCTTGCCTTCGGGTGGACCGGCGTGGCTGTGGAGACAGTGAGGGCCTATATGATGATGAGTATTCCGAACAGGAGTTACAGGACGGCGTTGACCTGATCCATTGGATCGCAGCACAGCCGTGGTGCACCGGGCGCATCGGGATGCAGGGTATTTCATGGGGCGGGTTCAATGGCGTTCAGATCGCGGCGCGTGCGCCAGAACCGCTGAAGGCGGTGATCAGCATTGGCACCACGGCGGACCGGTATCATGACGATATCCATTACAAGGGTGGTATTCAGGTAGGCGAGAATATCGGCTGGGCCGCAACGGCAATGTCATGGTTTTCCACGCCACCCGATCCCGAGCTGATGGGCGGCAATACATGGCGCGACACCTGGCTATCCCGTTTGGAAAACACGCCATTCGTGGCAGAACGCTGGACCCGGCATTCTGATCGGGATGCCTATTGGAAACACGGGTCGATTTGCGAAAGCTATGACACGATCAAAGCGTCTGTTCTGGTGATGGGCGGGCTGCACGATGGGTATCGCAATGCAATGGCGGCGATGGTTGAAGGGATTGATGCACCGGTGCAAGGGATCCTGGGCCCCTGGGGTCACAAATATCCCCATATCAGCCATATCGCACCCGCGATTGACTACCTGAATGTCGCGCTGCGCTGGTGGGATCGCTGGTTGAAGCAGATGGATAACGGCGCCGAAACAGACCCCGCCTATCGCGCCTATGTGATGGACAGTGTCCGGCCCGATCCGGCATTGGACGCACGTCCCGGCCAATGGATCGCTGAATCGTCATGGCCATCACCCGATATTCGCATCGAGGCCCTGCCACTTGGGAAAGACGTATTGGGTCAGGAATCGCCTTTTTCAGCCTTGTTAGAGACTGATATGGCCTGTGGCCGAGCATTTGGTGAGTTCTTTCCTTTTGGGTTTGGCCCCGGGGAATTGCCAGACGATCAAACCCATGATGATGACCTGTCAGCGTGTTTCGACACGGACATCTTGACCGAAGATCAGATCATCCTGGGTGCACCCGAGATCAGCTTGCGCCTGTCAGCGGACAAACCCCGCGCACAGATCGCCGTCCGGCTGTGCGATATACGCCCGGATGGAACTTCGAACCTGATCACTTTGGGGCTGTTGAACCTACGGCATCGCGAGGGGTTTGAAACCAAGACAGACTTGGTGCCGGGTGAAACGATATACATCTCCCTGAAGCTGGATCAAACTGCCTACCGGCTACCGGCGGGCCATCGTCTCCGGCTCGCTGTGTCTGGCAGCTATTGGCCGTTTTGCTGGCCCGAGGGAGAGGCCTTTACCCTCACACTTACCGGTGGCGCATTGAATCTTCCGTTGCGACAGGGCGAAATGACGAATTGGGCATTTGATCCCCCCATCCCGACGCCAGCGCGGAAATTTCGGGAACTCAAAGGCGGGCGAGAACACAAGGCATGGCATGACAATCCAGATACCGGTGACATCTCACTTGAGATCATCGGTGAACACGCACGGCTTGAAGATGAGCAAACCGGCATCATCACCGAAAGCGCCGTTCACGAGCAATGGAATATCACGCGCAACGACCCGGCCTCGGCCAAGGTCACGATGGTTTGGACCCGCAGTTTTGGGCGCGGTGACTGGGAAGTGCGCACCAGAGTGACCGCACGCATGGCGGGCCAACGGGACGCCTTTGTCATCGACCAGCGCCTGGAGGCGTGGGAAGGCGCTACGCCGGTTTTTGACAAAAGCTGGCACGCGAAAGTGCCGCGCTAGACCTACCAGCTGCCGCTGGCCCCGCCGCCCGACGACGAGCCTCCCCCAAAGGAAGAGCCCCCGGACGAACTGCCGGATGAAGACCTGGACACTTTCGGGATCACCTTGATCACGGCATAGCTGTCATCGCAATTCAGGCAGGTATAGGCAATGCGTTTGCGGCCCGTGCTGCTGGTGGTTGCCGATTCAAGAATGGTCGTTTCGCCCTCAAGCGTGCGATATTTACAGCTCCGGCAGGCTCCGTATTTGTTGAACCAGGCCTCATACGCCTCGACCGTGCGGTGTTGGCATTGGGGGCATTCCCAGACATCATAATCAACAGATTCAAGTTGTTCTTCGCGCAGCTGGCCCGGCTTGAGGTGCTGGTCATCCCAATGTTCAGCCAGCATTTGCATTTTGGAACCATCAACAGGGCAACGGCGCGCGCGATACCGTTTGGCGCGACGGTAGAGCCAATATCCCAGCCCGGCCAAACCGGCCCCAATCGGATACAGCAGATAGTCCAGCGCCGAGATGAAACGAGAAGTGGTGCCCCTGGCCTTTTGCATGAACGTGTCTTCGCCAGGCCACGCGCCAGTCAGATCATGGATCACGGCGGCCACGCCTTTCTCGATGCCCTTGCCGTAATCATCCTGCTTGAAATAGGGGATCATCACCTTGTCGATGATGCGTTTCATCGGCGCGTTCCTGGCGTTGCCATACCCCGATCCCACCTCGATCCGCATTTCGCGGTCATATCGCGAGACCAGCATCATCACGCCGTCATTTCGCGCTGCATTCCCGACGCCCCAGTCGTTGAAGAGGCCTGTGGCAAAGGGTTCGATAGCACCGACATATCCATAATCCGACATCAGGCCAATGGTGACGACGGTGAATTCGATGCCTGTGTCGTTGCGCAGTTCTGTCAACTGGTCGCGGATGTCGCTCGCCTGTCCGTTGGTCAGCAGGTTGGCATAGTCGTTCACATAGAGTTCGCCATAGTCAGGATAGGTCTGCGCCGTGAGGGGCAGGACGGGCAGAATGAGGGCAAAGAGAAGGGCAAAAATGCGGATCATGAAACAGGCCTTGGACGTGAAAAGGGGCCGCAACCGGCCCCTGTGAACTTACCCTGGATTTGATGACACGCCCACCTGCGCCGGGCGTAAGATACGATCATGCAGCATAAAGCCCTCGGCCGAGACCTGAATAATGTCGCCTGCCTTGGTACCGGGCAGAGGGGCCTCGAACATCGCCTCGTGATGTTGCGGATCAAACCGGTCGCCAACCTCGGGTGAAATGACGGTGATACCGTGCTTGGCAAACACATTGCGCAGCTCGCGCATGGTCAGTTCGATTCCCTCGATCAGCGCCTTGGAAATCTCACGCTGCTCATCCGTGGCCGCCTCAAGCGCACGCTTCATGTTATCATAGACAGGCAACATATCGCGAGCCAGTTTCGAGCCGCCGTAATTCTCGGCCTCGCGGCGATCCTTGTCCGAGCGCTTGCGCGCATTTTCGGCCTCGGCCAGAGCGCGCATGAATTTATCCTGAAAAGCGTCCCGCTCGGCGCGCAACGCATCAATCTCGGCATGCTCATCCGTAATCTCGGCCAGCTCGGCCTCAAACTCTTCTTCTTCTGCCTGGTCGATATCGTCCAGAAAATCGTCTTCTTTGCGCTCTGCCATTGTCTACCTCTAACTTCGGTCGGCGATTATCTTGCCCACCAACTGCGCCGTGTAATCCACGATCGGCACAATCCGTCCGTAATTCAGGCGAGTCGGGCCAATAACGCCCACCGCGCCAATAATCTTGCGATCAGCGTTCATATAAGGAGAGACCACCAAAGAGGAACCCGAAAGTGAGAAAAGTTTGTTCTCAGAGCCGATAAAAATGCGCACGCCTTCACCTTCATCGGTCAGTTCCAGAAATTCGGCGATATCACGCTTGCGTTCCAGCTCGTCAAACAGGCTTTTGATGCGGTCCAGCTCTTCTTCTTCCGCCTCCGAGGTCAGCAGATTCGACCGGCCTCGCACGATCAGACGTTCGTAATTCTCATCGCCTTTATCCCAAACCGCCAAACCGCTTTCGGCCAGTTGGTGCGCCAGTTGATCAATCTCTTGACGGCGCGCATTGATCTGACTGGCGATGTCGGTTTGCAGATCGCTGAGGGTTTTGCCTTCGATCAGCGCGTTGAGGAAATTCGCCGCCTCGCGCATCGAGCTGGGTGTCTGTCCGGGGGGCGGGGTAAAAATGCGGTTTTCGACATGGCCATCGGCAAAGACCAGGACGACCAGCGCACGGTCATGGCCCAGCCCGACAAACTCGATATGTTTAATAGGCGCCTCATGCTTGGGCGCAAGAACCAGCGATGCGCCCTGCGTTACGCCCGAGAGAGCCGATCCAATCCGATCCAGTGCACCCCCCACATCATCCGAATTGCTGCCCAAAGTGGCATCAATCATCCGCCGGTCGGTGCCTTCCAGATCACCTACCTCAAGCAAGCCGTCCACGAACATGCGCAAGCCTTGCTGTGTCGGAACACGCCCGGCGCTGATATGCGGGCTGTCCAGCAAGCCCAGATATTCCAGATCCTGCATCACGTTGCGGATCGTCGCGGCACTGACCTTTTCACTCATATCCCGGGTCAGCGTGCGCGACCCAACAGGATCACCCGTCGCAAGATAGGATTCGACCACACGGCGAAACACCTCGCGCGAGCGATCATTCATCTCGTCCAGGATTTTGCTTGCGTCGCTCATTGGCCGGGGTGTCCTGTCTGGGGTGCCATTAAAGCCGGGTGTTCTGAAAGGTCAATCGGGGTTGCGAAAGGGCGGGTGCCCTTCTATCCCCGTGGTCAAAGCATGAAAGGACCTGATGATGCGCCCCTCTGGTAGAGATTTAAGCGAAATGCGCCCCGTTTCAATCGAGACAGGTGTGACCAAACACGCCGAAGGGTCTTGCATGATTCGGATGGGCGATACCCATGTGCTGTGCACGGCAACGATTGAAGATCGCGTTCCGCCTTTCATCAAGGGCTCGGGCCTTGGCTGGGTGACGGCAGAGTACGGGATGCTGCCCCGATCCACTACCTCGCGAATGCGTCGTGAAGCGGCCGCCGGCAAACAGGGAGGACGCACCGTTGAAATTCAACGGTTGATCGGGCGGTCCTTGCGCGCCGGAGTCGACCGGGTGGCGTTGGGCGAACGGCAGATTACCGTCGATTGCGATGTTATTCAGGCGGATGGCGGCACGCGCTGTGCCGCGATCACCGGGGGGTGGGTTGCGCTGCGTCTTGCGGTGAACAAACTGATGAAAGCTGGCGAGGTAACAAGTGACCCGATGGTCGATCCGGTCGCCGCGATTTCCTGTGGGATTTATGCCGGGCAGGTGGTGCTTGATCTGGATTATCCCGAGGACAGCGAGGCCGGGACAGACGGTAACTTCATCATGACCGCGTCGGGCAAATTGATTGAAGTTCAGATGAGCGCCGAAGGCTCAACCTTTAGCCGTGATCAGATGAACCAGCTGATGGACATGGCCGAAAAAGGCGTCGGCGAATTGGCGGCAATGCAACTGGCGGCGGCCAATGCGTAAATTCACCGGCGATACACTTTTGGTGGCCACGCATAACGCGGGGAAACTGGAAGAGATCGCTCATCTGCTGGAACCGTTTGGCGTTTCCGTGGTTGGTGCCGCCGAAAAAGAGCTGTCCGAACCGAATGAGACCGAAGACAATTTCGTTGGCAATGCCCGGATCAAGGCCCATGCCGCGGCCAAAGCCACCGGGCTGCCCGCCCTGTCCGATGATTCCGGGATCGAGATTGATGCCTTGGGCGGTGCGCCCGGTGTTTACACCGCAGATTGGGCCGAAACCGATCAGGGCCGTGATTTCAAAATGGCAATGACCCGCGCGTATGATGAAATCATCGCCAGCAAAACGCCCCAACCCTGGAGCGCGCGGTTTTGTTGCACCCTTGTGCTGGCCTGGCCCGACGGCCATGACGAAATATTCCCCGGCAAGGTCGAAGGGCAAATCACCTGGCCGATGCGGGGTGATCAGGGCCACGGGTATGATCCGATTTTTGTGCCCGATGGGTATGACATGACCTTCGCCCAGATGGATCGCTGGGAGAAAAACAAGGTGAGCCATCGCGCCGATGCCTTCGCGAAGCTTGTGCAGGGATGTTTTGGCTGAGGATTGGCAATCCGGGGGGTTCGGCCTCTATATCCATTGGCCCTTTTGCGAGGCCAAATGCCCCTATTGCGACTTCAACAGCCATGTTGCGCGTGAAATTGATCACTCCAGCTGGGCCAAGGCGTATCTGGCCGAAATAGATCGTTACAAGGCGATGTTGCCGAGTCGCGTGCTGAACGCCGTCTTCTTCGGTGGCGGTACACCCAGCCTAATGGAGCCAGAGACCGTCGCTTCGGTTCTGGGCGCGATCAAATCCGCGTGGCCCACGGCAAACGATCTAGAAGTCACGCTCGAAGCCAATCCCGGCTCAGTCGAAGCGGGCCGGTTTCAAGCTTTTGCCCAGGCCGGAGTCAACCGTATCTCAATGGGAGTGCAAGCGCTGAACGATCATGATCTGCATCGTCTGGGGCGTATCCATTCCGTTGCAGAAGCAAGGGCCGCCTTTGATATTGCGCGGAAACATTTTGAACGTGTCAGTTTTGATCTGATCTATGCGCGGCAAGACCAAACCGTGGCGGCATGGCACGCCGAGTTAAAGGAGGCGTTGGATATGGCGATTGATCACCTGTCGCTTTATCAACTGACCATCGAACCCGGCACCGCCTTTGGTGATCGTTATGCACTGGGCAAGCTGAAAGGCTTGCCTGTCGACGACAGTGCCGCGGATATGTTTGAAGCGACGCAAGAGATTTGTGCCGCCGCAGGGATGCCCGCTTACGAGGTCTCGAACCACGCCAAACCGGGTGCGGAGTCACGTCACAACCAGATCTATTGGCGATATGGCGATTACATCGGAATCGGCCCCGGCGCGCATGGGCGGATCACCCGGAATGGGCAGCGGTTTGCCACAGAAGCCTGGTCAATGCCGCAACGTTGGTTGGAGGGTGTCGAAACTGGTACAAGCGAAAAACCCGAGATCGCCCTAAGCCGGAGCGAGCAAGCAAATGAGTACCTGATCATGGGTTTAAGACTGCGCGATGGACTCAGTTTGGGGCGTTACGAAACCTTGTCGGGCGGGGCGTTTTCAAGCCAAACCATATCGCATTTGAGAGAGATCGAAATGATTGAGACCGACGGCAAACAGCTTTGGGCAACAGATCAGGGACGCATGGTTCTCAATTCGGTGATCGACGCCTTGTCGTCGGATATTTGATGCGCACCATTTGGCTTTTCCTTGGGTTGCTCTGTGTTGGTCTTGGGCTGATTGGGATTATCGTGCCATTGCTGCCCACCGTGCCTTTCATGCTTTTGGCCGCGTACTGTTTTGCCCGTTCGTCCGAGCGTTTGCATAACTGGCTGCTATCTCATCCGCGATTTGGGCCCTCAATCACCGATTGGCAGGACCGCGGTGCAATTCATCCATCGGCAAAACGCGTTGCGACGGTCTCAATCATATTGGTATTTGGCATTTCTCTGATCATCGCAATACCCTTGAAAGTTATTATAATTCAAGGGGTTGTACTAAGCACAGTGTTGATTTTTATCTGGAGCCGGCCTAATTACTAGCGCTGAGTATCCGGCAGATCGTGTCCAGATCATCAAGGCTTTCATACTGAATGGTTAGCGCGCCGCCTTCCTTGCCTGGCTTGTGATCAATCGCCACCTTCATCCCCAGATTCGCAGACAGATCGCCCTCAAGCGCCTTCGTATCTGCATCCTTGGTCGGCGCGCTGGGCCTGGCCGTTTTCTTGCCATCGGTAAAGATATTTTCCATTGCCGATTTCGCCAGCTTTTCCGTCTCACGCACCGATAGATCTTTCTTGATGACCATCCGGGCCAGCGCCGCGGGATCTTCGGCAGTGATCAACGCCCGCGCATGACCCGCTGACAGTTTGCCATCACGCAGATAATCACGCACCTCTTTGGGTAGCCCCAGCAGACGCACGCAGTTGGCGATATGACTGCGGCTTTTGCCCAGCACCTCGGCCAGCTTTTCCTGCGTGTGCCCAAACTTTTCCATTAGCTGACTGTAACCTGCAGCTTCCTCAACGGGGTTCAGATCGGCGCGCTGGATGTTCTCGATAATCGCGATTTCCAGAACTTCGGTATCGTTGAAATCACGCACCAGAACCGGAATTTCATGAAGCTTGGCCATCTGAGCGGCCCGCCAGCGGCGTTCGCCTGCGACAATTTCATAAGCTTCGGTTTTCCCGGGTCGGGCGCGCACGATCAGGGGCTGAATAATGCCCTTCTCGCGAATCGAGGCCGAAAGATCGTCCAATGCGTCTTTATCAAAGGTCCGACGCGGCTGATCCGGATTGGGCGACACTTTCTCGATCGGCACCATCATATCAGCACGGCGAGGGGTGGATTCTCCGCTCGACGTGGGCTCCGACACGTCTGCCATCAACGCAGACAGCCCCCGGCCCAGACCTCGCTGTTTTGATTTCTTATCGGCCATGTCCCGTCCTTTCCCTGTTTAAGCGGCGGCCCGCGACTGATTCTGCATCAGTTCGATGGCGAGATCGCGATAGGCTTGCGCCCCTTTTGAGGTGGAATCGTAACTGATAACCGGCATCGCAAAGGACGGCGCCTCGCTGACCCGAACGTTGCGGGGGATGCGAGTTTGAAACACCAGTTCACCCAGGTTATCACGCGCATCTTGTTCCACCTGCGACGACAGATTGTTCCGGCCATCATACATGGTCAGGACGACGCCCTCGATACGCAGTTCGGGATTGGCAGTCTGACGCACTTCGCGAATGGTCAGCATCAGTTGTGACAGACCTTCGAGCGCAAAAAACTCGCTTTGCAACGGCACAAGCACGGAATGTGCGGCGACCATCGCATTGACCGTCAGCAGGTTCAGAGATGGTGGACAATCAATCAGGATGAAATCCAGATCATAGTCATCCATCGCGGGCTGACGCAGCGCATCATGCAGCAGAAAGCTTCTTTTTTCGTTTGAAATCAATTCCATATCGGCTGAACTCAGGTCAACTGTGGCGGGAATAATCGACAGATTTTCGTTGGCCGTGGTCTGGATGACCCGCCCCAGCTCAATCTCTTCCAAAATCAACTCATAGGTCGTGAACTCGCGGTCATCCGCCTCAATCCCAAGCCCTGTCGACGCATTCCCCTGCGGGTCAAGATCAACGATCAAAACTTTCGCACCCGCCTCGGCCAGGGCCGCGCCCAGGTTGATTGTGGTCGTCGTTTTTCCGACGCCGCCTTTTTGATTGGCAATCGCGATGATCTTGGGTCCGTGAGGACGAGTGGGATCAGACACGGGACACTCCTGTAACGCTCAAAACAACCGCTCCGGTTTCTGTCTGACTATTATCAATCCGGTGCTCAAAGTTCCACAACGATTGCGCCACCTGAAGCTCTTTATCCCAGGAAACCCCTTTCAGAAACATCGCAGTGCCAGACGGGGCAAGATGCCGCTCGGTGTGTTCCAGCAGCGTTGACAAGTCGGCCAGCGCCCGGGCCGAAATCACATCGGCATTAAATGGTTCAACTGCCTCGATCCGATCATTGATCACCCGGGCAGATGCGCCCGTTTCACGAATAACGGTCCGTAAAAAGGCTGATTTCCGCGCATCACTTTCCACAAGGGTCACCCGCAAAGGCGACTTGCCCTGATTGGCCATGATGGCAATGATCAGCCCCGGGAACCCACCCCCTGACCCCAAGTCCACCCAATGCGAAACCGGATGAGGCGCAAGCGTGAAAACCTGAGCGGAATCAGCGATATGACGAGTCCAGAGATCTGGAATTGTGGATTTTGCTACCAGGTTGATACGTGGGTTCCATTTCTCCAACAGATGGGCATACGTCTTTAGCCGATCCATTGTTTCACGTGAAACATTCACGCCCTCCAGGCCAGTCATGCAGACTTTTCTCGCTGCTCATGTTTCAGCCGCGCCAAAAGCAACGTCAGCGCCGCAGGGGTCATACCGTCAATGCGGCCGGCCTGTGCAAGATTGGCGGGACGAACCTTGGTCAGCTTGGCCTTCAGCTCGTTGGAAAGCCCTTCGATCAGCCAATAATCAAGGCTGGCAGGGATTTCTTTTTCTTCGTCCCGGCGCATGCTTTCAACATCACGCCTTTGGCGATCAATGTAATTGGCATAAAGCGCGTCCTTTGCCAGCTGCGCTTGTATTTCGTCATCAATATCCGCAAGACTTGGATCAAGCCGGGTCAATGCATCAAAGGTGATGTCAGGGAAAGACAGCAATTGAAAGCCCGTTCGGCGCGCGCCGTCCTGATTTACCTTCAACCCCAGTTCCTGCAATTGCCGTGGCGTATAGCTGATGTCGGTCAGTTTTTTCTGGCCTTCCGCCAGGCGTGAAGCCTTGTTTTTAAAGCGATCCAGACGCTCCAAACCAATACAGCCCAAGACCTCAGCCAATGGCGTTAACCGCTGATCAGCATTGTCAGCACGCAAAGACAGCCGGAACTCGGCGCGTGACGTGAACATCCGATAGGGTTCGGTCACACCCCGAGTGGTCAGATCATCAATCATCACGCCGATATAGCTGTCCGATCGGCTGAAAATTACCGGATCACGCCCCTGCGCCACAAGCGCAGCGTTCAGGCCAGCCACCAATCCCTGGGCGGCAGCCTCTTCATATCCCGTCGTCCCATTGATCTGACCTGCCAGATAAAGGCCCGGTACGGTTCGCACCGCCAAGGTCATGTCCAATGCGCGCGGATCAACATAGTCATATTCAATGGCATATCCGGGCTGCACAATCTCAGCATTTTCAAGGCCTTCAATGGATCGCACATAATCCACCTGCACTTGCTCGGGCAGGGAGGTTGAGATCCCATTGGGATAAATCAGATCGTCCGAAAGGCTTTCTGGCTCCAGAAAGATCTGATGTGACGTCTTATCGGCAAACCTGACGATCTTGTCTTCAATCGACGGACAGTACCGGGGTCCAACGCCATCAATGTGGCCACCATACATGGCTGATCGCTCAAGGTTTTCGCGAATGATATCATGGGTTTTCTCGTTCGTATGCGTGATCCCGCACGACACCTGACGCGCAGATGGTTTGCGAGACATAAACGAAAACATCACCGGATCATCATCGCCGGGCTGTTCCTGCAACGCATCCCAGCTAATTGTCTTTCCATCCAGCCTGGGCGGTGTTCCCGTCTTCAGACGACCAAGCGACAAGTCGAACCCGTCAATCCGCTCGGCCAGTTTGACCGAGGGTTTGTCGCCCATGCGTCCACCAGGGCGCGATACGTCGCCAATATGAATAACCCCGCGCAGGAAGGTGCCGGTGGTCAAAATCACTGACATGGCGGTGATTTCCGATCCGCCCTGCAAGACAACACCGCTCACGCGGTCGCCCTCCATGACAAAATCACAGGCTTCGCCTTCGATAATGGTCAGGTTTTCCTGCGCCTCGGTCATAGCGAGCATGGTTTCACGGTAAATCTTGCGATCTGCCTGCGCCCGCGGACCTTGTACAGCGGGGCCCTTGCGCCGGTTAAGCAGGCGGAACTGAATACCGGCGGCATCGGCAACACGGCCCATAACACCGTCCATCGCGTCAATCTCGCGCACCAGATGACCTTTGCCCAGCCCACCAATAGCCGGGTTGCACGACATCACGCCAATGCCAGTACGGGTCAACGTCACAAGGGCCGTCCGCACACCCATCCGGGCCGCAGCATGTGCAGCCTCGGTTCCGGCATGCCCGCCGCCAATGACAATGACGTCAAAATGTTTCACGTGAAACACTCCTCATTTGCCAAGACAGAAGCTGGCAAAGATCTCATCCAGAATATTCTCGATATCAATGCGACCTACCAGAGAATCAAGAGCGCGGATAGCGGTTCTCAACTCTTCAGCCGCGATATCTGCCTGTGTTTCTCCGTGCGGAATCAAATTTTCAGCGGCGGCAAGAGCATCCAGAGCGCGTTCCATCGCCTGTTTGTGCCGCAGGCGCGTCGCAATACCCACATCTGCCGAGCGATTCTGGAGGATTTCTGTAATATCCGCGATCAATTCCGAAACACCCTGGCCCGTCGCGCCCGATACAGCGCCACCGGGATCATCAAGAAGATCGGCCTTGGCACGCAAGACAATATCGCCAGACTGCACAGGAACATCCGGCAGACTGTCGCCTTCCAACAGGAAAACACGCAAATCAGCCCGGCCCGCGCGCTGGCGTGCGCGATCAATACCCATGTTTTCAACCACATCATCCGTATCACGCAGGCCTGCAGTATCCAGAAGGGTTACCGGCAACCCGCACAGATCCATCCGCACCTCGATCACATCCCGAGTCGTCCCGGCATATTCCGAGGTGATCGCGGCATCGCGCCCGGCCAGTGCGTTCAACAGGGTAGATTTGCCCACGTTGGGCGCACCGATAATGGCCACTTCAAACCCAGCTCGAATACGCTCGGCCGTCTTAACGCCAGCAATTTCTCGTTGAAGGCTGGTTTGAGTGGCGGTGATCAGATCAACAACCTCGGGCGAGACGTCGACCGGAACCTCCTCATCCGCGAAATCAATGGTGGCTTCCAGCAGGGCAGCGGCCCGAATCAACGATTGGCGCCACAGCTCGGCCTGTTTTCCAAGATCACCGGAAAAGATCCGCAGCGCCTGACGGCGTTGCGCCTCTGTCTCGGCGTCGATCAAATCGGCGAGGCCTTCAACCTGGGCAATATCCAGCCGGCCATTTTCAAGCGCATGACGGGTGAATTCGCCAGCCTCGGCGGAACGCAGATCAGGCATATCTGACAGCTCTGTCAGGATCGCGCTTACCACTGCGGGGCTGCCATGACATTGAATTTCAACGGTTTTCTCACCGGTAAAGCTATGATCGTCGGCAAATACCAACACCAAGGCTTCGTCCAGTTTTACCCCGTCCTTGGCCCGCAAAACGCGCAGAGACGCCATGCGCGCCTTGGGAACATCGGGGTTCAACCGTTCCAACGCATCCACTGCTGCCGGGCCCGAGATACGGATCGCGGCCAGACCGGCCTTGCCGGGCGCGGTGGAGAGGGCAAAGATTGTGTCCATCGGGGCCATCCCCCGCCAATTGTCAGGTGTTCATCGAGTCGAAGAAATCCGAATTGGTCTTGGTCTGTTTCAACTTGGAAATCAGGAATTCGATGGCATCGGTTGTGCCCATCGGATTGAGGATGCGGCGCAGAACGAAGGTTTTTTGCAGATCGATCTTGTCGACCAACAGCTCTTCTTTCCGCGTACCGGACTTGAGAATGTCCATCGCCGGGAAGACACGTTTGTCCGCCACTTTGCGATCCAGGACAATTTCCGAATTACCGGTGCCTTTGAATTCTTCAAAAATCACCTCGTCCATCCGCGAGCCTGTTTCGATCAGCGCGGTGGCGATGATGGTCAGTGATCCACCTTCTTCGATATTCCGTGCGGCACCAAAGAACCGTTTGGGGCGCTGCAAAGCGTTGGCATCCACACCACCGGTCAGAACTTTGCCCGAGGATGGAACAACAGTGTTAAAAGCCCTACCAAGTCTTGTGATCGAATCGAGCAAAATCACAACATCTCGTTTGTGCTCGACCAAACGCTTGGCTTTCTCGATCACCATTTCCGACACGGCAACGTGACGCGTGGCCGGTTCATCGAAGGTCGAGCTTACCACTTCACCCTTCACCGAGCGTTGCATGTCGGTCACCTCTTCGGGACGTTCATCAATCAGCAGAACGATCAGGTAACACTCAGGATGATTTGCCTCGATGCTCGCGGCGATATTTTGCAGCAGCACAGTTTTACCCGTCCGCGGGGGCGCCACGATCAGCGAACGTTGGCCTTTCCCAATCGGCGCCACCAGATCAATGATCCGGGCCGAGCGGTCCTTGATCGTCGGATCTTCGATTTCCATCGTCATCCGCTCATCGGGGTAAAGCGGCGTCAGGTTATCAAACGCGATCTTGTGCTTGGCCTTTTCAGGGCTTTCAAAGTTGATCTCGGCGACAGTGGTCAGCGCAAAGTAGCGCTCGGTCTCAAGCGGTTGTTTCATCTCACCAACGATGGAATCGCCGGTGCGCAGCGAATAGCGCCGGATTGTTTCAGGCGAGACATAGATGTCATCAGGACCTGGCAGATAGTTTGCCTCGGGCGAGCGTAGAAATCCAAACCCGTCTTGCAGCACTTCCAACACGCCATCACCGTAAACAACCCAACCGTCCTCGGCCCGTTCCTTGAGGATCGAGAACATCATCTCGCCTTTGCGCATGGTCGAGGCGTTTTCGATCTCAAGTTCTTCGGCCATCGCCAGAAGATCGGCGGCAGACTGCGCCTTGAGATCAGAGAGATTCAAACGTTCAGAAGACATGATTATACCTTTGCACCTGCCGGGTCACGGCACGGAGACGAATAGCGATGGGGAAACAAGCCACCCGGACGGGCGATTGCGATTTATGTAAGGGCTGACAACGGACGAGTCAACAAAGGCCTAGAAACGCACCACCACCGCGATCACGATCAGAATCATCATCAGGGTCGGCACTTCGTTCATCAGCCGGTAGGTGCGCCCTGTGCGTGTGTTGGTGCCTGCCATAAACTCTTTGCGTCGCAAACCCAGCCAGTGATGGTGCCAGGTCATCACCGTGACACCAATGATCTTGGCATAGGGCCAGACTGCGCTCCAATCGACAATCCCAGGGGTAAAGGCCAACATCAGGCCAAACACCCATGTCGCCGTCATTGCCGGGTTCATGATCAAGCGCAGCAGTTTGCGCTCCATTTCCTGAAACACCTGATCCCGGCTATCCCCCGGTTCGGATTGCTCAGCGTGATAGACAAACAGACGTGGAAGATAGAACATGCCCGCCATCCACGAGATCACAGCAATGATGTGCAGTGCCTTGGTCCAAGGATAGAGAGAGGACAGAAAATCGGTCATATGCTCACACTCTTTGTTTCGTTCTCTCTATAAATAAAAAGAAAGATTAAAAAGGATGATGATTTTGTAGGGAGACGAATTTCTGTGGATTAATGATTGATACACAGGTTGATGAACAGGTGAATCGGATGTGGACAGTTCTGTTGAGAGCCTTCTGGTATTTCTATATATTCCTATTTATATATTTGTTATCAATAATTTACAAGTTATGACTTGGTATATAACTGGGGATGAAAACGACAATTTTTCGGGGTGGTTTCAGTCCTACACAGAACAACTTTATTCAAATCCCCAAGGGACGATTTACCGCATAATATGCCGAGATACATCGCTTTGGGAGAAAAGCCCGGATGGGATGGATTTCTTTCCAAACTGTTCTTAAACATTGGTTAACTTCTGCACTGGGTTATCCACATGCGTCCTTCCGTTATCCTCGCTTCCAACTCGGACATACGGCGATCTTTGCTGTCATCAGCCTGTGTGAAGTTCGATGTCATCCCGGCGCGCGTGGACGAAGATGTGGTCAAAGAATCGATGCTGGCCGACGGCGCGTCGCCCCGTGATATTGCCGATGCGCTTGCCGAATTGAAAGCCCGCAAGATCAGCGAAAAGCATCCCGAGGCGATGGTCATCGGGTGTGATCAGCTGCTTGATTTTGAAGGCAGCGTGATCAACAAGTCCTGCAGCAAGGAAGAATTGCAGGCCCAGCTGTTCGAGATGCGTGGCAAGCGGCATGACCTTTTGTCAGCTGTGGTGATTTGCGAGGCTGGCAAGCCTGTCTGGCGACATTGTGGTAAGGTCCGCATGACAATGCGCACGATCACCGATAGCTATCTGGATGACTATATCGAGCGGAACTGGGACTCGGTCCGGGACTCGGTTGGAGGATACAAGCTGGAGGAAGAAGGTGTGCGCCTGTTTGCAAATATCAATGGTGATTACTTTACCGTTCTGGGCCTGCCTCTTGTAGAACTGCTGTTCTATCTCGGACTTCGTGGAGTAATCGACCAATGAGTGATGCCAAAATCCCCCTGGCCGGTGTGATCGGTTCGCCTGTTGCGCATTCCAAGTCGCCTCAACTGCATACCCATTGGCTAAAGACTCATGGCTTGCCGGGACATTACATTCCGATGGATGTGGCTGCGGATGATCTGGCCGATGTGATCCGGATGCTGCCCAAGATGGGGTTCGTCGGCGTTAACATTACTGTCCCGCACAAGGAAAAGGTATTGGAGCTGGCCGATCTGGTCACCGACCGCGCCATTCTGATCGGGGCGGCCAATACGCTGATCTTTCGCAAGGATGGCAAGGTCCATGCCGACAATACCGACGGGTATGGCTTTGTCCAAAACCTGAAGCAAAGCGCACCGGGCTGGAACCCCAAGGCCGGGCCTGCGGCCGTTTTGGGGGCAGGCGGTGCCGCGCGCGCGGTTGTTGCCTCGCTTCTTGATGTGGGCGTGCCCGAGATCCTGATTTCCAACCGCACGCGCGTGCGCGCTGAAGCCCTGCAAAGTGAATTTGGCAAACGCCTGCGCGTGTTCGATTGGGTGCAGGCAGGCAACATGCTTGAAGAGGCAGCGACTGTCGTGAACACCACGTCGCTGGGCATGATGGGAAAGCCGCCGTTGCGGGTGCCTTTGGACGGGTTGCGCAAGGGCGCACTGGTTACGGATATCGTATATGCGCCCCTGAAAACCGGATTGCTGCTTGCCGCGGATCAGATGGGATGCGTTACGGTTGATGGGTTGGGCATGTTGCTGCATCAGGCCGTGCCTGCCTTTGAGCGATGGTTTGGCGTAAGACCCATAGTCGACAGCGCGACACGGGCCGCGGCGCTGAGATGACCTATCGGTTGGGTTTGACCGGCTCGATCGGTATGGGCAAATCCACCACCGCCCAGATGTTTGTTGATCAAGGTTGTGCGCTTTGGGATGCGGATGCCGCTGTGCATCGGCTTTATGCCCAAGGCGGTGCTGCTGTCGCCCCGATGCAGGCCGCGTTTCCGGATTCCATCGTTGACGGCCAGGTATCGCGCGACCACCTCAAACAGATCATCACCGCAGATCCCTCTGCACTGACACAGATCGAAGCCACCGTGCATCCGCTGGTTGCCGCAGATCGCAGCGCGTTCATCGATGCCAGCACCGCCGACATCACCGTTCTGGATATCCCGCTATTGTTTGAAACAGGCGCCGATGCACAGATGGATGCGGTTGTCGTGGTCAGCACCGATGCCGCCACCCAAAAAGACCGTTTGATGCAACGGGCACAGATGGCACCCGCACAGGTGCAGGCCATTCTGGACAAGCAAATGCCGGATGCTGAAAAACGGGCCCGCGCCGATTACGTGATCGAAACAGACACGCTTGAGCATGCACGCGAACAGGTGCACTCTATACTGCAACAGATCAGGGCAGGGCTGTAACATGCGTGAAATCGTACTCGACACCGAAACCACAGGGTTTGAACCAGAACAAGGTGATCGGATTGTCGAGATCGGCGCGGTCGAGCTGTACAATCACATGCCCACCGGCCGGACCTATCATCAATATATCAATCCAGAACGCGCCATGCCGAACGAAGCGTTCGAGGTGCATGGGCTGGGCGATGATTTTCTGCGCGATAAACCGGTTTTTGCCAACATCGCACAGGCTTTCGTGGATTTTGTGCAAGACGCCAAGCTGGTGATTCACAATGCCAGCTTTGATATGAAATTCATCAATGCTGAATTGGGCTGGGTCAAGAAACCACCAATCCCGTTTGATCAGGCGATTGATACGCTGGCCATTGCCCGCAAGAAGTTTCCCGGCTCGCCCGCGTCACTGGATGCGCTGTGCCGGCGATTCAACATCGACAATTCAGCCCGCACGCTACACGGCGCTTTGCTGGACTCCGAAATCCTGGCCGAGGTTTATCTGGAGCTGATTGGTGGGCGACAGCCCGATCTGGTTCTGTCCGATACCGGATCAAGCAGGTCGCGCGGTACGGATGGGGGCGACGCTGACTGGCGGCCCGCCCCGCGACCAACCGCCTTGCCGCCCCGTATCAGCGCGGATGAGATGGCGGCGCACCAGGCGTTTGTGGAAACCCTGGGTGACACCGCCCTTTGGCGCAAAATGTCCTAGGCGTTGGGTGCCGGTGTCTGCTCTGCGGCCTGACGGCGTGCAATTTCGTTGCGATACAGCTGAACGAAATCAATGTTTTCCAGATTAAGCGGCGGGAAGCCGCCATCGCGGGTCACATCGCTGACGATACGGCGAATGAACGGGAACATCATGCGCGGGCATTCGATCATCAGAAACGGGTGGAGCTGATCCTCGGGCACGCCTTCGATGTGAAACACGCCAACATATTCCAGCTCGAGCATAAACAACGCATCCTCGGTACCCTGATTCTTGGAATTGATGGTCATTTTGGCCGCCACATCATATTGATGATCGGCTGTGCGTTTTTTTGGCTCAAGCTTGACGCCGATGGTGACATCGGGCTGCACTTCGCCACCTGTGCCGCGCTGGGCCAGGATATTTTCAAACGACAGATCGCGCACAAACTGGGTCAGAATATTCATTTTGACCGACGGCGCCTGGGCCTGTTGTTCGGGTTGCGCACCGTTGGTTTCTGGTTCTGCGGCGCCGTTTTCGTTCTCAGCCATGTAAGGTCACTCCGAAGGAAATGTTATCTGCTGGCGCTCCCTTAACAGGAAGGTGCGGGTGCCTCAATGCTTGGTCCAGCCCGACGGCCTGTGGTTTGGCGATTTCGGGGCTTCAACCTCGGTGTATTCGGCGTCAATCACGCTGTCGTCACCGGGTGTGGGGCGTGGCTCGTGTGGCTGAGCGCCCATTTCAAAATGCTGTACGGTGACGCGTTTTCGCAAATATCCAAATACTGCGCTTCGCACGGGCGGCATCAGCAGGGCAAAGCCAACCCCATCGGTGAAAAACCCCGGAGTCAGCAACAACGCGCCCGACACCAGAATCATCGCGCCGTGGGCCAGAGGTTCGGACGGATCTTCCAATCGCGAGAACGAACTGCGCAGGTTGTTCATCGCCATAGCACCCTGGGTCTTGACCAGAAACGTGCCAAGGATCGCTGTCAGCACCACAATTCCCAGTGTTGGCCACAGCCCAATCAGCCCGCCAACCTGAATGAACAGGGCGATTTCGATCAATGGCACGGCCAGAAAGGCCAAAAACAGCCACATTGGCATTCCTCCTTTGTTTTCCCGGCCCAGTGGTGGACTTGACAGGGACACTCACCTACATAAGTCCCAACGATACACGTTACCATGCCCAGCCTGATATGAGGTACCTATGAATTCGCCATTGCTGCAGTTGTTGGTTCTTGCCGGCATCGCTGTATTCCTGATCCTGCGGCTGAAAAGTGTGCTGGGCACTCGTGATGGGTTTGAGGCCCCGCCCGACCGTCAAGGCCCGGCTGATGCGTCCTCTGACCGACGCGCCGATTTTGAGGTGATTGATGGCGGACCCGATCGCGATATTGTGGATCATGTCGCCGAAGACAGCGATGCCGCTGGTGCGCTGGCCGATATGAAGCGGGTCGAGCCCAGCTTTGGCGTGACTGATTTTCTGGGTGGTGCCAAGGGTGCGTATGAAATGATCCTGATGGCGTTTGAAAATGGCAAGCTGGATGAAGTTACGCCGTTCCTGTCCGAGGACGTGTATGAAGCGTTTGCCCAGGTTGTCGACGCCCGTCAGGAGCAAGGCCTGACCATTGATGCAGAATTTGTTGGCCTGCGTGAAACATCGCTGGCAGATGCAAGATTTGATCAGGATACCAACACAGCCGAGATCAGCGTCAAGTTTGTGGGCGAGTTGGTTTCGGTGGTCCGTGATGAAGCCGGTGAAATTGTCGAAGGCAAGCCCGACCAATCCAAACGCCAGAAAGATATCTGGACGTTCGAGCGTAAAATGGGCTCGGGTGATCCCAACTGGCGGCTTGTTGCCACGGGCGAATGACCAGGGTCTGGGCGGCGACATCAGCGATCTGGCTATCCCTCGCGGGTAGCCTTTTTGCCCAGGAAACCACCCACACCATCCTGCGCTTTGACGATCTGAACGGCTGGGAGGCCGATGACCACGCCGCGGCGCTGGACGTTTTTCTGAACACCTGCCCGGACATGCGCGATCCTGATTGGCAATCGCTTTGCGCATTAGCCCAGCAAAAGCCCGATGCGAAATCCTTCTTTGAACTGTTCTTCCGCCCGGTCTTGATCGAAGATGGCAGCCGATCCCTGTTCACGGGATATTTTGAACCCGAATTGAGTGGTGCGTTGTCCCCCTCGGCGCGCTATCGGTATCCGCTTTATCGCGAGCCGAATATCTCGAAAGTATCAAATCCCTGGCTAACCCGCCGTGAAATTGAAACCGGTGATTTCATGGCCGGCAAAGGCTATGAGATTGCCTGGGTTGATGATCCGGTCGAGCTGTTCTTTTTACAGATTCAAGGGTCAGGCAGGATCAAACTGTCCAGTGGCGATGTGATCCGCGTCGGCTATGGCGGATCGAACGGGCACGATTACCGGTCCATTGGCGTCGAATTGGTGCGGCGCGGTATCTATAAGGTGCATCAGGTGTCGGCTGACGTGATCAAGAACTGGGTCAAACGCAACCCGGTTGAAGGGCAGGAATTGCTGTTTCACAACCCATCCTACGTATTTTTCCGCCGCGTCGATGATGTGCCTGTAAACAGCGGGCCACTGGGTGCGATGAACCGTTCGATCACCACACAGCGGACGATTGCCGTTGATCCGGCCTTTGTGACATTGGGCGCGCCGGTCTGGATCGAAAAGGGTGGCAGTGGCCCAATCCGCCGGTTGATGATCGCACAGGACACCGGATCAGCGATCAAAGGCCCGCAACGCGCCGATATCTTCTTTGGGACCGGGGACGAAGCCGGGCGTGCAGCGGGCCGCCTGAAAGATCCCGGGCGTATGTTGGTGTTGCTGCCGATTCAGCGCGCCTATGCGATGTTGTCGGAGCAACTCTGATGAGCCGCCGTCGACTGCGCCCTGACGAGGTTGAACTGTGGCGCAAGGTGGCGGACACCACGCATAAACTGCACCCCGAGCGTAACGCCGGGGACTTGCCTTTGCCCAAGCCAAAACCGATGAAACCCGCCCGTGCGCCGGCGGAACGGTTCACGTTGGGTGAGAAGGCCAATGGTCGGGCACCGGGGCATGACGTGCAGGCCGGTATGCGCGACCGGGTGGCCAGCGCCCCTTTGCAGATGGACAAGAAAGCCTTTGGGCGTCTGAAACGCGGCAAAATGGTGCCCGAGGGCAAGCTGGATCTGCACGGGATGACCATGAATCAGGCGCACCCGGCCCTGACCCGGTTTATCCTTAGCGCACAGGCCACTGGCAAACGGTTGGTTCTGGTGGTTACCGGCAAGGGCAAGCATCGCGATGATGGGGGTCCGATCCCCACGCGGCTGGGGGTTCTGCGCCACAACGTGCCGCACTGGCTGGCTCAGCCGCCTTTGGCGCAGGCCGTTTTACAGATCAGCGAAGCACATCTGAAACATGGCGGCGGCGGCGCGTATTACGTCTATCTGCGGCGCACGCGATAAATCTCCGCCGATCCGATTTACCCCAAAGCCGCCCGATAGCGCCCCACGCCAATCACCATCATCACCGTGGCAAACACGAAGTACGCGGCCACCCACAGATATTGCGTTTCGATTCCAATACCCAGATCAATTCCGATCCCGGTAATCCCCGGTCCGATGGCCGAGCCAAGCACCATCACCGCAGCGGCCATGGCCTTGATCGACCCCAGATGCCGGGTGCCGAAAAACTCGGCCCAGAATGCATTGGGCAACGTTGTGTTTGCCCCTGTGGTCACACCCAGAAAGAAAAACCCAAGCAGCATGGCAAATGTGCTGTCGGCATAGGCAAACACCGCGAAGGCTGCGACCATGGGCAGTTGAAACCACGGGATCAGGCGCGGCGTGCCGATCTTGTCCAAAGCCCAGCCCGAGATCACCATCGCGATGATGCCGACCATTGTGTAGAACGGGAACATCGCCACGAACTCCACATGGCTCATTGCTTTGATTTCGGCGAAATGGACCTGTTGGAAAAAGAACGCCGTGTTGAAGGCGCCGGGCCCGAGAAGGGCGGGGACCATGAACCAGAACAGAGGAGTCCTGAAGGTTTCATTCCGGGTCCAGTGCCGGGCCTCCATGCCCAAAGACTGGTCAGATTGCGCCAT